>ERZ781399.2383-NODE-2383-length-15324-cov-4.560417_pt1 | contig 15324 bp, 13 predicted proteins | sample MGYA00511014_ERZ781399 | MGnify/ENA primary metagenome ERZ781399 (study PRJEB29847, sample SAMN06458254) | wastewater metagenome | isolation source: Wastewater bioreactor | place: South Africa: Cape Town | study: EMG produced TPA metagenomics assembly of the...
TTGTTGTGATTTTTCAGATTCAGGCAGAGCATTTACAATTCGAGCATTTACAATCGACACATGAGCAAGCTGAACCACAACTTGTATTTTCATCTGTAGAAAAAAATATAGATTCGAATATATTCTCGAGAGGATGAATAAAAAAGCAAACTTACGCGAACATGATTTGCAGTCACATTTGCATGAGCAGCTATCATCGCATTTACATGAGTCACCTTGACATCCAGCACCACATCCACAACCTCCAGCTAAATTCAATGAATAGTTGAAAAAAATTCGAAAAAGAACACACTAGCTTACATTGACATTGGCAAGATTTAGGCATCGTGTATTTGTTGTTGAACAGAAGAAGAAGAAGAAGAAGAAAATCGAATGATCGAACAGATGATACTGTCTGACTATTTATAGTTCAACGAGATATACACCCCTGTATTTTTTCAGGGGGAGCCGTTTGCTTAATTGAACCGCACCCCTGTCGATGATTGCAATCAATGTTTATCTTTTCTATCATTACGTGCAATTTTCACGGATGAACATCAATCGCAATCTTATTCAATGTCTATCGCTCTTTTGAGAAAAGGGTAATTTTTGTGATCAGACATTTATTGAAATCATAAATACAGGACAGAAAAAAAAAGAAAAGTTTCTGTTTGTTTGTTTGTTCGTATTTAATTTCCACATTTACAATTTCCTGGTGGACATTTGCAATTGTCACATTTGCAACCTTCTTTTCCACATCCTTGACCTACAAATATCAAAACGAACAGTTCAATAAAACAATTGCAAAGGATTTATATTCATTACTTTGATTGCATTGACAATTTGAATTGCATGTACATTTGCCTGTTTTTGTGCAATCTTCTGTGCACGAACATTTACCAGCTAAAAGAAGAAAAAAAGCCAGAAAATATATTCTCTGTCACAAAGAGAAAATAATAATTATCTACCTTCACATCGGCAAGGCATTGTTAATTGTTTGAAATTGTAAATTTATAAGGTGATATATTCAAAGAGAGACTACTGTATTTATAGTAGTCGAAAAAATAATTGTTCGTAGTAAAAAAGGGGGTGCGTCCTCTCAGTTTTATCGAATGACTAAGTCGAGTTCTTTCCAGAAGAATTCTGCACTCGATAACCTAACGAGGTACAGAAAGAAAGAAAGAAATCAAATAACGAGCAAATTCTATTGCATCCCATTCGATAACGTATTGCTATTTATTTTTAAAGTTATCATTTTAACAAGAAGAAGAAAATCAAAGATCAATAACCATTATTTTTTTTGAAGAAGTAACAATCAAAATGAATAAACTAACAAATTAAAATATTAAGAAAATCATTCAACAGTTAATTCATTTTCGAATTCATTCTCATTCGGTGACTGGCCGTTGATTACGTGGATTCGTTGCGTTTACGTAATGAAAAGCAACAACTAACAGGAAGACAATCACACCAAGAATATTGGCATAAATACCCAAAATCTAGTGAGAATAAATAAAGATTTATTTTCAAAACAATAGAATAGAAAACTACTTGATCACTATCACGAGCCATTTTGTCAGATGATGATAATCAATTCAATATCTGAAAATATAAATATATTACAAGTTAGAGAAAAAAAATAGATCGTCTAACAATGTATTTCAAAAAAAAATTTAGATTCTCATGCTTCTGTAGGTGTTACAGATGGCGATGGTAAGGATTTCTGTCTTGATTTAGGAGGTGGTGCATCGAGTTTGAAGTCAATCCACGGCTTGTTAATTGAACGAACTTTATTCTTGGGCACTTTTTCTGTTGTTATGAAAAATCCAGCATTTTGTTCGATTAATTCAGGAGCAACAAGAAATTGTTCTAATGGTGTTTCATTATCAATCGGTTCATTCGGCATTAAATATGAATAAATATCAAGTTCGCCATTTTTCTGTTGACCAATAAGAACTTTGAAGAAATGTGTCGGAACAGCAACTTGATTAGGACCAATAACTTGATATTTCACATAGAGTTTATTATCCGTTGAATCAAGTCTGAAAATACTTTCGAGATCGATTACGAATTCATCGAAAAATCAATTACTTTGGCAGATAAAGCGGCCCAGTGAGTATCCATAGGCCGCTGGCATAATGTTTGACAAGTGCACGTGCATATCGTTCTAGATGTGCCCATTTATCTCGATTGAAACCTTTGCCAATTTGTGGAGCTATATTTGAGAGGAAAAACGTATTGTTCATGCTTTCCTGAGAATGACGATGATTAGCACTTGCAATAAGATGTCCTCGATCGAAACCAGAACCTATTTCGTATAAGACCGTGAGTACAAAGATGAATATTAGTATTATTTTATTTTTACCAAGATAATCTTGATTTGATGATCGAAAATATGAATGAATTTGATTATCTTCTCGAAATATCGAATTTCCTCGATCGACATTTTTGCCTACATTGATCGTATCTCGTGTGAGATGTTCGATAGTCCATAAGGGTACTCGTGTTCGTCGATCATAGCAAACAGCAAAATTCGGATCCAATCGACGAACAGTTTGTGTTGATAAATCCGGTGAAAATCGAAGTAATGCACCTTCATTTCCAACGGATACTATGCGTTTATCCCATAAATGAAAGTAGGCACTTGTAGCTAGTACGCCTAGTGCTACGCCAGCAGCAAGCGTGCCGATACCTTGCGTGTAAGACATTCGTCGTGTCACCGGCCATGAGCTATCCACCTAGCAGCAAATCAGTGCAATGGCATACTGATTCTTCAATGGTCAATAGATTCGATCGGAGTGAAATTTAAAAATTCGATTGAAAAAATATTTCGAAAAGCTTAACGAATGATTTTTTCGGAAAATTTGAATTTTTGAAAAAAATTTTAAAACGATGTCGCCACTGTCGATCGTTGAAGAAGATAAATAAACATTTTCCTGTCATTCTGAGTCTTAGCTCATTATTTACTAGTCATTATTAATCATGCCAGAACAAACTCAAATACCTCGTGTTCTTTGGGCTCAACAACACGAAACTCTTCTTCTAACAATAGCCGTGCCCGATATCGATCAAGTTGTCGTCAAATTTACTGATGATTCTGTGAATTTTCACGGACAAACAACATCAGCTAATGAAAATATTGTCTATGATGTGCATATTGATTTATATGATAAAATCGATGCTGATGCTTGTAAATACACGAATATCGGTCTACAATATTGGCGTTTATTATTGAAGAAGAAAAATCCTGAGAGTAGATATTGGCCACGATTAACTAAGAACAAAGCTCGTTTACATTGGCTACAAACAGATTTTGATCATTGGAAAGATGAAGATGAAAGTGATGATGAAAAAGGAGATCAGAAAAACAATTTTCAAGATATATTTTCAGGAAGTAAATGAAACGATTGAATTTCTTTTTGTTGTTTTCGTTCAAACGAAGTTCGTTTTTATTTTTAAAGATATGGGCATGGGTGAAAACGACGATAACGACGAGGAAGATGACGAAGAAGAAGAAGATGATGATGATGAACATTCAGATGAAGATGAAAATACGAAAATATCTACTGAAAATCAGAGTGATAGTCAAGTCAATGTACAAGAATCATCGTGAATTTGGAAAATATCTCATTTTTTTTGTTTTATTTTATATGTTGTCATTTGTGTCAACAAGCGAATTTTGTTCGTCAATCAATATTTATCTGTTGTTCCGTATTTGTCATTCCAAAATGTAAAAAAAATCATAATCAAACAAAAATGTTCCGTTTGGTTTTCTGAACTATTTCTTAGTTTCAAGAATAACATTGATTAAGAGCAAAAAAACGGCATATCTTTTTATATCTTTCTTTGAATTAATTGAGACTAACGCTTTTATCTTCAATATTGTCACGTAGGAAATTATAGTTTCTACTCTTTTTTTGTCCGAATAGTGATGCTAGATTGTTTAGTTGAATGAACTTTCTTTTTACTCGTCAAATACGGGAGAAGAGGAAGTTAATTTCGAACAGGTAATCTTCATATTACAAATTCTGTTTCAAGGTCATTCAAACGATTAAATGATAAATTAAATTCTTCTGTGTTTTTGAATTATTTAAACGAATATTTGTCGTCTATTATTAGACCAAGTACGACTAAATAATTACTCATTTGATTACAATGAGTAAGTCAATATTTATAGAAAATAGATGAGTCACTGATGACTACATGTTTTGTGATTGGAGTAAACGAATAAAAAGTCAGTAAAGAACAGTAAAACAAAAGTTTATTTTGAATTTTTAGTTTGAGATATAGAGTATATAAACTTGCTGCTTCGTATCTCTTCGATAGATAAAAGCATAACATGAGTGAAAATGAAAAAGCACCATTATTAAGTAGTGATCCAGTGCCTATATATCCTAATTTGCAACCGTCTGACGATCCAGGAAAAAAGGTCGAATCGTCGCCTGTAAACGACTATCCAAAAATTGATATAAATTACTCATGGTCAGGTTGGAACGATCGTGGATTTGCGATTGCATTTTGGATTCATTTAATTATTGTAATAATTCTTGCGTTTGCTCTTGGTATCAAAGCAGTTCATACAGATTCAATAAAACCATTCGATGATCCAACACGAACAGTTTTCGATTACAATGCGAGCCTATTTCTTCGTGTTTTTGTCGGTGCTGCATTTTGTAGTGGTGCCGTAGCATTTTTTGCATTTTTTGTTCTACAACGATGTGCTGGTCGAATTATCAAATGTGCATTGTACATGGGCGTTGCCATGCAAATTTTACTTTGCATTACTCTATTTGCTGTTGCTTGGCCGATGGGTTTAATCACATTGATTTTTGTTGCCATTTCGATTTGGTATATTTATAAGGTACGAAATCGTGTTGCATTTGCTGAAGCTCATATTCAAGTTGGTTGTGCTGCTCTACGTAGTCATCCGATGATTCTCGGCATTGCAATTCTCATGTTATTCATTCAATTATTTTGGGTACTTATTTGGGCTCTAATGGCGTTAGGTTTCGAACATGCTATAAACGGATCCGAAAATCCGCATTCGAGCGGTGGTGCTGGTGGTTTGGTTACAATTGTTTTGATGACATCGTTGTTTTGGGGTGCACTCACATTTCGAAATATCACACATTTTGTTACGGCTTGTATTGTCGGTGGATGGTGGTTTCCTGAGGACGAACGACAACAGTATGCTGTTGATACAAGTGTTAAACGAGCGTTTACAACAAGTTTCGGAACGATTTCTTTTGGTTCATTGATACTTGCTTTTATCAAAGCTTTACGTTTTGCAGCACAAGCGAATGAAGATCGAGCTCGTCAAGAAAATAATATTGTTCTATTAATATTCAGTTGCATTTCTGTTTGTATTCTTCGCATATTCGAAGGATTGATTAGTTATCTCAATGATTGGGCTTTCATATTTTCTGCTCTAACCGGTCAATCATTTCGAACAGCTAGCCGAAGTTTTCTTGATCTATTTGAACAACGTGGTTGGACAATGGTTGTCAACGACGATCTTGCTGGTAGTGCATTAACAATTGTAACAATTGCCATAGGATTTGTTTCGGCAGCTATTGGTGGTATTTCAGTTTTTGTTTCAATGCCTCAATCAGGTTCTCGTGCAGCTATTGCTGGCATGGCTGCATTCTTCTGTTTTAAGATTGGCATCGCCATGGGCACGATTCTTTCGTCAATTTTAAGTTCCGGTGTTCGTACAGCTTTTGTTTGTTTTGCTATGAATCCAGCTGCACTCGGAGTAACTCATCCTGAACATCTACAAAATCTACTTGATGCTTGGTACAAATTTCATCCGGATGCATTTATACAAAGCGGTTTTGCTGCTCAATTTCCTCGACCGACCGCTTCGAGTAGCAATATCTATGCTTAGTGTTTAATCTACTTCTTTGAATGAATTTAATAACAAATATGGTTTATTCTAATCGAATATAGATATATATATATATATAAATGATTTTGTTTTTTGTTTTGTCTTATTATTCACGAAAAGAAAAAAAAAAGAATTGTTACAAACATAGACAAAAGAGAAGAAGGAGAAACTATACGCACATTTAGAAAAAAGAAAAAGAAAAGTCGACACCGTCACGAAAACGAAAAGAAAAGACGAACAATTCATGGATTCGAATAATACCGATGATGGAGTTTGGAAACGAAAAACGAACGGACAGCAATCAAGGAAAATTTTCTTTGTTTTTATTCGACAAATTGATGATACTGTTCTGTGAAAATGATACACGTACATAAAAGAAGAATAAGCTTGTTTTTCGAATAGATATATTAAAAGAAAAATCAATCTAACACGCTGCTCAATGAAGTGAATGACTATCGAATAAGAAAAAAAGCAAAGAATTTGTACAAAAAAGAATCGAACTGTTAGCTGTGAAATAACAAAACGAAAAAGAAGAAGAAGAAGAAGAGGAGCGTTCCAGTCGATTTCTTTTTCAAAAGAAAATCAAGTAAAATCCCTGAGGAATACGACAAATGGTTTGAGGCAAATAAAAAGCAGCAAGAAAAACGAAAAGAAAACAATAACAAGAAGAAAAAAAAACAGCTGAATAATATTGGCAAGAAAAACTCTTTGTGGATGATGTGATCGTGTTTATTATTTTTTTCTCATTCAAAATGATCGGATATTTAATATTATTAAGTTTTCAGTTGGCTATTCGCATGGTTTTGTTTTTTGTTTCTCAATTTATAACAAGAAAAACGAAACGAAAATAAAATGCTTGAATACCTGATAACCTCGTGTTCACAAAAGATAGAGAGAGAGAGAGTTTTCTATCACTAGAGTTTATAGGAAACAGGTTTTCTTTCTTCTTCTTATCAAGACATTAGAAAACAAATAAAAGAGATTCAATAGAACAAAGAAAAATTGAGGTCTCTGCGAGGATAATCCTATATGTACAGACACAAATATTCGGGAATTGACAAAAAGAGAGAAAGTTAAGACTGCTTAGCAGATGAATGATTTTTTTTTTCTTGAAATAATTTCTGTCTTCAACAAAGACATGCTGAGCAAACGCATAACAAGAATTGAAATGAATATCGTTGTTGTTGCGTTTAGAACACCACAGAAAGAACGAAAAAGCTATGTAGATAGTTGCACTGTGAACAGTAGATAAACGAGAAATGAAAATAATGACGAAGTTCCCTGAAGAAGTTTTGAGACAAACGAACGAAAATCATCATAAATAACCTGCGTAGGATGTTTGCTGGTTGCCAATTAGAATGGACAAGCAGATGAAACAAGAGTTGCAGGTGTACTCGACGGTCGGCTAAGTGAATTTGGACTCGATTGATGATGAACATCGGTTTCATCGGGTGACGATGATGTCGATGTCGGCGGCGAAAGAGATGATATATCTGTTGGATTGAGAGCACCAACACCTGGATTATGACTATTCGATCGAGCGATATTTCGATGTCGTGGTGTTCGATTCGACGATTGATGTTCATCGTCATCGTTGATAATATCACCTTCTTCATCCGTCGAATAGTCCATTGATTCAACAAGAGTCTTTTCACTTGTCGATCGTTGTTGTTGTTGTTGTTGTTGCTTTTGTTCTTTCTCATGTTGTTGTAAAATTCGTCGAAGTATTGTACGTGCATTGAGAGATGCTTTTGTGCCTAAATAAACAACAAAATCAAATTCATTACTCAGATCATCTCGTGAAATGAAAGTATTTTTGTTCTACTTGGATTCGTTTTTCTTGCTTGACTTTGTTGATATGCAATAGCTTTGAGTACAGCTATCGGTACACCCATCGCATGAAATTCTTCGAAACTTTTCTCATTCAAGCCCACCCATTTGTCTTTCATTTTCTCTTTGTCTTCTAAAGTTTTCGTTTGTGTATGTGGTGTTAATTCGCTCAGCGTACGATCATCATCATCATCATCATCATCATCATCACTTTGTACTTCGGAAATCATCAATGGAAGTGTTACATCCATTGATAATCGATCATCATCATCATCGTCAGCTTTCGATTTGTGTCCATCGTCGGAATTATTATTATTCACATCTTTAATACGTTCTTCATCGAGCATTTGATAGAATTTCGAACGTTTCTTTGGTGGCATCTTACGTATGCGTTCCATGAGATCGTCAACATAACCACCGACTGAATTCAATGATAATTGTTGACGTTCATCAATATCAATATCATTGTCATTGGAAATCATTTTTTGTAGACGTTTTGTCGACAATTTAATACCATTTTGTTGATTATAATAGCATGATGATGATGACGTTTCAGAGGCTATCGATGAACCTGAACCTGTACGTATCGCCTGAACCATCGGTGGTGATTGATGATTGACAGCTAAACTTGATTCGTATCCACTTGATGCATTTGATGTTGACTAGAATTTAACATAGAAGAAAAATGTTGAAATTAAAAAGGAAACAAAGAATCTTTTGACATACGGAATCTTTTCGTGGTGGAACATATTCATCGCTTTCATCGTCACTGGCACCACCATGACTTGTCGTTGATGAAAAACCACTCGAGCGTCGTCGATAATTTTGATAGGCTGCTGTAATCATTTCGATTTGTTGTTGAGGAGTTAATGTCGATGTATTTGCTTGATTCATTCGTTGTCGAATGAGATATGGCGGTGGTGGTCCTAGTGAATTTGCATTTGGATATGAAGCACGCATCATTTTATAACGTGGATCGTTATTGTACGGATTTGGTTCATCATGAGAATTATCACCAGATGATGTTGTTGATGTTGATGATGATGATAAAAGTTTCAATGTTTCAGGATTCAGATATGTTGACATTTTATTATGATTTCCATTTGAGTTGTTTGAACGATTGATATAATTTTGAAGTTCATTCATCGCATTCGCTGATGATTGTTGAGAATGATATTGTTGTTGTTGTTGTTGTTGTTGCTGTTGCTGTTGAGCATGAGCAGCGGCTTGTACAGCCGCATGCCAAAGTTTCGTTTGTGCTAATAATTTATTTTGTGCTGCAGCAGCAGCTGCAGCTGATGAATAGGATGCAGGTGAACTAACACGTCGTTGTAATGATGGCGAAAGATTATTTAAATCTGTGTTAATACGTGTCGATGACGTTGGAGGAGGAGGTGGCGGCGGCGGGGGTGGTAGATACGATGAACGTTGTTGATTGACCATCATTTTAGTTGATTCAGTTGGATGAGGATGTCGAGTATTGTTATAGGCCGATTGTTGCCGATAGGAATTAAGTAGCCATTCAGCATGTTGTTGTTCGTGTTGTTTATACCGATCGGTTCCGAGTGCGATTTTCTTTGGAACAGGTAGACCTGATTCGTGCACGAATGAGCCTGTATTCGATTGTGTTGGTCGATTCACCATTGATGATGATGATTGACTTGCAGCTTGTTGTTTATGTTTATTCAACATTGCTGCTGCGGCTGCTTGTGAATTTAAAAATGCTCGATATGCAGCTGGATCAGTGATGCCAGCTGACATCATAGCTGCAGCCATTGATAATTGATTAAGTGTTGATGAATTAGTACCTTGTGAATGTTCATGAAGATGAGTTGCTTTCGGTAAAGATGTTGATGTTGTTGATGACTGTCGATGATAATTATTTGACATGTTAATTAGTGCTGATGATGATGTTGATGAAGGAGAGTTCTGTTCTTGAGCTAATGAAAGTCCTGTTGACGATGATATCGTATTGAGATTTGAAACAACAGCTGCTGCCGCTGCTGCTTGTGAAGCTAATGCTGCTGCTGCAGCAGCTCGTTTACGTTTCAAACTATATTTTTTATATGGCGAATTGTTTTTAAATGACGGATTTATTGTCCATACATATTTCACAGGACCCTTCGATAATGATGATATAATCGGTACACGAATAAATTGATTATGTAAGGATAAATTATGTCGAATTGAATTCTAAATATATCATATAATATATAGAACTCGAAGAAATGAGAAGTTTGAATTCTTCTACTATGAATAGAACTAAACAATCTTTGAACTCAAAATGAAAGCTTTTTAATTAATAACTAGATAGCTTTTTTTTCGGGTGATAAAAAAATAGTATCGACTTCGGAAGATTATGAAGAAAAAAAATATATTAAATTCTTTCGTGAAATTTATGATAAATTCATAAAAGAAAGATATTAAGATTTTATTAATTTTAAATATCGTTTCCAACATTAGACGTCATTTCTAAGTCAACTTTGAACAAATACTATTCTCTTATATGTCTAATGCAAAAAGAATTACGTAGTCGAATGACGTAATTACAGATAAAAAAGAAAAGCGTTCGAGGCTATTTTAGAAATATTAGTTTACCTTCCAACCCCAACTTGTTTTTGCATCGATTTTATCTTTAAAATATGGCACAAATTTAACAATCCATTCGTAAACTTCATTTAATGTTAAACGTTTCCATGGACTACTATCAATAGCACGTGTTATTAATTGAGCATAGGATAAATTACCCCATGGATTTCGATAAGTTTTATTGATACCGATACCAAGTTCTTGTATAATCGATTTGCCCAAACGTTTATCATGTTCAGCAAGTATATCACGTTTTTCTTTTCGATGTCTTGGCCATGTATTAAAACGTATCCGATCACGATGAATATTACTTGACGAACCATTTAAATCGGCAAGTGAAGTACTATGAGCTAGACGTCGATGAACATGACGTGTCGGTGTTGTGGATGACGATGGCGATGATGTTGTTGGTTGTGGACCTTGATGTTGATTATTGAGTGACATAGGTGATGTTGGAGATGGTGATGGCGAACGAATTCGTCGATACATTGTATCACTTGGCGAATCGACAATTAACGATGAATAATCGCCGGTAGTTGAAGGAATATAATGATGAGACGAGACATCATCATCGTTGTCATCATCGACAACGAGTGTAATGTCAACTGGATGACGCGAACGATGCATGGTCGGCACTACTTACTATCTGACCATTTGGCCGACATAACTACTAGCTTACAAAGCATCTAGAAAAGAATATAAAATCATCGTTTTCTCAAGAGAATTGCATGTATTCGATACGTTCGAATAGATGAATATGTGTATTGCTTGCAAAATATCTTCGTTTTTTATGATGTAATAAAACAATTTAGTAAGAGAGTTCAACTTTTCTGGTTCTCTTCAAACAGTTATAGTAAAAATGTCACCCTTAGCAATTCTGCAACGAGAGAATAAAGAAGAAGAAGGAGGAGGAGGAGAAGAAGAAAAAAAACGAAGAAAAAAAAAAGAGTTGACCCTTTTACCTTCTTGCTCAGTCATACTCAAGTTTGGACGTTTTTTTTCTCTCTCTCGTTTTTTCCTCTTACATTACATCAATGGAAACGACAACAGAAACAAAAACATCACTACACAGAGAGCATCGTCCGATGATGTGTATTCCAGGAAGAGAGAATGTATTTCTCGTTTTTTTTTGTATTATGTGTTCAAGCGTACGTCGCTGCATTCTCGTTCCTCGTATTTTTTTGCGTGCGTCGCTTACATAGCACGGCCAAAACAAAGAAAAATGCGACCTCTTATTCTTCTCGTTCCCTTCTGGCCTCGTATATATATATATGTATATGTATATATATACTACGCAACAAAAGTCATCTGGAGTTTTTTTTTGTTGAGCAGAGAGCGATAAGCCTGACCGCAAGTTTGCAGAGAAAGAAAAAGAAGAAGAAGAAAAGGAATTGATTTTACGTACGTATATGATCTAATAGAAGAGCCTACAAAAACAAGCCTATCAATAGAGAAAAAGAAGAAAAAATGCAGATCAAAATCGAAAATAAAATACATTTCGTATGCAAATGGAATCTATATGTCTATCTATTCTATTGATGTTCTTTTCTCACGGTTCTAAATAAAGCCAAACAAAATTCCAGTCGAATATTTTTAGCATTTCGCGCATGTCTCAAGCTCGTTTTCGTTTTTGATGAAAAGTAAATAAGTAGAAACTATACATTTACAGACGGACGTACAATATATCTCTATTTGAGTACAAATACATACTAAAAATAAAAGAAGAAAAAGAACGAAAATGGAAACTATCATTACAAGTGTAAGATCATTTATAAAAAGAAATCGATTCTCAAAAACTATCTCATACGAAACGATGAACGGAAGAGAAAAAAAACTCAATCTTGGACAATACAACACCTTGTCATCGATTGTTTTATATTTATTTATTTTGTTCGTATCTGTGCTACAGATATGTATGCGATGTTTTATCGAAAAGGGCACAATATGTGTGCAAGAGTAGTAGAGAGAAACCATCACATTACACATCCTATCCTAGTGGCCACAAGTACAAGGCTCTTTTTTTTTCTTTACATAGTCGTTTTGTCACATTATCGCTGTCGTTTTCTCGGCCAGCAAAATGCATGCACTTTTTTTTCTCTCTTCCACACATACATATATACATTGAGAGATGCAATGCGTACAAGCCAGCTCTTTTAATAGAACAAAAATCTTCCTTCTTCTTCTTCTTTTTTTTTCTTCTTTCTTTTTTTCCTCTTCTTCTTTTCATATGCATACTGTTGATGGAGAAAAAATAGCTGCTGGGCGCAAAAGGCGAGCAAGGTTGTCAATATTACGTAACGACGACGTGTGGGCGCGTGTATATGTGCAAGCAAACGTTCTGTTTTTATTATTGACATAATATGTTACGATGTTGGATGCATATATGTTCTCCTATTTTCTTGTTTCTATAGTAAAATACAACTATTACTTGCTTTTCTTCTTCTTCTTCTTCCTTTTTCTATTCAACTACTTCAATAAAATACTAAGAAAAGAACCGAAGTTTCATCTTGAACAGATGATGATCATCGAAATTTCAAAGTAGATATCAAGAAAAATTCTTTGTGCTTGTAATATCCTTGCATAGAGGAAGAAGAAAGAGAAACGTGCTATTTTCTTGTAACATAAAAGATAATAAATGACTGATCTTCTAATCTATTCTATCGAAATCATGAATGTTCTTTGACAGATGAACAAATAAAAAAAACAGTTACTCATTAATAACTTATTTCTAATAAAAATGAAACAATCGCTCATTCGAAATGAATAATTGAATAAATAATATCGATAAAAATGCGTTTTTCTTTTCCTTCTCCTTAAATTGTGTCTTGGAATCTCGAGTACAACGCCACATTTTGAACTGCGAGTACAATATTACATGGAAGAAAAACATGAAAAGTGTGTCATTAGGAAATAAAAAAAAAAGAAATGTCATCAAAAGAAAATATCTATTAACTTTTGAATATGTTCAAGTCTGTGTGAGATAAGAAGAAAATAATTCTGTTTCTCTGATAGCAAAAATTTTGTCATTTAGGAAAAAGAAAAGAAAAGAAATTTGAAGTTTAATTTCTACTCTTACACAATACTCTCCTACCTTTTAGTTTGCTTTTTATTATCATTCACAATCACAAACAGGTGAACTATATGCAAGGAGAGGAAAAAAAGCCCGAGATCCAAGGTGAACAACAAAATAAAAAAACGAAAAAAGAACGAACAAGAAGAAACGAAAGGATTTTTCTTCTTCTTCTCCTCTTACTTGCCCTTTTTTCTTCTTGCTTATGTGTATATTTTACCAATACATCAATCTTCAATTAGTATTACATCATCCACATAGGCTTCGCAATTGAATTTAATATACATAAAATTAATTTCAAATAAAAAAAAAAAAGAAAAACGAAATCGAACGAAAGTCAATGTCAACTTTCAACTTGTTAATTTTCGATTTCACTATGCAAAGAATGTTGCATGAACACTCTACAAGAGAAAACACAGAAAGAGCGAAAGAAAAAAAGAAGAAGGAAGACATTCTAACTCGAGATTGTTTATGTTCACATGCACGTACATAAATGTCTTCGTTGAGTTAACCTTCGAACTCGATATAATGCGTTTTTCTTCTCTTCTTCTTCGTTTTCTCTTGTCATGCCAAGGCTAGGCAAACTAAACACAAAAAAATACTCTACTGATGTTACATAATAATAGAATCACAAATGATTAGAGATATTTTTTCCTTTCTGTTTGCAAGAAAAAAACATTCATTAAATGTCTTACGCACCGTCGAGAAAGTACTAAAGAAATCGACTAATTCCTAATTCTTTTGCTTCATCAATGATAAAGCGGATATGTTTTTCTTTTTATCACTGAGCAAAGTTTAATCATAATATATTATTATGTTGTTTACATTCGTTATTCTTTTTGTCTCTTTTCAACTAAATAGAAATTTATAATTTTAACAAGATAATTATATTATGTGAGAAAATTTAACGAGATTCTTTATATAGATGAAAAGAAAAGAGAAATTAATAATAATCTTTAGTTCTCATATTCTTTTTCTTTTCTTCTTCGTTTTTTTTTTCTTCTTTTATTGCTTGAAGAAGAAAAACGAAAATGATATTTGTCTATGCAATTGCTTGATATGAAAATTGCGTAAAACGAAAAAAATGATAAAACAAGCTATTCTATCTTGTATCGAAAACATGTACGACCTTCATGCGAATACCTTGAATTTTTCGTTTTTTTCCTCTCGTTCTCATCTAAGAAAAAAAAAAGAAACTGAGCATTAGAATATACACACGAAACGTTTTTCTTTCGGTCAAGGTCGCTGCGACTTGTTGAATTTTCGAAATCTTATTGTTCTTCAAAGTATTTTCTTTCAAGGTTAAAAACTTTCTCGATGTTTATACATACACACACACACACATACACATTGATTCGATACATAACGACGATCAATCAACCTTCAATCAAACAACGACGACGACGACGAAGACGACGACAACTAACGCTTTCAAGGCTCGATTATACTCCAAACTACGATTCATTATTGATAGTAGTATTTTCTTGCTTTTCCATCCTCGAGTAATCAAATGAATGTTCAAGAACAAATATTGCTTTCTTTTTATCGAAAATAATCGAATGTCGATGACGCAATTGAATCATCTTCTTTTACTTGATGAATGTATATACACGTCAAGAAAGAGAGAGAGAGAGAACTTTCGATTCAAGGCTGTACTCAATATAAGAACCTTGAACACTTGCTCGAACTAGTCCATTGTGGTGTTAAATCGGATATAACTTCCAGTATTTTCTTTCAAAACAGAACATTTTCGGGTTTCTTCGTTTTCGTTCTCTTTTCATGTCGACGATGAAATACGCAATCTTTTTTTTCTCATCTCAACTGCTGTTCAAATACACATTTGCGAAGAAATAACCCTGAACGGACCTTGAACTGTAGTGTTGATGAAGGTGACATGATATACGAAGAAAAATGAAAGTTAAGTCAAATAAAGAAGAAAAAAGTGAAGAAAAAGAAAAAAGAAAGATAT
>ERZ781399.2391-NODE-2391-length-15281-cov-4.131223_pt1 | contig 15281 bp, 12 predicted proteins | sample MGYA00511014_ERZ781399 | MGnify/ENA primary metagenome ERZ781399 (study PRJEB29847, sample SAMN06458254) | wastewater metagenome | isolation source: Wastewater bioreactor | place: South Africa: Cape Town | study: EMG produced TPA metagenomics assembly of the...
AAGTGTTTTTTATTTTATTCTTGAAATTTAAGGACGGATTTGTGTTTAATCGACTAGTTTGTATTGAATGATTGTCCATTTTGTAAAATTTCATTTCACTTTGCAAATTTTTTCATACTCGATGATCTCTAGAAGCCAAAACATATGAGAATCAAACTCATTTTGATGAAGAAAATAATCTACCGCGAGTGGTGGTCGATTTAATATCGATAGATCGTATCGAGTTGTTAAATTGACTGACATATTATCCGGTTGAATAGGCAGTAATTTCGAAATAGTTGATGAACTTTCATTATTAACAGGCGTTTCCTCAGGTTTACGTTCGTTCATTGAAACATGATATGATCGTGTTGAGACTGTACTTGTTCGATCAGCAACATCACTTGGACTTTGCTTTCCAAAGACCATCATAACACGTTGGTGTTGTTGTTGATCAGACGCACGTTTTAGTGTTGGCTGTATAATCGGCGGTTGAATCGATCGAATATCGAGAACACTTCGATGTTGAAGGCCAGTTCCTGATGATTTTGGTCGACTACTAAATGGTCGTGGTGTACCGATTAAGCGTTCATTTAAATCAAAGAAAAAAAAATCATTCGATTGAGAAAAATAAATAGTTTTAGTTACATTGTGAAACTAATCGATTTGTCACAAACGAATTTGAAATAACTTTTCCTTCGTCATTTGAATTTGTTCCCATTGTTCGATTGAGTTCGATTTCACCCTCGGTATCCGTTGGTTCTTGAGCATTGACTTCCTTTGTTTTGAAAATTGAAAAAAAAATAATAAATTCTTATTTCTCAGTGAAACATACTTCTTCAACACGAGAATGCAATGTTGCACCATGATAATTCAATGATGGAACATTTATCGATGATTCTCGTTCAAGACCTACGGAGAAAAAAAACAATAAATCTATTTGACAATAAACAATCCAGGTCAAAGGCACTATTTAATCGTCGAAGTAAATATGTTGCGGTAAATGCATCTCGAGGCTCGTTTACCAAACTTAATTCATGAACTTCTGTTGGTTGAAACGATTGTAAAGAACTGTAACGAGCTGGATATTCTGAAAATAAATCATTTATATATTTATTCTTGTGATGTTCGTTTCGAGAAATTTTTTAGAACGAGTCAGAATAAAAATAAATAACCGATCAAATGTCAAAATAAGGCGTGTCGCCACATGCATATTTTCTTTCGTTTTCTATTTGTTTATCTCATCTTTCAGCTGGAATCTAGCGGCATCATCTTCTCTCCGACATACATCATGCTTAAATCTCAAAATACCTTGTCCCGATGGATTTTCAGACGTATGTTGTGCATTGGGAAAAATAGAAGAAGATGTTAGTAAGACATCACCATCGAAAATTTCCGATGACGATGATTGTTGTGGTTGTTGTTGCGGTTGAGGTATGATAGTTTGTTTATCGCGATCATCATTTTGTGTATCACGTGTTAGAATTTTATAATATTCAGCCTAGAAGACGAAGAAGAAGAAGGAGTACGAACAAACATCACACAGAATTTTTGTTAAAAATTAATATCAAAATAAGGTTTTTTAAAATCCCACCTGATTTACATAGATTTCTCATCTGTTGCTATAAATTATTTTCAATAGAAATGTCAAGTGAATGTCTCTCTCTTTTTTTTGTTATTTGAATCAAATACCTGAGAACGTCGTGATCGATCATCGCCAGTATTGACTCGATTTGTTGAGATTTGTGTTTGTGTTAACGATGGCCAACGATTTGCTCGAACATGTGCACTGTCCGATCGAGCCACATCACTGCTTACTTCTTGTGGTCGACGTGACGATAACGGTGGCATTGGTTTCGATAAATCACCCATCTAAATATATCGTATTCATAAATATCAAACTCAAGAGGAATTTCAAAGCAGAAGTTCAAAGCATTCTATCAGAGATTAGATTAGATCATGCGTATAAACGAGATTTAATATAGAAGAGGATAAGAATTTCATAAAAGAAGGAGAGTGTATTATTTTCTTTCCCCAAACTAAGGAGCATATTAGTTAATACCAATGGTAATTCATTCCGGAATAAATATTTATTTAAACAGGCGAAACATTTGCAAACGCGATAAGTAGCAAAACTACGATGTTTTCTTGTTTTTTGTTTGTCATCAATGTCATTCTAGAAATGATTTTTAGTTGCAAATATGATTGATTAATCTCTTTATTTTTTTCATTTGATTTCTTATTCGAAATGAACAAAGAATAAAGACGAGCTTGGCGTACGCGCTATACACTTACCTCCGATACAATACCAGTATTATTATCCTGAGTTTCTAGTGAATCCTTTGAAATCAAAAACAAAAAAAACGAATGCAACACGATAGAACAAATGTTAGTTCAATTGTGATACAAAATAACAGAAATCCAAAGGTCACCATCAGAGTGAGAGAGAGAGAGAGACAGAAACAATCGACCGCTTTCAGTGTTGGTAAATATCTGACTTACAATGTTAGGAAATTGAGAATTACGAGTTCTGGATAAGGATAAACCAACGCTTTTATTCTAAATTCAAATGTCGAATTGTGAGAATAATTGAACGCATAACACCATCGGATTACTTTTTCAAAATTTTCTTTATCGATTTCATTTTTTCTTTTTGTTTCTTTCGTTGTTTTTTCTACAGGTGCTTTCTTTCTTGTTTTCTTCATTCGAACCTAAACAATCAATCAATCATTTCAGCAACGAAAACATTCAAATTCGAATCTACTTTCGCTGCTGCAATAACTTCTAAATGTTTCGGTAATCCATCATCTGCAGATGAATCCGATCCAGCATCATCGCTAAATTATCCCCAAAGAACTTCCTCAAGAATTTAAACGAACAATTTGATTTCATACCTTGATTCATCATCCGAAGAAAATTGATCTAAATCGATATCTGCTAATGCAGCTGGATTGACACCACGTTGAAGAAGTTTGATTTGTATCGAATGTCGAAGATTATCTTCCAATTCACGTAATAATTTATTTCGCTAGAACGAGAAAAAAAAACAACAGAACGAATTAATATTTTTATTCGAAATTTTCTCATTCGAACAAAACAAAAACAAGACGACGAAAATAAACAAGCAAAACAACATCGATTTATATACGGGAGTGACTACAGGACGAGAAGAATTAGCCGGTTTTTCTTTTCGTTTTGTGTTTGAAACTATTTGCGATTTTGATCGTTGTATAGTCGGTGCACTTTTAATATTACGCGATAGATTCGATTTATTTGTCAAACGACTTTTTGAACGTTTATCATCGTTCGATGATATTAGTTCTCGTTTGAAATCCACTCGTGTTTTACTTCTTCGCATGGGTTCATCACAAGTCAGAACAATATCTGTTAGATCTTCGTGTGTTAGTAAAGTGCCTTTCAATAAATCATTGTAAATTTCTTCATAATATTCTTCCTAATTTTATGAAATTGTGTTTTTTTTTGCTGTAGTAAATTAAGAAAAAAAACAAAGAAGAATGGATTCATACTTTAGTGTGATCAGGATCACAATAATCGAGTAATGAATCGAGAAAATGATAACCAATTGATTCGAGATCTTTAGTAGTGAAATGATGACCAGCTCGATCTTTTTGAGTTGATCCACAGAAAGTAGCCTATGTAAATTTATTGAAAATAATTAAAAAAATCTTGCAAAAGAATCGTCTCACTTCTAATGTATAACTATTCATAATTCCTAAAGACCACATGACAACACGACCAGTGCCTTCCTTATGTTTTTGAACTTTAAATTTCGATGAATAGTACGAAAACTAAATTAAAAAGAAAACTTCATCGTCGGAGAATTGCTTTCATTGTTTTTGTTTACGAACTTTCGATGGATCATTTTTCCATAGCATTGCTGGAAATATTCGTTCTTTCAATTTCTCATTTGGTAAATGTTTATTTTCACATCCATAGACAAATACATTCTGTTTTCTTGAATGTCCATGAAAATCACAATAAAGAACAAGTTCAATTTCATTCATAAATCTACATTCAATCGAAAACAAAACCTTTCAATCAACATTCGAAACAACATTCAATCCGTACCGTTTAATCATTTCTCTCGTATGCCATATCGATGGATAGGCATCCTTTAAAATCGTCTTATAATTTCGATTTAAATCTCGACCTGACAATGAACAACGATAATTTCCAACAATGACACCATCGGGATTTAACATAGGTATAATTTTAAATACGAAATTATCCCGTAGTAACTAAACATTCAAAAATAAAACGTTTTTTCTTTTATTTTGATTTTTACTTTTGCATCGGCTGAATCTCCGAGTAGAAAATCGAGTAGACCTTTCATCATCCACGATGCATTGGTTTCACCTGGATGCACTCGTGCAGTAACAACTACACCTTTTTTCAATTGTTGATCAGCCGACGTACTCGTATTATTAATATGAACTGTCGATGGATTCGTAATTGTTAACATGTAAATAAAATTACCAGCTAACGTTCGACAAAGAACTTTCTGTTTGCAATATTGACTTTTAAAACGATCGGTTTGAATTTCATTGAGATATTCCTGAGGCGATGAAATTCAAATAATGCAAAAAACAAAGTATTTCTCGGAAATATCTACTTGTAAATCAGAATAAGTGTATGGATAACAATGAGCGAAATAATATGTATCATTATCGTTCGGAAATTTACATGTCCAAGTAAGAGAATATAAACTCACTGATGAATCTTCAGGTGCTCTAAATAGCAAATAATTATCTCAACTATTCGATTTAATCATTGAATTCTTCGTACGTTATATTATTTCTGTAATAAGCAATCTCTTCTCCCCATCGACGCCAGCCGATATTTTTGTTTTCGGCATCATTAACACTGTACATTAAAGGTCTCATTCCGCAACTATAGAGACTTGTTGGCTAAAATAATCAACAGATATTCGTTTGAGTATACGTAACTAATTGAAAATCGAATGAATTACTTTGAAAAAATTCACAATCGTAAAACGATATCTTTTATCAGCTCGAATATTTTGTAAACGAAAATAAAACCATTGTGTATTTCGTTTTGTATAAAGATCATAACGGAGATAGAGTTCGTAATCAAATTCTCCACTAAACGAATGAAAACAAATAATTTTCTCAACTTGAAAGTCAATCGACCGAATGATAGAACGTACACTTGAACAGCTTTCATGAGATTTCCACTTTCAAAACGTGATTCGAATAAAACGGTCGTATCATCCGGACTTCGAAGTGGCAAAGCTGCTGGCCGACAACCTTCTCGATTTCCACCGATTCGAGAACGAATAAACTATTCCCGAACAAACAAAAAAATGACAAATATTTCACGCGTCACTTACATAACCGCATGTGTCTGGTGAATAATTAAATACTACTCGTCCGGTATTTTCATCGTAACTACGTGCCATAGGTCCTCGATCGATATCTAAAATTTCCACGAGTTGTTTTTGTATTTGTTTTTTTGTGAAATGAAAACGAACTTGATTTGTGAAAGAGTTCGGGTTCTTTTGGCGCAGTATCGATATGTTTTATGCGTGGCTCATTTAAAACTTCGATTTCAATCGGCCATCGAGGTTCAAATGAACATTCGTCATTCGGACCTCGACCATTTAAACCGTACGGAATACGAGCTGGTCGAATCGGCTAATTAAAATCACGTAAATATACATTATCTTCTATCAACAATTCACTTACAGCTCGAGGATCAGGTGCAAATGATTTCGGTTTATATTCTAAACAGAAATCGATTTTTATATGTGAGCAAAAGAATTTGATTTTTATATTTTTAATCTATTTCATGCAACATTCCTCCTAATAGATTCTATTTTTACCAGTTTCAATAGGTAAAATAAGAGAAATTCGATTAGTTAATCGACTATCAACTGAGAACAAAAGATGAATGAAAGGAAATTTTTCGAAAAGTGGATAAAAACACACCAGAAGATCTATCGAGAACATTCTTCGAATTCAAATATTCTGTAAAAGAAAAACAATAACATCGATTTTGTTTTGTTTTAGTTTGAGTATTGATTGATATTAAAACAAACGTAAAACAACAGATTCACATACTTCCGTTAGTTTCTTCATCTGAACTCGATTCGGAATCACTCGATGATGATATTAATTGTGGTTTCGACGGAATAAAACCATATTTTTTAATCACTTCACCTCGACCTTCGAATTTCAAACAAAGAAAATAAACGTATTTTTATAATCGAAATAAAACCTACCCGAAAAATATCCATAATGCTGCAAATGTTTTCGCATAAAACTATCATACGGACTCTTAAAAGAAACCAAATAAACCAATATTCTTCTCATTTGCTTAATCCTACCGATATCAACGAGTAGTTCAATTCTCCAACCTCCATTTTTCGTTGTTGAATGTATTGATGTTTGTAAAAGAAAAAAAAAGTCAAGTATTCTTTTTAATATGTTGTAAACATCATCATCGAATGTAACTATAAAAAAAGAAAGAGAGAGAGAGAAAAGAAATATCCACATTCACAAGGTTCAAATAGAAAGACTATGAAAAGACACGAATAAAAAATGTTGTCGATTGTTTGTTACACGAAGTAGGAGAAGTTTTTTTTTTATTCAACAAAGAAACATGTATTTTTTTGTTAATAGAAACAAAGAAGCGAAAGAAAAACTTTGATTTATCGATCGACACATTTTCTCTTCTTTTTCTTTTCTCGTTTTTTTTCTTCTTTCATTCTTCGTTTTCTTTTAATTCTCTTTGTTCAAGACGTTTCTCGTGTTTGTTTATTAGCTATATATTTTTTTTCGTCAAAAACAAGCTCATTTTGATTGAAATGACAGTTTCAAGGACAGCGCCGCTTTTTCTTTCTTTCTCTCTCTCTCTCTAAAACTTTATTACTTCGCATAACAATCAAATTTAATACACTCCTGACTACGTCTAATAGATAGAACATGATACTCTCGCTTTCCTATAGCAACCATCTGGCCAATGAATACATGATGATTAGAGTATATATATCTTATATAAAAATTTAGCGACATCATCACATGCATTTTTATTCTTTTGTAGAAAAAGTAAATTAAAAGAAAACATTACAGTGCAAAGATAAACTTACTTATAAAAAAGTTAGATCAACATTGATGTATAAAAGGAAAAGAAATAACGTAATCATGTAAAATATAACTGATTTAATATGCAAAATTTATGTGTAAGTTCGACTCGAACGATGGAATTTAATCTAAGTAAATGATGTTCGAGTAGAATCAAAAAAAAAAGAAACGAGAACTCTCGATTGACATTGAGTTGAGTAAAACTAAAGTCAAATACGACGATGACTGTAAGAACAAAAAAAAGATTAGTTCACCATTTGCAGGTCCATGCAATATTTAGAGTTCATTTACTATTTATGTCCGTCAATGAGTGTTATACGCGTAGGAAATGCAGAATTACGTCATATTGATTTGGTTTTTTTTCCATTCGAAGGAAAGAAAATAAAAATCTTTGGTTTTTTTTCGTTTTTAGGAAAAAGAAAAACATGAAAATTTCCGCATGAATGCGCACGCTGCGGCTTTTTCAACATGTTTTGCGCACGAAAATATCGTATTGACGTATAGAAAAAAACAAATTGCTGTGCATATTCATTTGTAATTATGTCGAAAGACGAAAATGCAAAAGAGTCCATACTGAATTATGTAGAAAATTTCATTGACAAACGTGATAATGAATTGCGTGCAGCATCAGGCGACGAAGTCAGTGCTCCGGGAACGCCGAAAATATCTCGAGAATCCATAGTGATTAAATCCAATGACACCGATTTTCCGTCAGAAACCTTAGTAAATCAATTCAATTTTCTTTTCTACTTATTTGTTGATTTTTATAGAACAGTCGAACGTCAACGTCTACGGACATTGAAAGTACAGAATTCAATCTCGATGCGGATCCAATTGTTGAAACAAAAGAAAGTGGCGAACAAGTTTACAAACAACAAGTTTATTTACGACAATATCAACCGCCGACACCAGATCCAATCGATATTCAAGTTCGAGAAGTTGTGGTCAAACCGGTTGTACAACGACCACCGATTCATGTCTACGTTGGGCCCGATCAACAACGAGAACAACAACGTACACCATCGCCTATTCTCATTAAAAGTGCACCACCTGAACCGCCACCAGTAAATAACGAGCCTATTGTTTACAATAAATACGTGCCCATCGATTATCAACAACCACCACAACAAGTTTGCCCCATTACTTTTCATTTCACAGTAATACCATTTCTTTTTTTCATTGCTAACAGATAATTATTCATCGGTATCCTGAACAGCCGCCTAAACCTCGTCAGTAACCTTAAAAATTTTCTCATTCAACAATTTCTTTTCTCGTTTTAAAAAGGACCAATTGTTGTCGAACAATGGCTGCCAAATAAACCTGCACCTAAACGTGTTACTTATCATCGTGTTGATCAAGATGAATTCGTTCAACAAGAAACTCAACGACAACGTAATCGTTTCATTGAATACACAAAGCCGCATACAACTATCGAAGTTGAATACATTCGTTTGCCTGTAGTCAAAATCAATCCCGATGAATATCAACGTCGATCGAATCAATTAACACAACTCGATAGTGTTCGTTCCGTAACTCAAAATCCAAATATACTTAGCTGGCGAATCTAATTCTTCATCCTCTCCCACTCTCTTTTTCTCTCCTTTTTTCCCTCAATAAAAAAATAACAATAATAAAAAAATAATTCTGCTTATCGTAAAGACTTTATCTGACAATAAAATGAAACGAACGCGCCGAATAATTGGACTTGAATATGTCTGCAAATTGTGTTGAAATGACTTTCAAGAGACTTAAATTACAGTAACAAATCGACACAATGTGTGTCACGATTAATCGAGCAAAACAATTTTGAACTGTGATCAATTAGAAAATGTAGAAGAGGAACAAATAGCGGCATGTCAATCGATTAACACATGTAGACAGTCTGATAAATATCTTGAAGCATTGTTTTTTATTTCTTATCTACCTTCATTAGATTCGATATTCGTTAAATGTTTCAAATTGCGGTTCTCTTTAGATAGATATAAGATTGATATTGAAATTATTTTAAATAAAAAGAACATCTAATCGCATTTATCCTTGAATATCAAGGAGGAGTCTTATCGAATACGTTCATTTGATCAGATGAATGAACCAACGAACGCACACGCATATACATATGCATACATCTGTTATCGATATCGACTTTCTATTTGATAAACAGTTTACTGTGTGAAAAGAAAAAAAAAGAAATCAATTGATACAGATCGAGATCAATCACATCAGTATATACAATGTGATGCAATGAGACAAGTTTGCTTCTGTTGTGTTTACAGTCGATTTGACTTTTACATTTATAATTAACCAAGATCGAAGACAATCTGTAATTTTCACTCTTGAATAGTTCCATTCTGTGATTTTTCTTTTTGTTCTTAGTGACAATGACGACTTGATTCAATTTCGACGCTTGGGAATTTACGTCAACTCTTTGTAGTTCATAGTGATGAAAAAAAAAGCTAAAGTGTTTAATCGTATATACGCGTATGTTCACACCCATTTTATTTACCAGAGACGAAAGACAAAGTAGAAATGTTTTCTTTTTTCAATGATGAGAGTTCTTTTTTTCTTCTTCTTCTTCGTTTCTGATATTTGAAAATAGAAGAGCGAGAGGGGAGAGAAAGAGAGAAGGACGTACATTTGAATTTTATGTGTGAAGGATAGAACGTAAAAGAAACTGAACGTGTTTTATCAACTAATCTTATTGTTTGCATACGCACTCACAAAATATCGATACTATCATCATCATCATCGTTTCTAATTTTATTAGAGAAAGTGGATATTCTATTCCAACATTCTTAGTCGAATGAATTCGAAATCAGGTAAAGTAAGAAGAAAAGAGTCAGATTTAAAAGAGCGTTAATTTTATGCAAATATCAAATTGTTTCCACTTGTTTGTCGTTGTAAATGCAGCAGATCTATTATATTTAATGAATAGATTCTCTATTGACCTTCTTTTTACGCCGATAGAAAAAGTAAATTATCGATGATTCTGTAAGTTGCTAGTTAGTATTCATTTGTATATCGTTATCTTTGTTTCGCTACATTGCTTTAGTCTTCTTATTTCAAGAGATGAAACTTTCTGTTGATATGCAATATGAGCCTTTCGAAGGTCAATCTTTTGAGTGAAGAGACAGATACGTATATCTATGTATGTATCTATATCTTCGATATTGTATAACAGTGTTCTTCCTTCTCCTTTTTCTTGAGACTTTGCATTAACATACGAGAGATTTCCGTTAACCTTCAAGTTCAATTTCATATGTAATACGTATAATGTTGTACCTAGATTGACGAATTTGTCATAGAAAGTAAGTGAATATGAGCCCTTGGTTTGGTCAGAAGAGAAAATGATGAGTCTCACACACTCGAGCGAAGAGAAAAGGGAGAGAAAGAGTGATTTAACATGAAATTGACATTCGCCTTTCAAGGTTCAATTGAGTCTAAGCTCAGCATAAATGTATACAGGTATATATTTAACATGAACCAAACTTTCGAAGAAAAAAAAAGACTGAACATGTTTAATAGCATGTTTCTGCGATGGTATGTTAAATGATACATATAATTTCGTGTCTCGTCTTGCTGCCATCGATTGTTAAGTGACTATTAAGAGAAAGAGAATGATTGTTGATTGTTCATTCAAGTAAGAAAATTTTGTTCATTAAGTAGAAAATCCTCGGATGAAATTAGTTGTTATTGTTGTTCATCTTCGAATAACGAAAATTTCAAAAGTAAATGAGATATTTGAAAAAATGAAAAGTTGATTGAATACGAGTAAATCTCACTTGTCTCTGTCAATAGAATTCATCTATCTTTTCATTTCTCCTTTGCTTTATTTGTTTTGTTTATTGAATGTACCTTCTTGAGTTTGTTTAATCAAATATTAATTACATCTCTCTTCTTTTCTTCACTTGACGTCATCTGTTCATACATATCGTCGAAATTTGACAATTCGACACCAGACCCTCATATCATTTCAAATATGTATACTTATATGTGTGTGTGTGTCTATATAGATCAATTCGTTTCTTCTCCTTTTCGATTGCTTTCGACCCACAAACAATACACTTGACCACACACCTATTGACGGATAGATTGCATCAGTCGACCCTAATTTGATTAAAATAGACGAAGACATACTGTCGATGACATTCCTTGTCTAAAGTCGAGACGATTAGACCAAGGATGACTTTCGAATTTCGTCCGACAATACACAGTAAGGATTAGTCTTTTCTCTTTCACTTTCGTTTTCGCGTGTTTTTTTCTTCTTTGCTATATCCTTGATCGTCTCTATTTATTCTATGATGATATGTTGACATTATGTGGGTAGAAAATTGTCGATAATGAACTGTTTTTATTCTGTAAATGAGATGAAAGATTTAACGGATTTCTTTTCAATTGAGAATGTATAAAAAAAAAGACGAAAATAGTCGTTATTATGTTTCATTGGAATTAGGATCATTAAATTTCTACTTATGAATTCATTGAAAACAAGAATGTGTATGTATTAATCGAATAGAAAATGAGAGAGAAAGAAAGAAAAATCATTTAAGAGTATATTTATGTTTGCTTGATGACTGAAGGATGACCATCGGTCTATCGATTCACAAGGCTATTTGTGTCTCGATCGAGTATGCCCTTTAGTTAGATATTGAGACGCAATCGAAATACGGAGTAAGAGAAGTGCGAATTTGAGACGAGACAATGATTTAAGGACAAATCAATAGTTGAAAAATCGTTTGATCTCTTCCACATCAATGAAATATCTTATAGAGAGTCATGGAGAGAAAGAGAGAGAGAAAAGGTGAATGAATCAAAAATGACATTGACCACTCATCATCATCATCATAAATTTTTTTTTCTCGATCATCCGTTAGATGCTGAATGATCTATCAGATTGTTAATATCCATGTGACAAACATACAACACATTGGCGTTCAATATCCTAGTGAGTACGCGCTTTAGTTCGAGTTAATTGTTTTTTTTTCTATTTGAACGTATGTATGTGTGCAGTGTACACATTGATCGTAGATCAAAGGCGATATGATTGTCTCGAGAGTAGTGTTCAATAGTATTAGTACTATTATTATTATTTTTATTATCATTCTTGTGTAACACCAACCAAGCAGTTGTTTGACTAGAGAACAGGTGATATGATATATATATATATATAATCATTTCTTTGTCTTGTCTCTCATTAAAAAGTCTGTGATGACATATACATGCAGATATACGTATATATATATAGACACTTCTAGTAAAATCTTATCAGTACATGTTTTCGTTCATCAATTTATCATCATCAGCTTACTTGAACACTCCTCCTTCTAGTGAAGAGTGAGTTGTGTATGAGACAAAGAAGCATGTGCAACTTAGAGGAAAAAAATCGAGCACGTTTGTTGCTTCTCTGATAAGAGTTATCAACTTTCCCGAAGGAGGAGAAAAGAAGAAGGTAATGTACTAGTCTAGTCATGTTCACATTCACATACTCGTATATTTTCCGAAAACAAAACAAAACAATCTCTTAAAGTAAACGGAGCAGGTAGTAAATCTTTTTTTTTCTTCTCTCTTTCGCCCTTTCTTTTTTTTATTTATGACTTATTAGAGACGAATGAGAAGCATGTCATTTATTTATTGATGTGAGTTGTGAAACATATATAACCTCATTTGATTTCTGTTATCTACCGATTTGGTCGTACACAGTCGTTTTATTAGAAGAAACATTCAACATTCATGCGAAACCTAGTTGATTGTATAGTAGTAGTCGTATGACAAATTGCAAGAAGCCTATTCTTTCGTAGGTATATGTATACATATATTCGAACTATTCATTCTTTCATTGTTGTCGGTATCCCTTAATGGATTGTTTAAATTCATTATTTTATTTTCTCTTATATAATGCATTCATTCATTTATTCGTTCCGTTCCGGCCATATATTTCGTACATATACATATGTATGTATGTGGACTCAGCAGTCTAATGAGACTACTGGCTATTGTATTATTTCATGTTAGATTTACACGCGTACATGACACTGTTATGAATAAGAAAAGAGAGAGAGAGAGCGAGAGAGAGAGAGAAATGGGAAGAATAATACTTATAAATTCTATTCCAGTTATACAATCATCGAATGCAATTGTCATAAGCTCCGAATATCAATCAACAACAATATGTTGTTAGTTCGCTGTTCTACCACCGTTCGTTAAATTTAGATGACAATCAGAAATGAAAATTCTTGATTACATGTGTCAGCAAGCCGAACGATTACGTCGATATCTTCTATGCATATATACTTGTGTTTATTTATGCACATTGTTCAAAATCAGTGAATGTATGTATACCGATAAGCGAAGAAAAACCTTCAACTATTCAACTGTTGCAACATCGAATACGTATTGACCTCCTCTGTTGTTCTTGAAATCTTTCTCTTCCGTTTGATGCAATCATTTCATTATAAACTGACCGTTTATTCTTTTTCATTTCTTCCTTTTCTTTTTTTGACTTCATTGAACACGAAAGAGTTTAACTTCCAATGTCCTTCTTTTTGAACAAACATTATCAACAAAAAAAAAAACCCGAAATGAATTCTAAAGAATCGAATTGCATAAGTTTTACGTTTAACCGAATCATCATCCTTCTCGATTTTATTGAGTCATACAGTTTTCTTCTAAGTACCGATTTTTTTTTCTTTCTCTTTCTTGACTGTTTTTTAAACATATATAAATATACGATTATGTTGACAAGTCGATGCAGAAATTTCGATAAAGAGTAAGATGTGTAGGCGTTCGTTTGATTTTCTTCTTCTTGAAAGAAAAAAACAGCTGAATGAAGGAGGAGATATCATATTTTTGTCGGTTATTATTTAACATGATTTATAATCGTTATGTAAATTCTATTTGACAAACAGCGTAGGTGCAGATATATAATCTTGAGGCAGAATAAAAATATGACTCATCGATATATATATACATTTCTTCTCATTCGCATGAAGAAAAAAAGCGATCGTTATTTTTCATCTGAGTGTCGTTGAAGAATATATATCCATATATAAGTAGATGTGTGTATGTTGAACGACGATGAATATGAAATGAAGTGGTACTAGTAGCTATAGGTTAGTGTCTAAGCCATATACCAATTTTTGATTTAACACATCGATTTGTTTTGTTTTCTTTCTATTGATTGTGTAATGAACATATGAATAGGTATCGTCTCATATCGATTTGTATTATTGCCAAGTGTATGCGAGGGAGAGAATTCGTTTTCTTTTCTCTTTTTTTTCGCGTTTTTTTTTCAATTTTGAAGAGCATGACGCGTCGAGAATAACAACATCGGATTGATTGCATGAACGAGAGAAAATGAAAAGAAGATGAGAATTATAAAAAGTCTTATTCGAAACGTGACTGTTCAAAAAAGAAATAGAGAAAGCGATCATTGCATAAATACAATGATGATCGAATTTCGTTTCAAAGACGAACATTCTTTTTCCTATTGTCGCCGATTTGTCTCGATACATGTGTCCTTGTTCTATTTATCGATACATCCTTTTGCTTTTTCTCTCTCTCTCTCTTCCGTTCTATCTCTGTGTCCAGGGATATTCGATTCGTTCGACGATGGTTTATTGTCCTCCGAAAATACGCTTTTCTCTATTTCTCGATGCATACAATCGAGTTTGAATAGAGAAACTGGTTATACCAAAAGCCAAATATGAACACGACATCGATGAAATTCTTATTCGTGTCTCTGTTCCTTCTGATGAACTATGTTCATACATCATCATGTATGTATTCAAACAACACATTCATCGTATGAAACATTCGTTTGTTTGTTTTGTTTAGTATTGAAACGTGGTAATGAGGTATTTAAATTGCTCAAAGAAACAAAAGAAAAAGTCAAACATGGAACACGTAAGTTTAGAATTCGAATTCAATAAAATACGAGTGAAATTATCTTGTTTTTTTTTGCAGAGTGCCTTCCTCCGTCCCGATATCACGCGGGTTCGTGCTATACGTATATGAAAATGCTGCCCGCAACCTCATGGGATCGAGCACAAAACAATTGTTTATCATTACCGTTGACTAAAGATGCTCGTTTGGTCGTTTTCGATTCCATCACTGAATACGAATTTGTTGAACAAGAATTAATCGGACCTAAATCCGGTTCTGAAAGCGTTTCAGTTTACGTTG
>ERZ781399.2392-NODE-2392-length-15281-cov-3.983449_pt1 | contig 15281 bp, 12 predicted proteins | sample MGYA00511014_ERZ781399 | MGnify/ENA primary metagenome ERZ781399 (study PRJEB29847, sample SAMN06458254) | wastewater metagenome | isolation source: Wastewater bioreactor | place: South Africa: Cape Town | study: EMG produced TPA metagenomics assembly of the...
AATTGTTTGTTTTTTCATTTAGATTGAAAATCTGTTATTAACACAATCAAATCGTTCGATTCTCCCGAATGAAATTGTGAAATCATCTGTGATACGACGTACAGGTATTTATATTCTAATTGGCACAGCTATTGACGATAAGGAATCACGTGAAACATTCCAACGAATTAAACTAATGAAAACATCGATTATTGAACTAGTAGAAATGATCGTAACAGATTGTCAACCAAATGATATTATCGAAATCAATACTTGTAATCATCAACTTACACAACCACCATTGATTCCATTTTGTTTAGCCAAACATGTTTTAACCGAAGAAAATCGAAAATTAATTCATAATATTGAATTTAGTGAAAATAAAGATTTTGAACCATCAATTGGTATTAGTACAGCAATTGATCAATTAACACGACAAGCAACTTATTACGATCGATTTTATTTCTTTGTTGATTCTTTATTTCACAATACGAAAAAACAAAATACGGCAAATGCAATTCTAAATCGTTGCATATCATATCGAACAATTCATCCACATATTATTCAATTTTCAAATCAAAATCATTTTCAATCTATCGGAACACTTCAAATACATTCTTTTAATCATCAACAAAACAAAGATCGTTGGAAGAAAACCATTTTCTATGGAGATCAACAACAATCGTCTTCTTCTTCTTCTTCATTTCATATCTCACCAATATCTGATATCGAACCAATTCCTCCAACTATTCATACGAGTATTCAATATATTCACGTTCCACCTTCAGCTTCTCAACCGATTCCAATAAACCAACCAAAGAAAACACATAGAGATATCGATGTAAATACAACGATTCATTCGACGTCTTCTACAAATTCTTATCGTGTACCAACACCTAATCCGATGAATGATTTTGTATTTAATGCGAGATTCAAATGAAAGTCGAATGTAGTCTCGCGAATTGTATAAGGATTCTTGACAACAGTGAGAACAATCTTTTTCGTTCTTCAATAAATATTCGATGTATCGAGAGTCTCATTTCTTTCGTTTTTTTTTGTTGCACATTGACAACACACATTGAAATGAACGAATTGACAAATGAATCGCAACAAAATTCGATTCAACAAAGTCGAGATCGAATTGAGAAAATCTCGTTCGATCAATTGAATTTCATTGAAAAGTTAGAAGAATGGCGTCACGAATCTCATCGAGTGATCAATCAATTCTGCGATTTAAAACGTGATGAATATCTAACAAAAGTCGAAGACGAAATGAATCAATTGAAACAAACGATAGATTCATTTAGTTTCGATTGTGATGCATCCAATGATTATATTCAATGGACTCAAACAACGATTCAATCGATTCAACAACAATTAGATCAACTTCAACAAATTCAATATCAATTTGGTTCATTTCAATTGGATCCATCATTGATTTCTATTCCTGAGAAAATCATCGATTCCATCGAACATCCACCAAGTCCATTCAAAGATCTTTCTTGTTCGTCATTTCAATGGACAAATCAAATGTCAATATCAATTCCACCAGATCATTGGTATTCATTAGCTTCAAATCAACAATCGATTTTAGCTGCTTCCAAATCGGATTTAATTTTATTTGATCACAATTTAAATCTGATGAAGAAAAAATCTTTAATTCCGACGGGTTTAAAAGATATCTGTTGGTCAACAAGTCTCGCCAAGTATATTTTAATATTTCCTCGAGAAATTCTTCTCGTTAATCCAAATGATAACAGTTTATTATTGGAATCAACATCAATAGTTTCGAATAATGAACAACCTTGGGAACGTGGAACAACTCATCAATCGATTTTATTTCTTTCAACATTCGGAGATAATCCATTGATTGTTGAATATAATTTAAGTCCATCGATTCATTCGAATAAACGATATCCATGGTTTCTTTTTACGTGTCAACATGAAATCGTCAATGATTTAAAAGCCAATGATGATTCTCTTGGATTGGTTATTGAAAATTCGTTGTCGAATTTGACTCGTTTGGATATTCGTTCAATAAAATCATTTGATTGTCTTCATTCAATTGAAATTGGTAAAGGTTGGGGTTATCGATGTTCTCCTTCAGTTCAACATTGGATTCTCACTGATTCTTATAATCAAAGAATTCTTTTCATTGAAAAAACAAATATTTACAAAACAATCGAAAAGAGTTTTTCTATGAAACCATTCAATGTTGCACATCTACGACAAAATCTGTTTGTTTTACGAACCAATGAATCAATTCAACAATTGACTATCAAAAACAATTGAAAGAGAAACATAAAAAAAACTATTTATTTGTCTTTTCTATGTGCGTGGTTACTAAGAGACGTTGTGGTGTCAAGAAAAAAAAACGGTTATGTTGGAAATTTCTTTGATTTCGAGATCTATATTAAAAAAACAAACGTATTTTGATTTTGTTTGCAAAGTGTTGAAATTGAAATCGAAATGTGTTGTTGTCATTGCTCGTGTTTGTATACAAAACTGCCGTATCTTCATGCATTGACAGGCTTCTTTGAAATGATTCTTGGATCAGTTCGTATAGTTCTTTATTTTTCTCCAATAACAGTCGAAGCAGGTCGAACAATATCTCAAAGTTATACTGGTAAATATGTAGCTGCATTTATCATCGATTGGATAAGTTCAATTGTTGCAACATTAGTTGGTTTATTTACAATTTTACTTATTCTCGTGTTTTTATATAAATTATGTGCGTGTTGTATTAATAGTTATAATCGAAGTGACGGTCAATATGGTGATGAAATCAATACAAGTGGAATCTATAGAAAACTTATTCGACACAAAGCTCTTCGTCGGTTTTTAATCGCAGATTGTAATTGTCCTTGTTATAAAGCTCGACCGAAACTTCGTTTTCAAATGCGTTTTGCATTATTATTTCTGTTTTTTATTTTTCGTATAACATCAATTGGTCTTTATGCATCGTCATCGTCGTCTGAGACGAATGGCAGTAGTTTAGCTAGTGTTTGTGCGATTTCATTAATCTTTCTATTCAATACATTGGTTTTAGACTTCTATCGATATTATATTTGGTGGCATTATACTCCACAAGGTGACACTCGTTGTCATTTCAGATCAAATAAACATCAACGATATTTGCCTTATCATATGGTTGGTGATTTTCGTGATCCACGAACATTAGGTGATCAACCATGTACGGATAAACCTTGTCATACGAGAACACTCGATCATATTGCTGTGTTTCATGGTAATGATTATCAACCACAAGATCGATGGTCGGATATTCCTAAACCTGAATATAAACCAGTTAATCCAGAGGAAGAAAATAAGAAATGTTTTTGTTTTCGATCGAAAGAAATCGATAATCAACCTCATTATATTGGTTTTCATACGACTGATCCTGATTCAGCAATTGCAATTGCTCATAGTGAATTTCGACCGGGTACTTGTGGTTGGTTAGGAGCAGGAGTTTATTTTGCAAGATCAGTTGAAGGAACAATTGGCAAAGCGAAAAGTCTCGGTGGAGCTCATATTATCGCTGAAATTCGAATGGGAAAAGTTTATGAAGTCGAACGAAATCAAATCGATCGAAGTCACGCGAAATTCGATGAAAAGATTTATGATTATGTTCATCATTCGAAATGGAAAACTGATTATGATACTTGTTATATGATTCATCAACAAAATAAAAAAGATGAATTTGCTATTAGAGATGCGCAAAAACAAATTGTCAAATGGATTATGGTTATTGAACAAGATTATGATCCCAAAGTTGAACGATTTGGTCTTCTCACTGAATTCGATTCAACTGAATGTGGTTGCATTTGAAACATTCGAAGTAATTCTATTTGTTTGTTCATTGCTTTGTGCCACAAATGAGAAATCCAATGATTTCGATTTGATAATTTCATTGGATGAATAAATTCAGTAGGAAAAGGCCACGGTTTAGATAGATGATTTAAAGGAACTATTCCATTGAAAACTCCATTGAAATACAATTGTTGATTGTGTCGATTCCTTCCCCAAATATATCCATCGGGATTCAAAGGACATGGTCGCATTCGACTTGATTTCAATCGATTTAAACGATTGACAGATGAATTAAAAATAAAGAAATCATTTTCATAGGGCCAATGTTGAGACATGGCCATCGTTGTGTCGATTATCAATGAAATTATGATTTCACAAAAGATATCTGAAGGCAAAATTTCAATGAAATATTTCGAAATCGAAATGAAATTGTTCAATTGATGATCAGCAAATGGAAGATAAATAAGATCGGCAATTCCAATTGCTAAACGTTTTTGTTTGCCATAGAGAATTTCAAAGATTTGTTTATATTCAAACGCGAGTTTCGTTGAATTTGCATCGAATAACTCTTTAAAACTTTGCCAAAAGTGAGGTCGATGTTTCCACCAGAACCAACGATTTCCTCGTTGACCTTTATCATTCGTCATTAAATCAAGTTTTTGCATCCAAGGTGTTGTCCAAATTTCATTCAATGGAAATCTTTCTCGTTGAGAAAATATATACGAATAATTTAGAAATATATCGTCGGGCAAATAAAGAATTCCTTCCATATTAATCAAATGATTGTTTCGTTTGAGATTGTCATAGAATTGAGCACATAATAAAAGACATTTGTGTTGCAATTGACCTGATCGTTGATTGAGACATTCGATATAATAAATGGTATCGAGTGATTTCGACAAAGACAAATCTTTTAGTTGAATTAAATTATATTTTCGAAATAAATTCAAATGAATTTCATTGAATTGATGAAATGGTTTCGGACTTAAAATGACAATGAATCGATGAATGATTGTATAATATCGGAGAATTGAACTCAAACTATTGCCTTCATCGTCAGGTTCAAAATTAAAATTCACACAAATACCAATTGCTTCTTGTTTTTCAATGATTGAATTTATTTTCAATGACAAATTCGCTTTTGATCGTTTCGATTCAAACCAAGAACTCAACGAAATCAAAATCAATGTTAATAACAAATATCGAATCAGTTTCGATAACATTTTAGTCGATCAAATGACGTCTATTATTCTCATTCAGAATTCTCTATTTTTCAAACATTTTATTGCACTTTTTAGATCAATAAACGATCAAATTACTTTTTTGCGAACAGTTTTTTTTTCTCAAAAAAAAGTGTTTTTATCAACAAAACTGATAACGATATTTACTTTAATGACAAAACTGAAAATAACGAGTTTTTTTTATCATAAAAACTAGGCAAAAGTGCATGCAGAGTTATCTTTCTTTTTTTTTTTTTTTTTATAAAAAACAAAACAAAAGAAAAGAATCAGTTGAGAAGCACAAGAATATTTGTTAGAAGTCGAAATGTCTGGATATCCACCATCCTATCAAGCACCACCACCATCTTATGAATCTGTGGATCCAACCATTCCGGCTCAATATCCACCTCAACAATCAACCAATTCGACACCTACAGCACAACCTGTATGGCAAGAACCCAACTATAATCCATCACAAAGTCAAGCATCGTCATCATGGGGACAACCAGTCAATCGAAATCCTCAAGTTCAAGCTCAAAGTCCACCTCAACAATCGTGGGGACAAGCAATAGATTCCAAAGCTGAAGTCAATACTAAACCTCCAGTTCAACAAGTATGGGGACAAGCAACAACAATAGATCCTATTCTTGCTGTTCCTGTTGTTCAAGTTCAACCAATTATTGTTCAAAATATTGCTTTGGTTCCAAATTATATGGCGTGGTCAATATTTAATATTTTCTGTTGTCTTTGGCCTCTTGGTTGTGTTGCTTGTTTCTTTTCGATGCAAACTGATACAGCAAAGACAAATGGAGATATACAAGGTGCAATTCGTTATTCAAGAACGGCAAGATCAGTTAATATCGCTTCAACAGTTCTTGGTCTTATTCTTATTACTGTCTACGTTATTGTTGTGACTACGAGTTCACGTTAACATTTTGCATTTTTACTTTTTTTTTTCTTCTACTTCATTGATTTCTAATCGAACGAAAATAAACGAATAAATACATGAGAAATATATATTGAATTGATTATTTTCAATGAATTCGAATGAAGAACTGAAAATCTGTCTTCTTGGCGAAGGTGGAGTCGGCAAATCATCGCTTGTATCTCGATCGTTGTGTTCTTTTGCCGTCGAATGAAACGAATCAATTGTTTTTTTAGGCAATTCAATTTGTTCAAGGACTTTTCTTTGACAAATACGATCCAACCATTGAAGATACTTATAAAAAGGTTTCTTTTTTTTCTCTTTCGGCGATTTTGTTTTTCTTTCGAATTGAATTGATATAGCATGTTGACATCGATGGTCAAGGATATCGCATTGAAATTCTCGATACAGCTGGAACTGTTTGACAACTTTTTCTTCTTTTCTTTTCAAGACAAAATTTCGTTTTTTGTTTTTGTTTTTGTTTGAAGGAAATCTTTACAGCAATGAGAGATTTATATATTCGAAATAGTCAAGCATTTATTCTTGTTTATTCGATTACTTCTCAAACAACATTCAATCAAATGGAAATCATTTATAAGCAAATTCGAGATGTCAAAGTGACTTTTTTCTCTTTTTTTTTGTTGTTATTTTAATTGATTTTCATTTAGAAAGATCAACCAGCTTTAGTTTTAGTTGGAAATAAATTGGATTTAAGTCCCGATGAACGAATTGTTTCGAGAGATAAAGGACAAATGTTAGCTGATCGATGGATGTGTCCTTTCTATGAAACATCAGCCAAGAAATCCATCAATGTCGATCAAGTAAAATTCAATAATTCATACGTTTAAATGTCAACCGAAATTGTTTATTTGTCAAGATATTCTATGATTTAATAAGGCAAATAGGTCATCCAATGTCAACGGTTAAACAAGAACATTTACCATCGAAATGTTGTTGTTGTTGTCGTCGATTCTTTTCACGGTGGACAAAATCAACAAAGAACACTTCACGTTTTTGAATAGTTCTTTTTCTCTCTCTCTCTCTCTCTCTTTTTATTTCAAAATAAAATCAATCGAAAAGAAAAAGAAACGAATCGAAAAAGATTGAATAATTTTTCCACCAAGGTCGAATTTTATAAAAGAAAAAAAGAAACTTAAAATACAGTTTTTTTTTCTCTCTCTTTTGGTTTGTGATTGATGTCGAAAGAAATTGGCCAGCGGATTCGAAATTTACAAAAAGTAAATTGATTTGTTAATTAGACAAAAACTTAAGATTTGATTTGTTTAACAAAAAAAAAACGAAAAGATCATCAATGATTTACAAATAAAATCGTCCGATGAAACCGATGAATTAACTGAACATTTCGGTTTAATGAAATTCGATGATGATCCAATTGATAAAAATACTCATTTAGCTTTTTATCTTCGATTAGCAACGAATACTCAAGATGAGAAAATCAGTCAATTTATTCGAAATGGTTGGAATTTATCAACACCAAATCTCATTATTTCAATCCATGCAAATCCAAATATTCGATTTTCACCTAAACTAAAAAAAATATTTCAACAAGATTTCATTCAATCGGCTGTGACAACAAGTTGAATTCGATTTTTGTTTTGAATTGAACAAAGAATTGTTTTTTGTTTGAAGATGTTTGGATAATAACTGATGGACAAAATGAAGGTGTTGCCAAAGAAGTTGGTCATGCTATTGAAAATTGTCGTTACACATTCGAACGACAAACATTTGATATTCCAATTATTGGATTAACTTCGTGGAATCAAATCGAAAATCAACTATTGATTTCACATCGAAATCAATCTCGACATTCGATCAATGCCATTCAAATCGAAGTTTTCGATCAATATTTTGTTCGTTCGTATTTAGCCAATGATCTCGAATGTCATCATACACATTTTCTTCTCTTTGATTCTCAATCGTCTCACATCGACAATTCATTGAGATTCATTTCCAAATGCAACGAATTCATTCCTTTTATTCTCATTCTCATTCAACCAGATTCATCGTCTTTTCAAACCATTTGCCAATCTTTACAACAATCGATCCCAATCATTCTTATTCAAGTTCTCATACAACTTTAATTTCTTTTTTTCTCTAATTTCTTTCTCGACGAATTCTTCTCTCTAGGATAATCAAGAGAAGAAAAACAATCTCTTTATTGATTTATATCGATATTTTGTTAACAATAAGCCCAATGATGTTCAATTCAATGATCTGTAAATCAAATTCTCTCTCTCTCTCTCTCGTTTTGTTTTGTTTCTCTAAAATGAAAATATGAATTTGTTAGTTTAAAAGGCAACGAATGGTTCGAACAATCGAAAGATGAATTCTGTGAATTACTTTCGAAACGAATTGATTTCATTTCAATATTCGATTTAAATTCCAATGAAACATTCGAAGATTTGATTCTTCAAACATTATTTAAATCAATTAAATATTCGAATGATCTCACTGAACAACAACAACAATATTTATCTCAAATTAAATTAGCTATTGTTCGTCTTTTGTTCGATGAAAACAAAAAGTATTTCTATTTGCAATGTTTAGAATTGGAATAAACTTGATTATGCTAAATCGAATCTTTTCAATGAACAAAATCTTTTCAAATTCAAAGTAAAATCAAAATTGATTTGTTATGAAATAAAAAAAACATTTGAACTTATAGGAAAATGATTTAATTGATTGTCTGTTAACTTGTTTAATCAATGAAAATCTTGAATTTGTCGATTATTTCCTAACAAATGAAATATCAACTCATCACATCACAGTTGATCAACTCAATCATTTATATTTATCAACAGTAAAACAGTTTTTTTTTCGTTTGATTTGCATTGTGATTAAGTTTTTGTTTGCAGATTCAAGATTCGATAATTCCAATGATGAAAAAACGAAAGAAAAACAAATTTTTTAATATTCGTGATGAATTCTATTTGAATTATTTCCAAGATAAATATTCGTTAGTAGGCGAATTGATTTGTTTATCGACCGATCAATTTACTTTGAAACAATCGGCTCTCAATCGATTATTTCTTTGGTCGATATCTGTTCATCGATTTCGTTTAGCCAAATATTTATCTTCGAAGATTTGGGTATAACAAAATCGATTTTGAATTTCATTTGTTTGAATGTTTTCTAGAATCCAGTTGTTGGCTGTCTTCTTGCAGCTAAACTCTATCGATTAGCTTCAGATTCGACAACGGATTCGGACAAACAAAAACAATATATCGAATGTTATTCGTAAATAAATCAATTTCATTTTGCTTTGTCTTGTTAAAATCGAATTTGAATTTGTGAAGATATTTCGATAAACGATCAGCTGACATCATTGATCAATGTTTTGAAATCAACGAAGATCTTTCGTTGGATATTCTTCAAAGTCCAGCGAAATCGTTTGATAATATCGATGGTTTACAAGTTGCAGCAGATGCAGACACAAGATTATTTATTTCATCGAAATCTGTTCAAACCTATCTCGATCAAACATGGTTTGGCCTTCTTTACAATATTTCCAAACGTCAATCTTTTGTTTTGATTTAGGTATAAACATATTTCGTATAAGAAACGTTTGATTCAATTCAAAGTTTGTAGAAGAAAACACGAAGAAATTGATTTGTTTTTTGATATGAAAATGAATTTATTTGAAGATTCTGTTGGTGACATTAGTTGTTCCATTGATTCCAATCTTTGCAATGTTTTTACCGTTTATTCAAAAACATAAACAAGTTTGTTGAATTGTTTTGTTTGTTGTAAGATATTTTGTTGATCTATGAAAAGATCGTTAAAAAGAATCGAAAAAATTGGACAAATCCAATTCGAATCGATAACATTGAAAAACACGACGATACTCAACGAATGAAATGTTTGGAAAAGTTGATTTGTTTTTATGAATGTCCAATCGTTCGATTTTATTATTATGGAATATTTTTTATTTCATTTTTGTTATTATATTCGTATGTAATCTTAGTTGATTATTATCCAATTAAACAACCGATATCATTCTTCAATTTTGGAATCAATCGAATGGAAATGATTTTACATTTGTGGTTATTGACGTATCTTATCGAAGAAATTCGACAATTTATTTTATTAAAATCAACGGATGATTATTTCGAAGAAGTTTGGAATAAAATCGATTTACTTGGTTTTATTCTGTATGGAATTGCTCTGTTAACTCGATTTACTCTCAATGAAAATATTTATTTTCTTTCTAAGTAATGAATATAAATTGATTTCGTTTTGTAATTGCATATCGATTGTTGTTGTGTTTGTAGAAGTTGTATTTGTTTGAGTTTGATCATTTGGTATATTCGTGTGTTACATTGTTTTGCTGCTTATGAATCATTGGGACCTAAATTAGTGATGATCTATGGAATGGTGAGTTCGTTTGTTTGTTTGTTTGTTAATTTGAATTGAATTGAATTTTCGTTGTAGACAAAAGATTTATTATTTTTTATTTGTTTTATTTTCATATTTTTATTGTCCTTTTCCATAACTTGTTTGTCGTTAACTCGAAAATCGAAAGAAGTGAAATGGATTTATGATGAGTATGAACATTTAGTCAATGTAACAATTTATCCATCGACGTTTACTTTTCAATTGATTCAAGATATTCTCAATTTTGGCATTTGGAAAGTATTTGCACAAGTTGATCCCATTGGTAATTTTCTTTCGTTTTTTCAATTGAAATCAAATTTTATTGATTTGTGTAGAAGGAAATGATTTATTCGCTGAAGTTGTTTATATTTTAACGATTTTATTTGTTGCACTTGCAAATATTCTTCTATTAAATGTTTTAATCGCTTTATTCAAGTAAAAAATTCATTTGAAAATCATAAAATCAATTTGTGTTTATTTGTTTGAATAGTATAACCATACAAAATGTTGAGAATCGTTCGTATACATTGTGGTGTTATCAAAAATTATTATTGGTTCGAGAATTTGGATTGAAATGTCCAATTCCACCGCCATTTAATATATTCTATTATGTTTATTCATTGATTCAATTTCTATTTCGATCGATTCGACAATCTTGTCGAAAACGATTTCGAACAAATAATTTTCCAGTTGAAAGTGAAAATTTATTAACAAATTCAAATGTAACTTCAATGAAAATGAAAAAATCAAATTTATTTAAAAGTATTTTTCGTTTTTAATTTTGAAAATAAGAAATTGTTTTGTTTAGTCACTGATCTGATGAAACGTGAATCTGCCATTTCAGATTATTTATATAAAAAAGAATTCGTTGCTAACAACAACAATTGAATCATTTTATACGCTGATTGACGGCGAAAACTTTCTTTCTTTTTCTTTTTTTTTGGTTGTTGTTTGTGAAATTGATTAGCAAAATAAATGAAGCGTAAAAAAGAAAAGAAAAAAAAAGAGTAGCGAAATATTTATTTATTTTGATATTGAATTGTGAAGGACAAGTCAAATGACAGTAAATATGTCGAATGAAAATCAAATTGCAAATGTAATTCCTTTAAATGAATTGAGACGACGTGTATCAATAACAAATCAACAATTGAATTTAGTTGTCGATCGTCTAGTCAAATTACATTCTGTTCCATTGAATCCACCAAGTGGTCTCGGTAATCCTGGTCCACTTGGTCTCGGTGCATTTGCTTTAACAACATTTATGTTATCAGTATTTAATGCTGGTTCCAATCTGATTGATCCTCAATTGGAAGGTGTTGTTTTACCAGTTGCATTGTTTTATGGAGGTGCTGCACAATTAGCAGCTGGTATGTGGGAATTTCAAATTAATAATACATTTGGTGCAACAACATTTTCAAGTTATGGTGCTTTTTGGATGTCTTTTGCTGGTTATGTTTATTTTATTGTTCCACAAATTGAATCAACAGGAAAAATTCAAAAAGCAACCGGACTTTTTCTTCTGTCTTATTTTATTTTTACACTTTATATGAATGTTGCTGCATGGAAAGTATCCAAAATTGTTTTCAGTATATTTTCCGTTCTTAATATCACTTTTCTACTTTTAATCATTGGAAATTTAACTGATACATCCGTTGTAACAAATGTTGGTGGATGGTTTGGTATTTTAACAGCTGTTTTAGCTTGGTATGCATCCATGGCTGTGGCGATTAATAATACTTTTCGAAAAGTTGTTCTTCCTATTGGTACTTTTCATGATTATCATCATCATCATCATACACAACGAAATGCGTCCATCTACAGCTTTGATCTTTAAAGCTTCTTCTTCTTCTTTTTAGATTCAATAAAAATGACATTGATCAATAATAGAGAGTATTACTAAATCTCCCTACACAAATTGTAAATCACCGATATATGAGAAGCTCCGAAGACACTAATTCATTTTTTTTTATCTTGAAACAAAAAGAAAAAAAAATGATCTGCAGTCGTGTTCTTATCTAAAAAGACTAATATTTGTGCAAGAGAAAGAGTGAGAGAAAAAGAAATATCTTTTGTTTGATATTGTACGTTTTAGTTTTGCGTTTAAAATGAGAATATATAAGATTCAAAAATTGAAATTATTGCAAATCTTAATATTAATTAGTTTAATTGTGTTGTTATGTTTGTATGTGTCAAATCAGAAATCAAAATCTCTCCAAGAAATCGAATCTTTATGTTTAAATAAAAGAAAATCGGTGGAAATGTTTAATGATTTTGAAAATTTAAATCAATTTGGTTCTCCATTATGTAATAATCGCTCACGTCGACATGGTTATCATCAAAAAGTGATCAGTGTTTCAGCTTATCAATCCAACAGAGACAATAAATTATTAACTGACAAAATACTTTCGTATACATTTCAATATTTAAATGAATCGAAATATTTTTATCCTGATTGGCGTGTTCGTGTTTATTATCACAATCTTCCGATCACAGAACAACAAATTCTTCAAATTGAAAATCAATTTGGAAATGTTGACTTTTGTGACAGTCAAAATATTCCATTTGTAGGCGATTTAACTTCGTTTATGTCAGGCAGATTGCATCGATATATTGCATTTGCTGATCCATTTGTTGATTTATTTATGTCACGAGATCTCGATTCACCTATTCTTCAACGTGAAGTGACATCAGTCAGCGAATGGTTATCATCAAACAAATATTTTCATATAATTCGTGATCATCCACTTCATTATGATGTTATGTTAGCTGGACTTTGGGCGATGAAAATCTCTGAAAATGAAACAATTCGTCATATGTTAACTGAACGTTTGTTAACGAAATCATTGACGAAATGTTGGAATTCACAAGATGGAGATTTACGTTTTCTTGAAAAATATGTTTGGCCATTAGCTGAAAGTAATTCGATGCAACATGACAGTTTTCATTGTCAAAAATATCATTTATCAGTGCCTTTCACACAATCGAAGTTCTCATCTTCGAAATTTATTGGTTGTCGACGACCTTGTCGATCGGATCAAGATCCACCAGGACCATGTCCAATTCAATGTTTACTTCGGAATTCATCTAATACGAACTTATGTTAACCCTTTACAGTCGATTACAACAATAAAGAGAGTAAAAAAAGTTTCTTGTAAATTTGTATTATTTTCTACCTCTTGTTAAATAAACAATTTTGATGTAGAATGTCGCAGGAAAAATTAAAATTCTGGAATTTTGAAAAATGTCCTAAGCTTGTCGAAGAGAGACGTATTGTGTCGTGAATAAAAATGTTAATGATTCTGAAGGCAGTTATTGATCATGTTATTTATTTATTGTTAGTGTTACAGTGTAATGTCCTCATCGTACATCCCTCTCAACATTCTTTCTCTTCGTCTTTTTCCTATTTCGTTTATTCATTTTTTCATATTCATTCCATTGTTATCTCTTTATATTTATATATATATATATATGCACGCTTCTGCTTTTCTCTTTGAGAAGTTTCGTCTTGTTTTTTCGAACACGAATAAATTGTTTGATTGTGTATTCGATCTGAAGATACACTCTCACAGGTAGGATTGGTTTTTTTTTATTCATTGAGCTGTTTTTTGAGTAAATGAGAAGGTTTTTGTGTATTAAATATGAGATAATAGAATCGTATGTTGTGTACAATATTCTCCTATTCCAAGATCAATAAAACAACCTGAAATTTGATGAATAACTAGTAAAATGGCACAGTTTCTGTCATACCACTTGTTTCACATGTTTGTTTCGAATCCAACTGACAGATATAATCTTCCAATATATGTTCATATATTTCATCTTTGTAAACTTACGACAAGTCAACATTGAATAAAATAGAATACAAAATTGGGAAAAAATTGATGTTCCCAAATCTCCACAAGAAATCGAATCTTTATGTTTAAATCAATTTGGTTCTTCATTATGTAATAATCGATCACATCGGCATGGTTATCATCAAAAAGTGATCAATGTTTCAGCTTATCAATCGAACAAAGATTAATCAATTATTAACTGACAAAATTCTTTCGTATACATTTCAATATTTAAATGAATCGAAATATTTTTATCCTAATTGTCGTGTTCGTGTTTATTGTTAAAATATTCTATTTGTAGGCGATGAAAATCTCTGAAAATGAAACAATTCGTCATATGTTAACTGAACGTTTGCTAACGAAATCATTGACGAAATGTTGGAATTCACAAGATGGAGATTTACATTTTCTTGAAAAATATGTTTGATCATTAGCTGAAAGTAATTCGATGCAACATGACAGTTTTCATTGTCAAAAATATCGGATCAAGATCCAGCAGGACCATGTCCAATTCAATGTTTACTTCGGAATTGATCTAATACGAACTTATATTAAAGTCACGAGGAAATAAATCAGTTGATTTGTCGGAAAGAAAGAAAGAACGGAAAAATGTCGTCTGATGTATTTTGTTTGGTAGAGAAAGTCGAATTGTCATTGATCTATGGGTAATAAACGCACTTCTTCTCAGTCGAGTCGAACGAGAAAGAGAAAGAGAACTTCTCGTCAATGTATTTCTTATCGAGAAAGATAAATTTAGCACATCCAGATGTTTTTCTTTTGCTCGGATTGGTTTACTGATTTGTACTTGGAGTATTTTCTAGTTGGTTATCTTCTACACAAACGACTTGAATGGGTGTTCTAGCGACAGGTCGTGCTCTCACTTGGGCAGAAATTCTTCCTCTTAGATTGATTTTAAAGAATCATGCTCTCAACGATTTGATTTCAATTTGGAATAAACATCGACATCGAACAAATGATCATTTTCTTTGGGGAGACGAGGTCAGACTAAACTAATTCTTTTCTTTTCTTTTCGAGAAAGAGAAAAAAAACGAGTTACTGCTTTTAGATCGAATATTCACTTGTTCGTTTCGATGAGAACAATCATCGTGTTCAATTGTT
>ERZ781399.2393-NODE-2393-length-15273-cov-5.594296_pt1 | contig 15273 bp, 12 predicted proteins | sample MGYA00511014_ERZ781399 | MGnify/ENA primary metagenome ERZ781399 (study PRJEB29847, sample SAMN06458254) | wastewater metagenome | isolation source: Wastewater bioreactor | place: South Africa: Cape Town | study: EMG produced TPA metagenomics assembly of the...
CGTTGCCAAAGTTCGCGAGTTTCTTTTGCAACATTCATTTGTTGACGTTGAAACTCCGTCATTATTTCGACGAACACCAGGTGGTGCCCGTGAATTTCTCGTTCCAACTCATTTAGAAAACGGAGGTCTCTTCTACGCATTAACTCAAAGTCCACAACAATTCAAACAACTTCTTATGATCGGCGGTTTCGATCGATATTTTCAAATTGCCAAATGTTTTCGAGACGAAACAGGTTCGTCGATTTGCATCCTTCGATTTATTTTTGTTAAACATTTGATTTGAATTGAAGGTCGTTCGGATCGACAACCTGAATTTACTCAAATCGATTTAGAATTGAGTTTCGTTTCACGTGAACATATCTTTTCTCTCATCGAACAACTGTTAACCGCCTGTTGGCCGCATCAATTATCGAATATTCCGTTTCCTCGTTTGACTTACAAAGAATGTATGTCGCGTTACGGATCGGATAAACCAGATACACGTTTTGGACTTGAAATCGAACACAATTCTTCTTCGTCTCAACTTTCGATTACAAGTCCAATTGTTCTCCGTGATGTGACGAGTTTAGTTGACGACGAAATTCAATTCGATTCTCAACAAAATAAATTTATTTTCAACACGAAAATCGACGACGAAGAATCGTTGCTAAAAATGGGTCGATTTCGTTTGCAATTAGCGGATTATCTCGAAAAAGAACATAAAATCGAATTGAGAAAAAAAGATCAATGGAATTTCCTCTGGGTTATTGATTTTCCTTTATTTACCCCAATGACTGACGATCGAACAAAATTCGAAACAACTCATCATCCATTTACTGCTCCCATCGACGAGCATTTGCCATTGCTTTCCTCGCCTCAACATTGGTCGAAAATCACCGGTCAACATTATGATCTCGTTCTAAACGGTTCCGAAGTTGGCGGTGGATCAATTCGAATTCATAATTCAACTTTACAACGATATATTCTCAATGATATTCTTCATTTGCATGTCGAACATTTAGAACATTTGCTCAAAGCGTTGGAATACGGTGCACCGCCTCACGGTGGAATTGCACTTGGATTGGATCGATTACTGGCGATTGTTTTGCAAACTGAACATATTCGAGATGTGATCGCTTTTCCTAAGACAGGCAATGGCAAAGATTTAATGTCACAAGCACCAAGTGCTGTTGAACAATCAGAATTAGATTATTATTTTTTAAATATTAACAAAAAAACCGTTTCATAGGAAAGTTTTCTTTGTTGTTAGATCATTTATTTGTAATAAAAAAAAAAAAAAAGAAAAGTTTACTGAAGTAGCCGACGCGATCGAGTAAGTGAAGGAAATGCGACCATTCTTGGCGTACTTGATCGTTGCAGAAGATGCATCCAATTCTTTTTGATTTGCTGTTTTTTCTCCTGCAATTCATCGATATTAATTTCATTTCCCTGAGATAATCGTGTCGAAAGAAAAACATTCGATCCAAAACCAAATCGTGGAAAATAGTAAACAGACGATGACGATTTCTGATTAACTCCGTTAGATTTTATTGGAATTCCAAATAAGCAATGAACTAATTGCAAATCAACGAATATCAATAAAATCAAATAGAAATGAGCAATTCGTGTGAACATGCTTTGAATACAAGTAGAAATCAGACGAATGATATTATTTCAAATGAAGAAATTAAATTTCCGTTGAGATTGTTGATAAAAATAGATGAAAAGAGAATGATACTTCAAGTTGGCTGCAAAAAGAAAATTGTTGTTTTCGATAAAATGAGAGTTTTGATTCTTATTTTCCCATGAATAAATTCACATACATTTTTTTGTTCGAAGTATCTCGTGATGAAATTATTTCCAACGAGAAAGAAGAGAAAACATGACTTTTACAATTTCAACAACTCTACCAGCAGTGCATTTATTTATTTTTTATGATTCTTCATTTCTTAAATTATGAAGTCATAAATTAAATATTAACACAAGCAAAGAAAAACTCACGTTACACATTAAATATTTAGTGTATATGTGAACTTCCCCTATCTGACCTAGTTCATATTTTGTTTTGATTGTAAATGATGCAATTCGTATTGATTTATTTGTTTATTTATTTATCGAAAAGCGAACAAGAAGATGACATGCAAAGAAATGTTATTGTTTGTTGTTGGCTCGACGTGTTCGAATGAGAGCAGGAAATGCGATCGTATAAGGCGAATGCGATCGTTCGAAGAGTTGAGCCCATTTCTTTTTAATTTGTCGTTTTTTGAAGAACAACGTGTTACCATCGAAAGAATCATCGTAATACGGACGATTGGTTAACAAATAACTTGGATCAACAGCATATCGTTCGAAATAAGCTGGAAGAGATCGTTTGTGTTCATCGGTTGACGTTGATCGAACTTTGCAAACGAAACTAAGTTGTAAGAGAATCACGAGCAGCAAATAGATATTGAATTGCATCGACATTTGACTTTTGATTCAAATTTTTGTTTGAATGAAGACATCAGTTGATATTTATACGCGTATCCGAGAGAGAGAGAGAGAGAGAGAGAAAGATTCTCATTTCCGATCTATTTAGTCACTTGAACTTGATTGAGAGAAATTTATCAGTGTCAAAAGATTTACGTGGGTTAACAAAAGAAATTCTCTTTCAATTAATAAAATAAAAAAAGACAAACTAAACATTTTTTTCATGATAAAATAGTTTGTCCATATTTCTAACTGCAAATTTTTCATATTCAGCGTCTTTTCCCGTATATAAACACATTAATAAAGGCATGAAGATTTTGAAATCAGGTGTATCGATGATCTTGAGAGCGAAATCTTTTCTTGATAAATGTTTATTTTCTTGATGAAACGTTTCGATCGATTTAACCATTTGATTGTAAATCGGTTGAATTCTCTCTTCAGTCTCTCGAATTGTATTTAAAATCGACGGATCATCGACAAATAACGCTCTTAAATTATCGGTTTGTTGCAAAATGACAGCTTGTCGAATATATTCATTTGAGCAAAGAGTAAATTTAGTTCGATGAAGTAAAAGATATTTCTCATTTTTAATTTTAACAAAATAAGATTGATTTTGTGGATTGATGATTTGCACGACATAACCTTCGCCTTCAGCTTCTTTTTTAATATCTTCAACGATTTGTTGTTGATTCGTTGGTTGAGAAAAGAGTTTAAATGAAACTAAATTTTCAATCATCATTGGAAAATGATTTTCTTGAAGAAACGAAAGAAGTTCATCGCCAACTAACGTTTTTCCAGTTGAATGAGAGCGAATTGAAAGAACACGTAATTGCGCATTTGAATATCGGACAACGATGATATTTGTTGGTGATGTATACTCGAAATTAACTGTGTAATCTAAACGAACGAGTCGATCGATTTCATCTCGATATAAATCTGTTAGAAGTGCCATTGATTCTGTTGCTTGATCGGAGGTTAACGACGTTTTTGATTTTAATCGAAGAATTTGTTGATTTTCATCGATTCGATGTAAATAAGTCGAAATCAATGAACCATCGAGTTTCTCCATTTGAAGATAAAATTGACCTAACGGATGAATATTCAATCCATTTCCTTCTTCGTAATTAAAGAATTTCTCAGGTGGAAGACTAACAAGTCGAATATTTGTCTCGGATGTAATGTCAAACATCGTTCCACGACAATTTAATCCCGATGGATATCGGTGAAATTGTTCATATGTACAAAGATGATAACTAAATACTCGATATTTAATTGAATCTAACACAAGATCTTTGAAATAAAATCCATCACATTGCGAACAAAGTGAAAGTAAATCACTGTATAAATTCTCCATCGAGATACAAACACACACACACACACGCAGATTTGAATCTGTTTTATTTGTTTCTCTCTTTTATATTCAGATAAGACGAAACCATTGATGCAAAATTACAATAAATATGACATCAGAATAATATTTTCATTTCATCATTGGTTATGATGTCATTCCTTTGCCTGCTGCTTCTCACGATGACTCATCACGCCTTTACGGCAATAGGAATTTTAAAACATATTTCGAAAAAAAGACATTTATTAATCCGCAATAAAAAATAAATAATTTGAAAGGAAATATCTAATTGTATTCAATAAATAGATAAGTTTATGAAATGAATGTTTTTTTTTGTTTTCGTGTTAATTTATCGATGTGATGTCATATGACGAGTTAAATGATGTCGCTCTCGAAATGTTTCATAACAAATATGACAAATCAAATTCATTGATGTCGACGAATTGTTTAGAATTTTTCTTGGTGTTAAATCTTGATTGAAATGCTGTTGTTGCTGTTGTTGTGGTTGTGGTTGATGATGATGATGATGACGTCGTGTTGCATGATGAACACGAATATGATGAACTAATTCACTTGTAAGACGAAATTGAATTGAACATTTAGCACACCAAATCGATGCATTGGCTAGAGCTGCTGTCGATGTTGACGATTGAGATAGATGATGAATTGCCATTAACCAGGGATTAACAGATGCTGCTGATGATGTTGAATGACTTATTGGAGAGATCTTTCGAGATTCGTTGTTTATTTGAAGAACATTGGCGATACCGAATGGTAATGATTCCGATTCATTGCAAATTTCTTCTAAAATAAATCAAATTCAATGTTAATTTTAACAAAAAATCTATTGATTAACCTTGTTTTCTTTTCTTATTTGAATTTCGTTGACAATCATTTTTGTTACTGTTGTTGTTCATAGTTGGTTTTCATGAATCAACACGATGGATGTTGTTAATCTAGTCAATCTGCGTCGTCTCTTTTTCTCTCTCAGTTTGTGATTGATAAAATACGCTTCTGTTGCTATTTGTACTACTGATGCGTAAAAACACAGTTCGACTTGCTCAATAAATCGTTTAAGATGAAGAGAAGAAAAAAGAACGAAGGAATAAAAAAAATGTGTCTTCTCTCTGTTTCTTTATCGCCTTTTCCCCAAAGAACTCATCAGCAATGTTGATGATGATGATGATGATGATTGCAACAGTCCGTTTACTAATCTGTTCTTTTTCTCGTTCACTCAACTTTAATAAAATCATTTACGAGAGGAAAAGAACAGAGAGACAATTCCCTGTCGTCGATTGCAAGAGCAATCACATGAGAATAATTAATAAACACACACACACACACACATAACAATCAGATTTATGCTAAGACTAAAACACCGGTCATGATTGAACTGATCAATCATTTTGCATAGATTCTTTTGCAATAAATCATCATTGGGGATTTCGATTTTCGATATGAACAACTTTGTCAATGTCAAATTATTTTATATACAAATATTGTATCGCGATTTCTTTCTTCTTCTTTTTTTTTAATTAACAAAATATATCAAGCAAAAAGAAAATGACCAGAGAAATATGAAAAAGTTGTTTGTAAATCTAAGAAAAGTCATTTTTGATCTTTCAATAGAAATCCGACATATCTTTTTCGTTTCTTCGTTTTATTGAACAAATAAATAAACAAGAAAAAGTTAACATGATATTTGTATTTGTTTATGAAGACGTTTAATTGTAAAAGGTAAAGATTGATTTTTAAAATGAATTAAATAATCAATATCTTGAATCATTTCATCATTAAATGTCAAAATACAAATTGTACATTTAGTTCCCCATCCACGTGTTCTTAAAAATATAATTTTATCAATAAAACTTTCAATACTAATATTGATTAATTTCCCAATTTGAAAATATTTTAAGAACTTCCAATAGAAAAATAATGATTGAAGATGTTCAATAGAATGAAATTCTTGAAAAATAACTGATGTAATTTGTGAATTACCGCTAGGTGAAAAATATTGACATCCAGGTAGCGTCAGTATATGCCAAGTAAACTCATCTTGTTGTAATGAATAAATATTTAATGTTGAACAATCGTGGAAAAGTTCTTGAGCATGTAACAATAGAATAAATAAAGTATATTTGATTTGAAAATTTAAATGATGAATACGAATATGAGATGAAATAGCTTCCATGTCATCTCTAATTATATGTACATCGATTCGATCGAAATTCTTGAAAGTTAATGATGAATGTTGATGAAAATTTGCTGATTTTCTGAAAAAGAAATTGAAATTATTTTGCTTGAAAATAAATCAATCAATTTACCCAGAAGGATGAACATGAAAATCGACCGATTCTCTATCAATGATTATCTCAAAGCACCACTTTCGTTCGATCCAAAAAGACGACGAAAATCCATTGAGTTGAGAATATAATTGATCATATTCAGATCGTTTTTTCGAATGGGAATATTTTAAATAAAATTTTTCTAATCGTGGATAAGAATTCATGATGAAATTCTGCCATTGATGAGCATTAACAAATTTCAAATCACTTGAATAATGAACAGATAAAATTTGTAAATTTGAATCACGTATCAATGATGACAATTGAACATTTTTGTTGAGAATTTCTTTTAAATCATACAAATAAAATTGAGTTTTATCTAGAATTGTCGTTGAATAAATCAATTGTTGAAATCGATAATTTAAATTTGAAAATATTTTCATAATTTCATAACCATTTAAATATTCGAATAAATCAAAAAATATTTCATTCGATAAATCTTCTAAATGCGTTACTTTTCAAGAGTTTGAATTAGATTTATGTTTATTGAATAAATTATCACTTACTTTGTAATTTATCAACGAACATTTTTTCTTCAAATTCATTTATTTGAAACATCGTTGTGACACCTGTTCTCGAATTAAATTACGTGACTTGCACAAGAAGTATTTATCCTAGGAATAAACAATGGACAAGATGAGAGACTATGCCAAGGACAGAAAGGTCATTTAATGACAATTATCTAATCGGACGACTGAATAAAATAAAATGTTCTTTTACACTGTCATATGCCGCAGATTAGCGTACATGGAATCATTTTGTTGGATGTCGTTAACACTGAATCGAAAAATGTCTGACAGTTTTAAAGAGCTTAATTATTATTACCAGTTGCAATGACTCTAATGATACTCATTTAGATATAGAATACTGTGGAAACAGATCGATGGATATTCGAAGTGAATCAATAAATTAATCACTAAATCTTGTCAATATTGCGATTCATTTGTCATTGATCAGAAATGAAAAAGATTTCATCAAAATAAATATTGAACAAGGAATTCTACGAACATATTGACATAAATTTATTGAAAAAAGTCATGAAATTGAACAAAAAATTTCTAGTTCCATTGAATTTCGAAACAATCAAGTTTTCGTTGAATTGTAAATGAAGTTTGAATTAGATTTTCGTTTTCAATCATTGATTGTAGTTGTTCTTGTTCATCATATTCAGCATTACAATTAAATAAAAATTAATTTTTAACATAAATAGAATTAGTTTCTTTAATTGTTAATAATAAAAACTGAACAGCTGATTTTGGATCCATTTTTCTAATGTGACTTTTCGTAGCGAAGAAAATTTCTGTAAAACTGGAATCAGTTGTTGGAAATCCGAAATTTGATCGATGATTAAATGAATAACACTATCGTTTATTTTGATAGGCTTCGGAAGGATGCGTTCAATTCCAGAAAGAACCGCACCATTATAAAGATGAGAATTGATAAGATTGAGAAAACGAAGCTTTGTTAAACAGTCCAAGGTCTTCATCAACAGATTACCAGATATTTTGTCACAACAAACTTCAAGATAAGCAACTTGAGTACTGTTGAGGAAAAATCGAAGTCTTTCTTGTGGAAACGAACTGAGAATGGTCAATGAAATAAATGGAACATTAACATTTTCACAAAATTGATTAACAATATCTTCTCGGTAATTAATCGATCTTTCACTACAAAAAAAACAGATCGAGTATAAAACAAGTTTTTCTAAGAAATATTTTACTTTTTTTTAGATGACTTTCAGCGTATCTTTCGAGCCGAACGATATTGTAGGTGGTGCTTTTTCCTGGCCTAAATCCAGCTTGGCGTTGTGGTAATAGATTGCGTCGTTCTATTTACAACATAAGTCTTTGTTTGATAATTTTCTCCAGAAGTTTGCCTAAGCAGCTTAGGAGACTTATCGGCCGATAGCTAGACGGGTGTTCTTTGTCTATAAATATTTTACTTGAATGCTGATAAACGATATATCAGATAGTAATCTTCTACGAAAAGTTGAGAGAACCACTTTTTATTAATCCAATGTGACAATGCATGATGACCATTTGTAAAATAATCAAAAGTAGTCTTTGAACCACCTATATAAAAACTGAAATCTAGATGCTTGAGATCGATTATATGCTCTAATATTAATTCTTTCCATTTGTCGTTATTTAAATAATTGATATCGAAATCGTCGGTTTTTATAGACATTATCTCGAGTTGACAACAACATTTGCGAACAAATATTTCAAATCGATCGAACGAAATATTATTTAAATTGATGTACAAATATTTCAATTTAACTAAATTCACCATCGTATCGAATTGAATATTTTCGTATGAGTCAGGATGAAACACATTCGAACAACGCAAACAAGATAAATAAGGTGCATACGAAAGTATACCCAGGACGAAAAATCCGACTGTCGGATCCCGTCGGATTCACCATGGAAAATTGTCGGATTTTATTGTATCCGATGGGAATTCGATTGTTTTTGTCAGAATCCTTGGTACAGGAATCCAATCGGAAGTTATAGGTGTCGGGAAAATATTGGATTAGTTGTAGTTCCTATCGGATCTGGAGTATTCCAACATTTTCCGATGTCCCACAACTTCCGATTGGATTCCTGTACCAAGGATTTCGTCGGATTTTGTTAGGATCCGATAAGATCTTGTGAGGCATGTTCGCCCTGGAATACTTCAGAGAGAAAGATTGTTGAGAATTTGCTGTTGGAATATAAATTGTGTCGTAATTTTCGTCGTTTATATTAATTGATAAAGATCTTAACACAGGAAGAAGAAAAATATTTTGATAAATTTGACCGAGACCATTAATGGTCTCGATTTTTAAAGAAAACCGTCGGTTAGCATAGGTCTTTCATTTTACGCCTTTAGCTTCGCTGATTTTTCTATAATTTCGATAGAGAATCTCATAATAGTGTTAGTTTTTATCGAAAAAAATGATTTGCTATGTTTCGAAACCTGTTTTCTAAAAATCTCTAAAAATTCATCGTCGTAGGTTCAACACAAGCGAATCAGTATTTTTTTTTCTAGCGCCATCTTTAATTAATTTCAAACTCAAAAACTAAGCAAAATTGGGAGATGTGGCTAGCACCAGTGGCTTCAGCACGCTTACAAATATAAGGAGACCCGATTTTGACTCAAATTCTGACAGTTTTCTAAGATTAAAAAAAAATTTGTTCAATTTGAAAGGAGAACATATCACGAAAAACAACCGCGGTTAACCGGCAGTTTTGGACCGGTTTGTGCAACATGGGAGTGTGTTGTTGAATCATTTACGTCAAAAATATTTTTCTAGAAACATGTAATGAAAAGTGTTAACACAAAAATATTCTTTCAAATCCATTGGGAAACTCTTTATTGCATTGAAATAAATATATTTCAATTTGTTTTCTGCAAAGTAAATGAATCTATTGATGGATCAGAAAATAGATATAAGTTCTATTCTATTCTATATTAAACGATGTGTTTCTTATCAAATAAATCTTCTTTTGCTTTTCTGATTATGACATTTAAATTTTAAATCGAATATTAATGAGAATATTCGTTTTCTCTCAATTTTATTTTTAACAAAATAACGAGAGAAAAAAGATGATCAAGTTCTTGTATTTTATTTTCGGTTGTTGTTGAAAAGATGTTGTTAAATCATTTTGTTTATTTATTCATTATCAACATTAGTTGTGAGTAAACCTAGACGAAAAAGTCAATTAGAAAATGTGAGAAAGTGAAAAACTGTTCACCTTTGAATGATGGAACTCGAACAAATGTGACTAATGTATAAAGTTTGTTTGGCGAATCTTCATCTTCATTTCGTTGACGAGCAAGACGAACTCGAACACGATATGGAACATGACTAAAAGAATCAAAAGACAAAATCTCGAAATATTCTCAATCGAATTTCAAACGAACTTGATTCCTTGTGACCAAATTTCTTTGTTCAATTTCGAATCGATACGAACATCCGATGTTTTCATCATTTTTTCGGCGAATTTTTTCAATTCTTTAACAGCACGTGGAGCTCGTTTTTTGAATGCTCTATTTTCAAAAATCCAAACACAAATCTCCTTCGAAATTGACAAAAAACCTACACTCCATGTAATCGTTTGTGTAAATTGACAGTATATTCACGTGTGACAACTTCGTTCGTGATTTGTTTTTTGCTACTGCCACTTTCACCTTTTTTTCCTTTGGTATTGGCCATTGTTGGTTTTATAGTCGAGCCTTGGTTTTTATCTAAAACGAATTTACAAACACGAATCAAAGAAGCAAAAGCAAAACAAAAAAAAAAGCGTTTTTTTGATATTCATTTATTATTTGTTAATAAATAATTTCGATCATTATTATGCATTGAGATTGCTGGCGATTCCATATTTAGAATAACTTGATTAGTACTAAGACAAAACCAAAGGAAATTTGTTGATTTTCTCAAGTTAAATGGAAATCGAAGAATTACTTTTGTTGAGAATTTTCATTTGTTCGATTCGAAGTCAATTGAACAGATCCAACGATGAGATTATTCATTTCATAATGAACGCCATCGCCAAGTCTACACACATTCGATTTCAAATATAAAACAAAATAAAATATCGAAAATGTGTTTTGTTTAATTACGTTGTTGAAATCGGAATCAATCCTCGGAGAAGATTCTCGCCGAAAATTTCCTGATAATTTCGTTTCCAACCAAGATTAAAACCGTTTTTTTGAGGTCCATTGGCAAATATCGGCGAACGAAACGATTCTAAACAAACAAACAAACGATCATTTTCGCTTCTTTTCTTTTTGTTTTTACCAAGTGTTGTTCGATTTTTTGCAGTTAAATACAGATGATAGAAAAACAATGAAGAGATACTAATTGCGAACATAATCGAAACGAAAAACAAAAATAATAAATGCAGTTTGCCACTTGCTGGTCGAAGTACATCGCCGTCCTTTAAAATATTTTCTCGGTTTTATCAAAACGGAAAAACGAATTTACTTTATGAGAATCAGTGACACCCTAAAACAACGAACTTATTCAAAGAAAAATCTCGAAAATTAATTTTGTTCGTACCTGCCAAAATTGAATAAAATATTCTAACGACGTCGCAGCGACGTAGAGACACAAAGCAAATGACCAACCGAGGAAAAGAAGAAAAAATTTATAATTGCCATACGAGATGCAACTGTTCGTCCTTTTTAACAAGAAGACAAAATAATTTTGTTTTTTTTTTAAATAGAAAGTGAAAAACGAACCAGGGACAATGATGATCGTATCGAAGAACACATTTCTCACAAACTGAACAATGATGAGCGCGGTCAGGTTTTATACATTGACAAACAAAACAATAACGAACACCTGAAATCAAAAGTTTTTCTTCTCGATTTCAAAGAAAGGCAAACGAACGTACTGCCATCGAAATGTCGAGTTAATAAAGGCAAATTTGCTTGTCGAGCAAGACGAATTAATCCCGCACGTCTTTCGTCGATTGTCTGTACACTTGCGATACGTTCGCCTTCGACATCGCCAATGTAAAACTTCAATTTCAAATTCGATTTTCAATTTCACTTTCAAATCAGTTTCCTTTACTTGTTCCGGTGGAGTTCGTGATCTTTCAAAAATTGTTCGATAATAAGACCACAAAAATAAGATTAATAACGGATGATAAACGCATAAATATATAACTAAACAATTCATCTTCAACAAAAAAACAACAACAAATGTGTGACTCTTCTTCTACCTTTTTTCGGGACACTGTCAATCGTAACTAAAATCAAAATCGATGATAAACTTAACAAAAAACACAATCGATCAACTTACGAAAACACATTTGCACAACATAAGCATAATAAGACCAAGTGAGCACTGAGAGTAGAAAAGCTACTGGAATCCATTTCAATGATCCGTAACAACATTGACGCGCTGAATCGACCGACATTTGATTAACTAAAATAACACAGAAGTTAGATTTCTTTTCTTTTGTTTGTTTCAACGTTAAATGAAAAACCAAACGGGTGGTGAGTAGAGGAAAATGTTTTGTTTTTGTTTTGTTTTAATAAATTAGCATTAGAAACGAATTCAATGTGAAAGTTTGATTCGAGCAAATCACTTACAGAAATTTGTTAATCTCGTTAACAAATTTAAACAAAAAGTTCGAACATCTTTTCGTTCGATATTTTCGACTGAACCATTCAAAGACTATATTCATCAAACAACTTTTCTACAAAAAAAAACGTTTCCTCGAACGTCGTTCGTTTTTTACCTGATCCGAATCTTCTTGATTTGACGATAAAAGTGGTTCTAAAGCCACGTAGTCATTCTAAAGAGAAGAATCTCGTGTGATTTTCATATTAAATTCAAAGGAAAACCTTTGGAGATAAATGAGAGAAAATTGTTGATCTCATTAAAGAGAAATCTCGTGCATGTTCAGCTGTTTTTGGACAAACTAATTTAATTCATCGAGAGATAATTGTCTTTTTTACATAGAAATAAACGATTCATAAATAACTAATAACAATTAGTGGCGGACATTTCGATTGGATTTTCGCTGGGGTTTACCAAGATTTACTTATGAACTTCAGATTTATTTTATTTACTTTTTTTTCGAATTTCAATTTGAAATTTTCTTTTTATTTATTAAAAATCAAAAAGTCAAATTAAACAACGAATTTTCGACCAAAAAAAAGATTTGTTCGCGATGGATGTCACTAGTTACTCCGTAGTAATATTATCATTCGTTACCCCAATCCTTGGGTTTTTTCCTCTTTTTACGATATGAGAAACAGGCAAAAATATTTTTTATTTTCTTATCTCGCTTGAAAAATCTTGCTGGTTTTGGGTATTTGAAAACGTTCTATTCAAACAGACACGTATTCATTTCGTAGGTAGTTAACAGAACGAAAACACATAATACGTCCTTGAGTAAATCATGGGATTTTATTGCCGTGATGAAATTACGCGTTCGTTTTGTACATATAAAATATTGAGACATTAATTTTAGATTATATTCTGTGATAAGAATTAGTTATGTCGGAAACTAAAATTCGAGTGAAAACAAGCGATGGAGTTGAAGTCGAAGTCGATTTAGAAGTTGCCAAACAATGGGCACCGATTAAAAATCTTTACGAAGGTAATTCAAAAAGATTTCTCATCGATCGAATTTCATTTTTGTTTTATATTAGTTCTCGGCACAATCGACACAACAGATAAGCCAATCGAATTACAAGATGTTAGAGAAGCCACATTAAAAAAGGTAAATCCTCGTTGAATTGAAATGATAAGACGATAATTTTGAAATAAAAAGATCATCGAATGGATCGATCATCATAAACAAGATTTACTCAAAAATGAAACTCAAACCAGTGAAAATACAAACAATCGATCGCTTGAATTGACACCATGGGATAATAGTTATTTCACCATTGATCAAAATCTAGAATTTCACTTTGAAATCATGCTCGTTTGTTTTGAATTACAATCTATTTTGAAATTGTCTTATCAATTTGAATTTAGGCAGCGAATTATCTCGGTGTGATTGAATTACTCGATCAAGCTTGTAAAATAGTTGCGAATAAGATCAAAGACCAAACACCTGACAAAGTTAGAGAATATTTTAAGATTCCAAATGATTTACCACCATTTCCGGTTTGTTGACAAATTTATTTTCGATTCAAAATTGAAATTCTTTTACAATTTGATTTTATTAGGGACCAGATGAAATACCAGCAGCAGCTAATACAACTTCATAAACTTGGTTCATTTTCATCTTTCTAATCTTATTTTTAATCTTGAACTTATTTTTCTAATCAATAGTGTTTTCTGATTTTTCCATTAATTACAAAAGAAAAGCATTTGTATTGAATTAGATGAATCTTCGTTTTGCTTAAGACATTTGAATGATTGTACAATAAGAATCAAATGAAAACATTATCGATATTAAAGAAAAAGATAAGCAAAAGAAAGTAGGCATGTGCGATGTCAGTATACTGAGCATTCGGTGGTCATTGCGTCAGTTTTTACACTGTCATCACACATCTCTAAAAACAAAGAAAAAACATGTAAAGCTACATATCTGTTATCAGTCTTTCTAATCGTAGAAATAATAATCTATTATCTTCGAAAGATCTAAATAACTTATCTGAAGTTGGAAAAAGATATTAAAGTTTAATGATTAAGCTATAAAAGCAGTAGAATAATAGAATTAAATGAATAGTCTGAATATAACAAACAATACAATGATAGATGAGACGAAAAATCGTATCTCGATTCAAATCAATAATACAAAAGTGAGTCGTGTACTTTCTTATTTATTGATTAGCGCTGCTCAATTTCGTCGACGATTAATTTTACGAAAAGTCAATATCCCTTCGAATACTCAATTTCTCGATAAAGATGAATATCCAATCTTTGTCAAGGATTTATTTAAAATAAACAACATTCGAAAAGAAAACCATTCATAATGTTAATTTCCATTTTTACTACCATTTTGGCTGTGATCGTAGCTCTATACTTTCGAAATGGAAATCCAATGTCAAAGAAAACTCCCAATTCTTTTGGTTCTGATACATATGTTAAAACAAAAGAATATTTAAAAAAAACAAATCGAATCAAAGCAAAATGGTACTGAAATTTTAGTTGATACAGATAAAGGCTTAAAAACAATCGACCAATCAGCTAATGATCAAGATTATGCGAGTATTATCAATGATTGGAAGAATAACAGACAAGAATATGAAGAAGATTATAAATGGTACCATGTAACGAGCTCACCTGGTGATGTTTGTGCTGGAACTTTTGATGAAAGAGTCGTTTTTTCAATGAAAACTATCGAAAATGCACCAGAATCAATCAAAATTTTTGCCGAAAAGAATTTTCAAGGTTGGCCTCAAAACTTAATAGATCGAATTGATCTAAAATATGAGCTGTCCGGCATCGAAAATGAGGACGGAGGTGTAACAGAATATACGATCAATGGCAAAATCTCCGATAATCTATATTTAGTCGCTTGGAAACGTGAAGAAAATAATACAATCATTCGAATTCAAACATATAATGTCATTTTTCAACGAACTGCCGGACAGTCTTGTAAATTCAATGAAACATACTTTAGCAATCAAACGGAAAGAGTACTCAATGCAAAGAAATATTTTCTATTGCTG
>ERZ781399.2399-NODE-2399-length-15266-cov-4.293866_pt1 | contig 15266 bp, 12 predicted proteins | sample MGYA00511014_ERZ781399 | MGnify/ENA primary metagenome ERZ781399 (study PRJEB29847, sample SAMN06458254) | wastewater metagenome | isolation source: Wastewater bioreactor | place: South Africa: Cape Town | study: EMG produced TPA metagenomics assembly of the...
TTGATTGCAAACAATACAGAAGTGAATTTCGAAAAATAACAATTGTCAAAACAAAAAAAAACGAAACAAAAACGGAATTATTTATTCTACTTCTTCTCCTAATTAAAAATCACTGTGGGATATTATTTATATATAATCATAATAACGAGAGTTGAGCTCGTCAAGATGAAGAATTTCATTCTCATTTACTATATCTCAATCGAAGCAATCATTGTACACTTACTCTCAATTTCCATAGACAAACATGATGTATGCTGTTTTCGTTGTTGTTGTTGTTGTTGGCTTAAATTTCAAAAGTCTATTCAAGCATTAAACGAGTCTCAAGTTGAATACTGATAAGTTCACAACAACTTTTACAATAGATCAAACGCCGATAGACATGAGTACGATTAGCTTCAATGCTTCATTACGAATATTTTTTTCTCTCTTATATAATATATATTCGAAGACAAAAAAAAGGCCCGAGAATAGTCTCTTGTGACAGATAAACATCTGAAGTAATACACTGATCGAATTAGTAATTGATCATATTCTTTCAAGGATCGATCTGTTCGACAAATGGATGTTGAAGTAGTAGAATTGTATACCCAACGGGTATATTGAATTAAAAGAATGATAACAGTCCGTAGTGCTGTGAAACTGTAAGCATTGAACTTCGAATAAATATTGTGTTTGGTTGTTATTATGATTACCTTCGCGTGATCAGGCATCGGTGACACATGTTCGCTTTTGAACACCCACCGCCTGTCTCGACAGTTGTCATCACTTTTCTCTCTTATGTGAAAGACTTTCATTCATTACAAATGAAGAAGACAACTACTGTTAGTGGTGAATATTAGAGCGAGCGAACGAGACATACGCGTACAAACTCGTATGTATTGAGAAAGGTAATCGCTTGACGAACACTCAAGAGCATCGAGAACAATGTCATCGTCGAAGTAGCCTCTCTATATTTTTGTTTTACAAGTGAATAGAAGAGAAGAACATACTTGAAACGAACTGTACTGTACTGATCATCATTATTAAAACATGCTAATTTCATGGGAAAAAACGCCCTTCTTTTATATAGATCTTGTCTTTACGAACAAAAAAAAATGACCATCGAAATGTAATTTGAAATCATTTAATCATTTTCTTTTGTTTTGTTTTTTTTTCTCTCTGTTCAGTCAAAGGAGGAGCTAAGAAACCTTCTGTTTTAGAGTTCATGCATATTTAATCATGCGATTGAATACGATAAGAGAAGAATTCGTTATGCAGACCGGTGGTTTGCTATCATCAGTCACTAAATCAAAAGCTTCCGGCTAGAAAAATCATTTCTTAATGAATGAATGAATATAAAAAAGACGACGACTACTATCTATTGTAGGATACTTGACCGAATAGATAGGGAATCTTCAACAAGTGACCGTCTGTTCTCTGTTTTGTCAATAAACACGTTTGAATGAACTGATAGAAAGATTGACAAGTGAATATGACAGGATGTTAACCATATGACTTGCATTTTCAATAGAGCATAACAAAAGAACAAATGAGAGAATTGAATGACTTTGAAAATGGTACATTAATTAGAAATTAAAATTTCATTTATCAAATATGTCTCAAGTTGTTTATTGATATTCAATGGAAATTAACAAAACCACGCCTTCAAGTGTTTTTTTTTCTTGGAATATTTTCTTTAATTGATGATCGATATCGAAAGTGAAATAACAAACATATGCGTCATTGCTTATCTAATCGTATTTTAAAAGCTTTCAAATCGATAACAGTCGACGTCATCGAAATCAATGATAAATAAAATTCAAACTGTGCACGGACGATCTTCTCTTCTGTGAAGATTCATTATTTCAAAATGATTATAATCTTTCTTTTGTTGTTGATGACACTTTCACAGACAGTTGCATTCCTGTAGATGTCGCAGATCTTCACGTGAATATTTATTTACCGTTTCTTTTTATTCCTCTAGAAATTATTAGTTGAAAAGGTAGAGTACAGGTAACAACGTCAATAATGAAGTTCTGCAAAAGAAAAATGACAGCTAATAATCGAAGTTAAATAGATTTCTAAACTGTGCGTCAGATGAAGACATACTGATACCAGAAATCGTTCCATTTACTTTTGATAATTATTAATAAAAAAAAACAATTTCACTCATGGATAAATATAAAATTATCAAACAATTAGGCGATGGTACATATGGAAGTGTTTTACTTGCTCAAATGAAGGAGTCACCACAAGAAAAAGTCGCAATTAAAAAAATGAAAAAGAAATATTGTATGTAAATTTAACATCGAGAGAGAGAGAGAAAGAATTGAGCAGGATTACTATTTTTTGTTTTGTGTTAAATTCTAGATTCATGGCAAGAATGTATGGATTTACGAGAAGTTAAAGTAAACAGAATAAAAGCCTAATTTTTTTTCTTCATGTGTTATTAATTAGGCTTTACAAAAAATTCGTCATGCAAATGTGATCAAGCTCAAAGAAGTTATACGAGAAGATAATAATTTATATATGATCTTCGAGGTAGACTATTTGTTTTCGGTATCATTTGTAAATTTGATTCGATTTTTCGAAATTTTAGTATATGAATGAGAATTTATATGAATTAATGAAAAAACGGTAAGAGGAAAAACAACGAAAAATTCTCATTTATTCGATATAAATCTCTAGTGATCGATTGTTTCCTGAAACCAATGTTCGCAATATTATTTTTCAAATGCTTCAAGGTTTAGCATATATGCATAAACTTGGTAATTGAGATCCGTTAAATTCACTTGATCAATGCGTTTGTTTTGTCTAGGATTTTTTCATCGAGATTTAAAACCTGAAAATGTTTTGTGCAAAGGTGTTGAATTAATCAAAATAGCGGATTTTGGTCTTGCAAGAGAACTTCGATCAAGACCGCCATATACGGACTAGTATGAATTCGAATTCGAGACCGTAGAATTCTCAATGAGATCTATTTTCAGTGTATCGACAAGATGGTATCGAGCTCCTGAGGTGCTATTACGTTCTACTTCTTACACATCTCCAATTGATATCTGGGCAGGTAGAATTTTAAAAAATCAAGAAAATGCTTTTGTATTCTTAAAAAAAAACGAATTTAGTCGGTTGTATTGCTGCGGAATTATATACACTTCGACCATTGTTTCCTGGGAGCAGTGAAATCGATCAAATGTTTAAAATTTGTGCAGTAATGGGTACACCCAACAAGGTAAATATTTAATTCTGTTTACTTTCTTTTTTTTCTGACTGCGTAGTTTTTCTTTTCAAAAAAAAGGATGAGTGGTCTGAGGGCTTTATGCTTGCAGCTAAACTGTCATTTCGTTGGCCACAATGTGCTCGAACAGATCTCAAAAAAATCATTCATAGTTCGAATAATGATGGTATCGATCTTATTGCAGCAACATTGAATTGGGATCCAAAACGACGACCGAACGCTCCACAAGTATTTTTCCTTTGATTCGATTGAATCAATTGATTTTGATTGAATGAATGTTCTAGTGTTTGAAACATCCGTATTTCAAAGTCAGTCAAGATTCATTGGGTGTATCGAGTTCGAATGTATCGGCTATTGCTGATTTTGCACCGACTGGTTCAGCAGGTTCACGAAATTCGAAACAAATATTTGCTGATGATTGGCAAACCGATGGAGTAAATTTCATGTTCGATTTTTACGCTCAAATAAAAACGAAAAATTCAATTTTAGGATAAAACTTCATCGAGTCCAAACGATCTCAATGATTTAGATGCACTCTTAAAACAATACGATCAACCAACAAAATCGAATAATACTCAATCACAAAATTCAACTAAACAAACAGGTGGTTTCTCATTTGATAATTCATCACAACCAACAGCCAAAGTTCCTCTTCCATCTCTTCCCAAATACGAACCTGAATCTCGCAAAGCTAATATTCCATTATTCACAAATCCTGAACAACGTCGTACGTCAATTCTAAAACCAGTCAAAGCATCAGCTGTTGATCAATCGTTCGACATCGATGCTATTCTTCAAGGTCGCTCTGGACCATCGCCAGCAGCAGCTCAAAAACCTTCGAAATTCATTCCACAAATCAGCCCAGTAAAAAATACTCTATTCACAACAACGAAGAAAGATGATGATCTGTCGGATTGGTTGAACGACGATCGGTTTTCACCGAGAATGAATGCGCCCAAAGCGCCAGCAAAAACAACTACTCATTTCGATCCGGATGATTTCTTCGGGAATTCAAGTCCGAAAAATAACAGTCGAGAACAGAACGAAAATCGAGCACCATATCCAACAACGAAAGCATCTGCGAAGCAATATTATTTGGGAAATTCAAGGTATAAGCCAGGTGTTAATCCACGACAGACCGTTCGTCGCGATAGTTTCAATTGGTTTTCAGATCCAACAAATAATAGTAACTCAGCGAGTACGTTTCTTCGTATTTCAGTTAAATACGAAACTTTCATCTGAATTTATCTGTTAGCTCGCGGACCGAAATTAACATCCTACGTACCAACATTTACTGATCAAAGAAAACGTATGAAATCTAATCGATTGTCTTGATTAAACTAGATTTCTTCTTGTTCATTTAGCTTCAATGCAACAACCTTCCACACTGTTTGGCGATTTTACTCGGTAAAATTTGTTAACATTCATTGGTGCGAATTTATACGAACGTTTATTTTTTAGTTATGGTCAATGATCATCTTCGATATTTTCCTATTTCACTTCACGATGAAAGAAAAAAAAACAAAGACATATACATATATATTTTTTTTTCACCTTTATTCTCTTTTGATTTGACAAATTCAACAAAGAATTCTATGGAAACAGTTTGCTCCGTTTGACAGTTGTTTTTCTATAAAATTTTCTTGCATTATATTTCCGATTATCGATGGAAAAAGAATATAATTATATAAGAATAAAGGACGAAACTATTTGTTTAAGAGAAAAAAAGGAGAGTTCATTTGTTGACAAGGCCCGTACTATTTGTTCAGAAACGTGGGAGAGAGAGACAGACATCAAATATTTCTCGGGAAAGAAAAAAAAGAATTCAAATCAATGGATAGCAACACACTAAGTAGCACGATCTTTTTCTTTTTCTGTTGTTTTAAATGTTTTTTTTTGTTCGATGAGTAGATCTTTTGCCAAGTGAAGAAGCTCGAATAAAACGTATTTTATCAAATCCTTCGGTCGAAGGAGTTATTCTGACGAATGAACAAGGTCAACTTGAATACACATCAATGGATAATAATGTAACATTTTTAATTAGTTCAAAATTACATTTCGTTGCAAGCAAAGCTCGAGAAACTGTTCGTGATCTCGATCCAGGCGATGATTTAGTTACACTTCGTATTCGAACAACATCGAAAGAAATGATGATCGTTACACCGTTCGATGGTATTCAAGTTATGGCGATACAAAAGATTACGGCGTCGTCAACGAAACATAACGAGCAGGACGATGATTTTATGGAAAATTTTTAAATCAAAATCAATTTTGTTTATTGCCAAGTAGAAAATACGTATATCACATAAAACAAACAAATCAATCGTATAAAAAACAAAGAATAGTTTTTATTTTGCATGTATAAATATGCTAAAACTATTGTTTTTTCTTTTCTTATAAATTCGATGGTTGTTCGACATTTGTTGTCGGTTGAGTTCCTTGATAAAGTGATTGAATAATCGGTTGAAAATGTTGTCGAACAGCCGTTCGTCGTGTTTTCAATGTCGATGTTATGAAACCATTTTCTTGCGAAAATAATTCCGAATGTAGATGAATATTACGTATTGTTTCATAGAATTTAAATTTATATTCTTTGGCTAAACGTTTTAAATCGTTTAAAATTAAAATTTTCAATTGATTGTCATTACACAAATCTTCAAACGAAAGATCTGTTTGTTGAGTTCGATATTTATCTCGAACATAGTCTTTATCTGGAATAACAATGGCGACAACATTCGATTCCGATGATAAACCATCGACAAAGATTTGTTCAACCCAACGTGAACGAATGTATACATCTTCTAGTCGTTCAGGAGCTACGTATTCGCCTTGATTTAATTTAAATATATGTTTTGTACGATCGATAATACGCAATGCACCAGTTTTTGTCCATTCACCAACATCACCTGTATGCAGCCAACCGCCTTCATCGATTGTTTCACGAGTTTTAGCTTCATCACCGAAGTAACCTTTGAAAACAGCCGGTCCACGTATACAAATCTCTCCTTGATTGTTATCACTTCGATAGTTTGTGTCAGGCACATCGACTAATTTGATTTCAACGGATAACACTGGCGAACCAACAGTTCCACAGGATGTATCAGTCATGTGTGTACTTGTACCTGCAGCTGACGATTCTGTTTGACCGTAACCTTCAACAATCGGAATATCGAGTGCAATACGAAAAAAATGTAGAACTTCAGGTGTAATTGGCGCTGAACCTGTTAGCATGGCGAAAACATCTCCACCGAATAGTTTCTTTATTTTTCGAAAGATTAAACGAGTGAATAATGTCGGTTGATCATTGTGCAAGGCTTGATTAATAAGAAAACTTTTGACTTTACTTCTGCCAACTTCAGACATGATGACATCGTAGACTTTATTCAAAACTCGTGGAACCATGCAGACATTTGTCGGTTTAACAACGGAATAATAAGCAAAGATTTCTTCTGGAACAGGACAATAGGCAACTTGAACACCGTGCAAGAAATTTGATATTAAAACTAAACGTTCGTACAAATGTGCGAGTGGTAAAAATGAACAATGACGATTGGTAGGATCGGCTGAAACATGAGAACGTTCTCGACGATCCATGCTGCCTTTTATTGTCGATAGAATATTCGTATGAGAAAGCATAGCAATTTTCGGTTCACCTGAAAATCAAACAAGACGAAATTATTTCGATGAAATGTCGTCTCTACGAACCAGTTGTTCCACTTGTAAGAATAAATGTTGCCACACTATCCGGATCAACTTCCGGCCGTGGACGAACGTCCGATTGTTGCATAGTTCGTAGAATCGTTGGAATATTTTTAATTTTCTCATTTTCAACACTATCAACAGGATCCATAACAAGAATTTCTTTGAGAAATTTCTTCTCCAACAATTGATCTTTATAACCTTGAATTCGTTCTAACTCATCGATGACTAACACTTCTGCTTGTGTTTTTTCTAATACCGAGAGAATCGTTTCGGTATTATACGTCGTATAAAGAGCAAGAACTATAAATCCATAGTTATAACAAGCATTTTCAACAAATGAATATTCCGGTCGATTGACCGAAATAATCGCAACAACTGATTTCATCGGCGTCAATCGAAGATCAGTCCATAGATGTGAACCAATAAAACGAATACGTTCTAGAGCTATTCCGTAGGATGTCCAATGTAACGGCGAAGCTTCATTTGCTAGATCAACATAGGCAATACATGGTCCATTGTTTGACAATCGATAGCCATTGATAAAAACATCGCCTAATGTTTGAACATTCGGGCAAATCGTTTTATGATGTGTATAGATATCGATATCTTTGTAGAAAGTACATCGACGGATGTGTTCGATGGGATCGATTTCTACGGTTTGATTGTTAAGATCGATTCCATCGTTGTAGTGTCGTTCAATACGCGATTTATATCCGTATGTACCAGCATAGGTAACAGCTGCAGCACCGGCTGCTAATGCAACATAGGTTCCGTAGGATTTCGACGAGCCCGAAGGCATTTTTATTCTGAAAAACAAGAGAAAATAAAAGGTTTATTCATCAACAAAAAGGTGCATAATAATCGTGAATAAATTTTAATGTTTCATCATAGGATAGATATTCTGTTCGATTATTGTAAACATCGATCACTTCGCATCGATTTCGTTCAGTCTAAATAAATGTGCAACAGTTGAATTGACAGAAGAAATTCTTACGGCTCGTTTTCCAAAAGCAATGACAATTGGTATACCAAGTTTTTGACAATCTTTCAAACGATAGCCAATGGTTAAATCCGTACGATCATCGACAAACCATTCGCTATTTTCCAAATTCAACAAACGACCAAGTGTTTTCTCATTTCCATTGCTATCCTCCGGACTACCTTTCTACATATTTCAACTATTCAGCAATTCTATTCCAATCAATGCTCACTTACTTTCGGTGGCAAAACTGCTACTTGATACGGTACAATTCGTCTTGGCCATCGAATATTATTCGATTGTTTCGGCGTCAGAATTTCTACGGCTGCTGCCATTAAACGTGTTACACCGATGCCATAACAGGCCATTGTCAACGGTCTATGAACAAAACAAACAAATTTTGAGGGTGAAATTCAAAATTTTCTGATTACGTTCGGTTTTCTGCACAATCGTCTGTTCCTTCGAATACATTGAATGCTTTCGTATATCGATCTCCAAGAAGAAAACAATGTCCGAGTTCAATCGCCCGATATTCACCTGTGTCAGCATGATCGCACTGAAGCTTCGTTTTCAACGAACCACGATTACACCTAGAATCAAATATGCGTTCGATTCGTTCTTTTTTTTGCGCAAAATATGATAACGAAAGTTCGTTGCTGCTGATAACATGACCTACTTCGAACAAACGATAATCGAATCTTCACCTGCTGGACATAAAGCAAGAAATTCATGATTTAATGATCCACCCATGAGACCGCTATCAGCTGGTACTGAAAATAGGATTTTTCGAATCAACGAGCATTGAAAATCATAGCAAACCTTTGTAGAAATTTAATTCTAATTTTTGAAATATTCGACTGTATGCATCACAGACTTGATCATAAACTTGTCGAGCACATTGCTCATCTCGATGAAAACTATACATATCTGCATAAAATTGATTTGAAAATATTTTTGTTAAACATTTCGACAACAAAAAAACAAGAACCTTTCATAAGAAATTCTTTTGTTCGTAGAAGACCATGCCGATAATTCGGTTCATTACGATATTTCCATGTAATCTAGATTTGCTGATAGTATTAGAATAATCTTCGATTACGAAATTAATCTTATGGATAATTTACCTGGTAGAGAATGAGAGGATAATTACTGCGTGGAAGTGATTTACAAACAGAAGAAACAAGTTTAGTTATCGCTTCTTCATGAGTCTAGAAGAAAGAGAAAGAGACTGAGAAAAGCTTTCGATTGAAAGAATACTGGACTGAGGCAATATTCTTCGTCATGATCTTTGAATTTAAATAGTTCATTATGCATTAAATCCCATCGATCTAGATTTACTCAAAATAAGTGAAGAACTTCAAATTGAAATGATTTCTACCACTCGTTTGCCAGATACTTTTTCGTCCAACAGCTGAAAGCGATAGTTCTTGTCCACCGACAAGATTCATTTCATTTCGAATAATCGCTTGTAATTTTGTTAAAACACGAAAACCTAACGGTAATAACTGCGGAAATCCATGTTCGACACTGTGAACAACGGCTACCTCTTGTAATAACTAAGAATAATCGAATAAATAAATACGAGTTTTCTTTTTTTTAAAAATGAAATTTGTTCTCACGGATTGACTTTGAGCTCGACTGTCTCGTGGAAGACGAACGGGTGTTGGAACAAACATTCGTGAGCGTTGTTGAAGCGCTCGACGAATAGAACTTATGAAAACCATCAGATCTGAAAAAAAAATGAGACTTCTTCTATTTTATCGACGAATGTCAAATGTATTTGTAGATAATGTTGAGATTGTTTTTTCATTTGTAAAAACTGTTTTCGTTATTTTCGATTTCGGACTACCAATCTTTTGTAGCCACATTTTCATTTCCTCAAAGTTCGTTTTTTCTCCTTCCATATGTCCAACAACTGTGTCCATCGCCGTATTTTGTACCCATCCGACAAGATTCAATTGTTTAGCTTTTTCCTGTGTATGTTGACGAAAATAAACATGTTGAACTGTACCGAAAACTTCGAAATCACATGAACAAAATATATTATTTGCGATAGTTGTTGAATTTGAAAGGCAAGTAACTAGTTTTAGAGACACAAAAATCGGTGAATACTTTCAATTTTTATGAATTTTACTTGGCTGTATCAAACAGACACGATTTATAACTTCAAGAAATCGATAAGCACACAAACTACGTGCTAGAACACTCATAATTCGAAATTTATCAAAATTTAGTATTCAGTTTTCGAGAGCAACATAACCATTCGTAGAAATCCTGTAACCTATATAAATAAGTCTATGGCAGATGACGCTGTCTATTGAATTATTTTCTTTTTGTCAAATATTTGTTCTCATATTCCTTCGTTGATTAACTAAACATGTCTGAACTATGTATGATCGTAGCTAATTGCCATGCATCGATTGATGTTATCATTTATTTAGCAACGAAGAAGAACGAACGATTCTTGTATCAAAACAACATGAGAGAAAAGTTCACAGACTGCATTTGTCTACTGTATCATTATCATTGTTTCGGCATCTCTTCTAATTTGAACAACTGGTGCATTCTATGTTTTTGTTATGCATATTCACAGTTAGATATCATATACAATTAGTCATATTACACAAACATAACATCTATAGAGCGTGAATAATTAGATGCTTGCTGATCTTTGGTCAATTCAAGCGATCGAATTAAAACGAATCAATCCTTTCAATATGTTTTTATTGACAGAGTTCATAGATATTTACGTATATATGTACACTGAAAGAGATTAATACATGAAACCTTTTACAATCGAGATTGACAAGTCGATATGCTTGGAAGTATTCTCTTCATATGTAACATGATTAATCGATTCTCTTTTAATTAAACTTTACAGTCGAAAGCAAAAGCAACGCGATTATGCAAACTAGTGTCTATATTCATTGTCATTAAATGATCATAACAAAAGAACGACATTCGTACTCAAGACAAATTGTAATGACTTTCAAGTGGTTGAACATCGCACACACAAGTCCATTTTCTACTCAGACAAATTTCTTCTGTGTTCATCGACAGAATTTATTCATTCGTTCGTCTGCCTAATCGCTTGAGGTATTATTTATAGACAAAAGAAACACTTATTTTCTCAATTGATCATTTCAAATGTTCTTTTTCGTTTACATCATTTACTGATTTTAATCTGAGCATGGAAACTCAATAGACAATATTTCGATTCCATTGAGATTCAATGCATACAAATAAAAAAACGTGCGTGTTAGAAATGACCTTGTCTTCAGAGCCAAAAAGAGTTATTGATGGTCATTTAACAGTCTTCTTATAATCTCATGTTCACATTTTCTTTATACCTAAGGGAATTGAACATGCATACATATTGATTTAACTAAAGAAACATACACAAGCACGCACATTCCATCATATGATGTAACAATCTACAGTTTTATGTCTTCTCACTTTTATCATTTCAATCAATGATAAGAGGATGGGAGAAAAAAAGATGAATTTGTACAAGACAAAGTATCTGACAGAAGAGGGAAAAAAAGAGACAGAGAAAAATGGCACTTGAGTCATAATAATCATCATCAGATTTCAATCACCGGTTATAGAGAATTTGTCAGTTTTGTTCAAAGATAATATTCATTTGTTGGCATGGCATTTCGATAATTAAATGTCGATGTTGAACCTAAAACTTTCTTATATTCATGATCATTCTGAAAGAATCGCGTTTGATATTGCTGTGTACGATGATTGAGTTGATATTTCGTAACTAAATTTCCGTTATTACCAATCGGTGATGATGATGATGTTGATGTTGAATGTATTTCATCGAGATTTGTATCTTTCGAAAGAACAAGATATTTCTCATTCGGACTTAGACGATGTTTGCCATTCAATTGTACGTCCATTTCCGATGAACCATAACAGGAATCATTATACGATGAACTTGTATCGCTTGGATTCGTTGGTGGCTTATATTTCATGTCGAGTATGCCATCGGTAAGTAACGAATGATTCTGAAATGAAAAGAAAATGTGTCTTTTGCAGAAATCAAGAATAAAACATACTTCAGTAAAGCCGATTTGTGTTTTGATTATTTTCGATTGAGATGATTTAATTAATAGACTATGTTTACGATGTCGATGTACAATAAAAATAACTAAACAACAAATAATCATAATGAGAAAAAATATCATTGCAAGAATAATAATTTCAATAGCAAGTTTATAATTTGTTCGCGAGAAGATTTGTTCAAGTGTAAATGAATTCGAATAGAATATTAAACGAACAGTTTCATTGGTTTGTTTCGATGTTGGATATCGATCGTTATCATTAATTGTAACAAATAAATCGAGAATGCCGATACAATAATCATTCGGATCGAAATAAATCGTTCCGTTCGATGAAAATGTTAGATTACATTGAAAATCTCGTTTTCCAAATTCGAATGTAATATGACTCGATGGTGACGAATCACGATCATGAGCAACAAGTGAGATTTCTGTTGTATTTTCGACATTAATATAGATCGAACGTGATTGAACATCGAGCTCAGGCGCGTATTCATTAACTGGTTGAAGGCATATTTCGATTTTACATGTCGAATTCAGCCCATCATGATCTTGAGCACGAGCAATAAACGTTTCACAAGCATTGTTTGTATCATAATCAAGTTGTTGACGAACAAATAATTCGCCTGTTGATGAATTTATATAGAAATTATTCGATTTAATTGAATAAACGATCGGATTTTCATCACGATCAATAGCTTTTATAAAACCAATCGACGTGTTAATTGAACTTGTTTCATTAACTTGATCGAAACGATAAACATTTCGTTCGAATTTCGGTGGATATTCATTTTTATCCAAGATTTTTATATAACAAAAGGTATCTGTATATAATTGAGATGGATAAATTCCATGATCATAAGCTCGAATCGTTAGATTATAATCCGATTTTGTTTCTCGATCGAGTTTAGTTTTTAAAAATAATTCACCTGTTTGATTATTTAGATAAAATAAATGTAAATACTGATTAGTAGTTAATACATAAGTTATTCGACTATTATCGTCTGTATCGGCATCATGAGCGTGAAACTGTATGATTGCTTGATGATAGAAATGTTCTTCTTGAAGAGAAAGATTGTAGGAGATTTGAGAAAATTTCGGAGCTGAATCATTGATATCAGTGATTATTAATTGAAGATGACGTTTTGTTTGATGACGATTACGTAAACCTGAATCTTCGATAATAATAGAAAAATTATACTTTGAAATATGTTCACGATCAAATTTTTGATTTGTATAAATTGAAAACATATTATTTATTGTATTGGTTATATTTAATTTTAAATTCTCATTCGATGTTTCAATCCAACAACGAACTTTACCATTTAAACCTGAATCAAAATCTTCGACAAGTACATGCATTAATAGCGTATTCATTGGCGTTTCTTCACTAATATACAAACTATCATTAACGAATTGAAAATATTCCGACGTACGGATGTTCATGAGAGGTTTATTATCGTTTTCATCTTCGATATTAATTATAATGACAGCATAGACAGGTACGGAGACAGGACCAGAATCTTGTGCTGTTATTGGAATACGATATTCTTTGTATTGTTCGTAATCAAGTTTATTGATAAGAAATAAATCTCCTGTTTGAGGATTTAATTGAAATGTTCGACGAATGATTTCAGATGTTTGAGAACTGAATTTATAAACGATACGAGCATTTTCACCTGAATCATAATCAGTTGCATGAACACGAATTAGAGGTTTTGTTAAAGAAGGACGTATTCCTTCCGATATATTAATTATATAGGGAGTTTGTTGATCAAATATCGGAACATTATCATTAATATCACTGATGAATATACGAATAGAAATTTTTGTTGTCAAATTTCCTTGATCAGAAACTGTCAGTTGTAATTCGTAGAAATCTTTTGTTTCACGATCTAATGATTCAGTTACATTCAAAGCTAAATAAAAATCAGATGAGAACAAACAACAATGCACGCATAAACAAGAAAAATACTTACCGATTTGATTCGAATCGAACGTAATCAATTCAAATGGTGATTTTGTTGTTTTGTTAAGATAATAAATTAATTGTTCATCTTCACCATCTTTATCTGTTGCGCTTGGAATTGGCAAAACATGTCCAACTAGAAGAGAAAAAAGAAATTAATGAGACTCATCAGTTATATTTAAAGTGTTCATTTCAAGACTGTAATTAGCCATCAGAATGTCAGGCATTCGCGTGTAAAAGGTCACCTCTATCTTGTGTAATAAAATACAAACATATACACATACCAGGAACGCCTTCGCTTATGTTCAACGAAATGAATTCAGTTGAAAATTCTGGTCGATATTCGTTGACATCATCAATAGTTAATATTAATGAAATAATATCTCGTGCTTGATTATTATCTTTTAATACAAAGTCCATGTAGATTTCACATGGATGACATCGAGAATTTTCACATAATTTTATTCGACAAAATTCTTCACGATCAATTAAACGACTTGTTCGTAGTTTTTGTCCATCGACAAGAAAATATGTTGTATACGGTGAATTGATATTCAAAAATTCAATTGTTTGTTGATAATTAATAGGTACCATATTCTCCAGCGTTGTAATTGTATGATAGAGATCAACATTTTCTTTCACAGTTGCACGATGTTTTAAACGCGAAGAACTTATTGTTAAAATACAGACGAGAAGTACGACGAGACTGATTTGTTGCATTGTATTGCAAAAGAATCTGAAGTAAATATATATGTTTTTGTACCTGTCTTTAAAACAGCATCATTTATGATGTATGTATATTCGATGATCAACAGTGAATGTATGCTCAATAGACGAGAGAAGGAGAAGAAGAAGAAGAAAAAATGTCAGTAGAGAGCGTAAGAGAGGGAGCGAAGAAAGAAAAAAAAGAAAAGAAAAAAGAGAGAGAAAGAACTATGTTAAAGGAAGGAAGTATCGCACTAATCTAGTCGATGACTAACTACTATAGTACTGTTCAATAAGAGATCATTTATCTGGTAATTTCTTACGAAAGACTGATTAGTTGATCAGCTAATCATCTGTATGTCGTTGATAATATTGCATCGAAATGACAAATCTATTGTCTGCTTGAATGATTGTGTTTGAATAATTAAACTCGAATGAATTGATCATTGCGATGATAGTTGTATGATTACGTTGGAAAGCAGTTATCTAGTCTCCTGAGATCATGATTTAAAATAACATTTTTTTGCTCTCTCTCTCGTGCTCTTCGTGGTTCATCAAATGAGAATGACGACACCTCCTCAGGGTTCAGTTTTTTTTTTGAAATTTCCGTAGTCACAATGATTA
>ERZ781399.2404-NODE-2404-length-15256-cov-5.322610_pt1 | contig 15256 bp, 9 predicted proteins | sample MGYA00511014_ERZ781399 | MGnify/ENA primary metagenome ERZ781399 (study PRJEB29847, sample SAMN06458254) | wastewater metagenome | isolation source: Wastewater bioreactor | place: South Africa: Cape Town | study: EMG produced TPA metagenomics assembly of the...
TACCAGCCGCCCGGCTATCCGCCCTACCCCGCGCACCTGTGCACCTCGGTCAACCAGGTGGTGTGCCACGGTATCCCGGCCGACAAGCCGTTGAAAAAGGGCGACATCGTCAACGTCGACGTCACCGTGATCACCCCCGACGGCTGGTACGGCGACACCAGCCGCATGTTCGAGATCGGCGACTGCTCGATCGCCGCCAGGCGCCTGTGCGCGCTGACCTACCAGGCCATGTGGCTGGGCATCGACCAGGTGCGCCCCGGCGCGCGCCTGGGCGACATCGGCCACGCGATCCAGAAATTCGTCGAAGGCCAGGGCCTGTCGGTGGTGCGCGAGTTCTGCGGCCACGGCATCGGCCAGAACTTCCACGAAGAGCCGCAGGTGCTGCACTACGGCCGCCCCGGCACCGGTGTGGAGCTGGAGCCGGGCATGATCTTCACCGTCGAGCCCATGGTCAACATCGGCCGGCGCGACATCAAGGAAATGCCCGATGGCTGGACCATCGTCACCAAGGACCGCAGCCTGTCGGCGCAGTGGGAGCACACGGTGCTGGTCACGCCCACCGGCTACGAGGTGCTGACGCTGTCGGCCGGCGCGCCGGCGATCCCCGACTTCGTGCAGGGCGTGGCGCACGCCGCGGCCTGACGGCGCCCCACCCGCCATGCCCCACAGCGCGGCCGCCACCCCCGCCGAGGCGCCGCCGGGCGACTATCGCGCGCGCAAGAAGGCACTGCTGGACGCGCTGCGCGCCAGCGGCCCGGGCACGCGCGGCGTGCGCGCGGCCCTCACGCGCCTGACCGCGCTGGCCGACGACGCCCTGCGCGCGCTGTGGACACAGCGCGGCTTCGACGACCGGCTGGCCCTGCTGGCGGTGGGCGGCTACGGGCGCGGCGAGCTGTTCCCCCATTCCGACGTCGACGTGCTGCTGCTGCTGCCCGAAGGCTGCGATCCGGCGCAGGACGCGGCGCTGCGCGAGCGCATCGAGGGCTTCATCACCGGCTGCTGGGACGCCGGACTGGAAATCGGCTCGGCCGTGCGCGGCATCGACGACTGCCTGCGGGCCGGCGCCGACGACGTGACGGTGCAGACCGCCCTGCTGGAGGCGCGCCGCGTGGCCGGCAGCCGCGCACTGTTCGACGCGTTTCGCCAGCGCCACCAGGCGGCGCTCAACGCGCTGGACTTCTTCAGCGCCAAGCGGCTGGAGCTGCGCCAGCGCCACGTCAAGTACGAGGACACGCCCTACGCGCTGGAGCCCAACTGCAAGGAATCGCCCGGCGGGCTGCGCGACCTGCAGATCATCCTGTGGACGGCGCGCGCCGCCGGCATCGGCGGGCGCTGGGACGACCTGCACCGCGCCGGCCTGGTGACCGCGCACGAGCTGCGCCAGCTGCGCCACAACGAAGCGCTGCTGTCGGCCATCCGCTGCCGCCTGCACCTGGTGGCCGGCCGGCGCGAGGACCGGCTGGTGTTCGACCTGCAGAACGCGGTGGCCGAATCCTTCGGCCTGCGGCACCGCGTGGCCGCTGACGGCCGCGTGCTGCTGCGCGCCAGCGAGGTGCTGATGCGCCGCTACTACTGGGCCGCCAAGGCGGTGACCCAGCTCAACCAGATCCTGCTGCAGAACCTCGAAGAGCACCTGCGCGCCGCCCACGGTGAGCCGGCGCCGGCGCTGCGGCGCATCAACGAGCGCTTCTTCGACCGCGACGGCCTGATCGAGGTGGCCAGCGACGAGCTGTACCAGCGCCAGCCGCACGCGGTGCTGGAAACCTTTTTGCTCTACACCCAGACGCCCGGCGTCAAGGGCCTGTCGGCGCGCACCCTGCGCGCGCTGTACAACGCGCGCGGCGTGATGAACCACGCCTTCCGCGCCGACCCGGTCAACCGCCGGACCTTCCTGGCCATCCTGCAGCAGCCGCAGGGCATCACCCACGCCCTGCGGCTGATGAACCAGACCTCGGTGCTGGGGCGCACGCTGTGGGTGTTCCGGCGCATCGTCGGGCAGATGCAGCACGACCTGTTCCACGTCTACACGGTGGACCAGCACATCCTGATGGTGCTGCGCAACGTGCGGCGCTTCTTCATGGCCGAGCACGCGCACGAATACCCGTTCTGCTCGCAGCTGGCCGCTGGCTGGGACAAGCCCTGGCTGCTCTACGTGGCGGCGCTGTTTCACGACATCGCCAAGGGCCGCGGGGGCGATCATTCGCGCCTGGGCGCGCGCGAGGTGCGGCGCTTTTGCGCCGACCACGGCGTGCGCGGCGCCGACGCCGATCTGCTGGAGTTCCTGGTGCGCGAGCACCTGAGCATGAGCCGCATCGCGCAGAACGAGGATCTGAGCGAGCCCGAGGTGATCGCCGCCTTCGCGCGCCAGGTCGGCAACGAGCGCCAGCTGACCGCGCTGTACCTGCTGACGGTGGCCGACCTGCGCGGCACCAGCCCCAAGGTGTGGAACGCCTGGAAGGGCAAGCTGCTGGAAGACCTGTACCGCCTGACGGTGCGCAGCCTGGGCGGGCGCGCGCCCGACGCCGACGCCGTGATCGAGGCACGCAAGCGCCAGGCGCTGCGCGAGCTCACGCCCGCCGGCGGCCCGCGCGCGCTGCCGCCACCGCTGTGGGAGCAGCTGCAGGTGAGCTACTTCATGCGCCACGACGCCGGCGACATTGCCTGGCACGCGCGTGAGCTGTCCCCCTCGAACGCTATCGAAAACGAAGCTTCCGGCGCACACCCGGAGCCGCGCAACGCCCCGGAACACCTGCACACCACGGTGCGCGCGCGCCTGTCGCCGGTGGGCGAAGGCCTGCAGGTGCTGGTGCACGCCAGCGACCGCGCCGACCTGTTCGCGCGCATCTGCGGCTGGTTCGAGCGCAGTGGCTATTCCATCCTGGACGCCAAGATCCACACCACGCGCGACGGCTGGGCGCTGGACACCTTCCAGATCGTGCGCCCCGAGGCACCGGAGGACTACACGGAATTCATCGACGCCGTGCACGCCGAGCTGCCGCCCGCCATCGACAGCCAGGGCGCGCTGCCGGCGCCGCGCCTGGGCCGGCTGTCGCGCCGCGTGCGCAGCTTTCCGGTGGCGCCGCGCGTCGACCTGCGGCCCGACGAGAAAGGCCAGCGCTGGCTGCTGTCGGTCACCGCCAGCGACCGCATGGGCCTGCTCTACGGCATCGCGCGCGTGCTGGCGGCGCACCAGATCGACGTCGAGCTGGCCAAGATCACCACCCTGGGCGAGCGCGTGGAAGACAGTTTTCTGCTGCAGGGCGCGCAACTGCAGCACGCGCGCACCCAGCTGGCCATCGAGCAGGAGCTGCTGGACGTGCTGGAGCCAGCCTGATCGATCCTGATTTGATAGCTGTTGGCGCACGCTGGACGGCGGTTTAAGCCCTGTTTCATGCTGAAACCGCAGAGCGGTGCGCAAGGTCCCGGTCGCCTGGCGGCTACCATTACGGGTTTTCCCGCAGCGTGCCACGGCGCGCTGGCCTTCGATTCCTCTCAACGAGCTTGTCCATGAACCCGTTTCTGACCCCGTCCCGCCGCCTGCTGCTGGCCAGCGCCGCCGCCACCGCCCTGCTGTGGGGCTGCGGCAAGACCGAGACCCCGGCCCCGGCCGCCACCGAGCCCGCCGCGCCCCCGGCGGCCGCCGCGCCGGCGCTGCCCGCCAAGATCGTCATCGGCCTGGACGACAACTTCCCGCCCATGGGCTTTCGCGACGACAAGAACCAGCTGGTCGGCTTCGACATCGACCTGGCGCGCGAAGCGGCCAAGCGCCTGGGCGTCGAGGTCGAGTTCAAGCCCATCGACTGGAACGCCAAGGAGGCCGAGCTGACGGGCAAGCGCGTGGACGCGCTGTGGAACGGCCTGACCATCACCGAGGAGCGCAAGAAGAACATCGCCTTCACCGCGCCCTACATGGAAAACCACCAGATCATCGTCGTCAAGGGCGATTCGTCCATCAAGACCAAGGCCGACATGGCCGGCAAGCTGATCGGCGTGCAGGACGGCAGCAGCGCCGTCGACGCCATCACCAGGGACGAGGCCACCGCCAGGAGCTTCAAGGACTTGAAGAAGTACGGCGACAACGTCACCGCCCTGATGGACCTGAGCGCCGGCCGCGTCGACGCCGTGGTGCTGGACGAGGTGGTGGGCCGCTACTACACCGCCAAGAAGCCGGGCGAGTACGTGGTCCTGGAAGACAACTTCGGCACCGAGGACTACGGCGTCGGCCTGCGCCTGGAAGACACCGAGCTGCACGCCCGCATCGACAAGGCGCTGGCCGACATGAAGCAGGACGGCAGCGGCGCCCGGATCGCCGAGCAGTGGTTCGGCAAGAACATCCTGAAATGAGACACCCCCGTGGCTCCACTCGCTGCGCGATGTTGCGCCTCCCCCCTCAAGGGGGCGCAGCCTGTGGCCAGGGAAACCCCGGCCACGGCTGCCGCTGGGATGGCCTGCTCCGCGGCCACGTGACTCGTTACGGGTCAACCACCTGACCCCCCAAAACCGCACCCGCATCGGTGATGGACTACCTGCTGCGCATCCTGCCCCCGCTGCTGGACGGCGCGGGCGTCACGCTGGGGCTGTTTTTCATCACGCTGGCGCTGTCGCTGCCGCTGGGGCTGGCGCTGGCGCTGGCGCGGCTGTCGCGCTTCGCGGCGCTGCGCCACGCGGTCAGCGGCTTCATCTGGCTGATGCGCGGCACGCCGCTGATGCTGCAGCTGCTGTTCGTCTACTACGCCCTGCCCTTCGTGCCGGTGATCGGCGTGCGGCTGCCGGACTATCCGGCCGCGGTCGTCGCCTTCACGCTCAACTACGCCGCCTACTTCGCCGAAATCCTGCGCGCCGGCATCCAGTCGATCGACCGCGGCCAGTACGAAGGCGCCAAGGCGCTGGGCATGAGCTACCCGCAGACCATGCGCCGCATCGTCATGCCGCAGGTGTGGCGCAACACGCTGCCGCCGCTGGCCAACGAGACCATCACCCTGGTCAAGGACACCTCGCTCATCTACGTGCTGGCGCTCAACGACCTGCTGCGCGCCGCGCGCGGCATCGTGCAGCGCGACTTCAGCATCACGCCCTTCATCGTCGCCGCCGCGTTCTACCTGCTCATGACGCTGGTGCTGACCTGGGTGTTCCAGCGGCTGGAACGCCAACAAAACGCCCATGTCGCCTGAACCCGCCCACGCCGACCTGCCCATGGTGCGCGCCACTGGCCTGCACAAGCACTTTGGCGCGCTGCACGTGCTGCGCGGCGTGTCGCTGACGGTGGCGCGTGGCGAGGTGGTGGCCATCCTGGGCCCGTCGGGATCGGGCAAATCGACCCTGCTGCGCTGCCTCAACCACCTGGAGACCGTGCAGCGCGGCAGCATCGAAATTGCCGGCCAGAAGCTCGCCAGCGCAGATGCAACGGGCGCCAGCAGCTATCCTTCCGATAGCGAAGTGCGGCGCATCTGCCAGCACACCGGCATGGTGTTCCAGCACTTCAACCTGTTTCCGCACCTGACGGTGCTGGGCAACCTGATCGAGGCGCCCATCACCGTGCGCAAGCAGTCGCGCGCCGATGTGGTGCCACGCGCCGAGGCACTGTTGGCCAAGGTGGGCCTGGCGGACAAGCGCGACGTCTACCCCGCCCGGCTGTCGGGCGGGCAGAAGCAGCGCGTGGCGATCGCCCGCGCGCTGGCCATGCAGCCCGACATCCTGCTGTTCGACGAACCCACCAGCGCGCTCGACCCCGAGCTGACCGGCGAGGTGCTGCGCACCATGCGTCAGCTGGCCGACGAGCGCATGACCATGCTGGTGGTGACGCACGAGATGGCCTTCGCGCGCGAGGTGGCGCACCGCGTGGTGTTCATGGACCAGGGCCAGATCGTGGAGGAGCAGCCGGCGCGCGACTTCTTCATCCAGCCGCGGCACGAGCGGGCGCGGGCGTTTCTGGCCCACATGCTGTGAAGCGGGCGCGCGCCGCGCTCAGCCCAGCTGCCCCCACACCTTGTCCAGCCGTTTGATGCTGACCGGCTGCGGCGTGCGCAGTTCCTGGGCGAAGAAGCTCACGCGCAGCTCCTCCAGCAGCCAGCGCAGCTCCTGCATGCGGGTGTCGGGCTGGCCCTTGCGGGCGGCGACCAGGCGCCAGTAGCGCTGGTCCTGCGCGCGCACCTCGGCCATGCGCTGGGCGTCGCGCGCGGGGTCGGCGCGCAGTTTGTCCAGGCGCAGGGTGATGCCTTTCAGGTAGCGCGCATAGTGCTGCAGCGCCGGCCAGGGCGTGGCGGCGATGAAGTCCCTGGGCATCAGGCGCTGCAGCTGCTCGGCGGCGTCGCGGGTGGCCTCGGGCGCGCCCCGGGTGTCCTTGATCTTGCGCGCCGCCGTGGCGTATTCGGCCAGGATGGCGCCGGCCAGGCGCGCCACCTCGCCGGTGATCAGCGTCAGGCGCGCGCGGCCCTCGTCCACGCGCTGGCGGAATTCGTCGGCCCGGGTGGGCAGCGGCTCGACCAGGAAGGCGCGCTCCAGCGCCACGTCGATGATCTGCTGGCGCAGCTCCTCGGCGGTGCCCAGAGGCATGTAGGCCACGGCCATTTTCTGCAGCTCGGGCACGTTCTTTTCCAGGTACTTCAGCGCGTCGCGGATTTGCAGCGCGAACAGCCGGCGCAGGCCCTGGCGGTGGCGCGCGGCCGCGAGGCCGGGCTCGTCGAACACCTCGATGGTGACGGCGTCGCCGGCATCGATCAGCGCCGGAAAGCCCACCAGCACCTGCCCCTTCTGGCGGATTTCCATCAGCTCGGGCAGCTCGCCGAAGTCCCAGCCGGTGTGGCGGGTGTCGGCCGAAGGGGCGTCGGTCACTACGGTTTTAGTAGCTGCTGGCGCACGTCCTGATTGCCCTGGAGCCTGATTCGACCCAGACTCCTGCGTGGCGCCCGCGTCGGCCGACGGCAGCGCGCCCTTGAGCGCCGCCAGCGCCTGGAAGGCGCCGCGCGCCTCGCCACCCAGCTCGGCCTTGAGCGCCGCCAGATGGCGCCCCATGCCGCGCTGGCGGCCGTGCTCGTCGACCACGCGGAAGTTCATGAACAGGTGCGCGGGCAGCATGTCGAGCTTGAAGTCGGTGCGCTTGACGTCCAGGCTGGTGGCCTCGCGCACCAGCTTCAGCAGGGCCTCGGTCAGGCTGCCGTGGCCGAAGGCCTCGGGCGTGCCCAGCAGCTCGGCCAAATGCTGCGCGCTGGCGGGCAGCGGCACGAAGCGGCTGCGCGGCTTTTGCGGCAGGCTCTTGAGCAGCGCCTGGATCTTGTCTTTCAGCATGCCGGGCACCAGCCATTCGCAGCGCGCCTCGCTCACCTGGTTGAGCACGAACAGCGGCACCGTCACCGTCAGGCCATCGCGCGCATCGCCCGGCTGGTGCAGGTAGCTGGCGGCGCAGTCCACGCCGCCCAGGCGCACCATCTTGGGAAAGGCGGCGGTGGTGATGCCCGCCGCCTCGTGGCGCATCAGCTCCTCGCGCGTCAGGTGCAGCAGCTTCGGGTTGGCGCGGCTGGCCTCGCGCCACCAGCGCTCGAAGTCGCGCCCGTTGCTGATGCCGGCCGGGATCTGGCTGTCGTAGAAGGCGTAGATCAGCTCGTCGTCGACCAGCACGTCCTGGCGCCGGCTCTTGTGCTCCAGCTCCTCGACCTTGGCGACGGCCCGGTCGTTGGCGGGCAGAAACGGCAGGCGGCGCGCCCAGTCGTCGGGCCACTCGCCGCCCACCAGCGCCTCGCGGATGAAAATCTCGCGCGCCGCCCGCGGATCGACCGTGCCAAAGCTCTTGCGCCGGCCGCCGTAGACCAGCAGGCCGTACAACGTGGCGCGCTCCAGCGCCACCACGTCCTGCGCCTTCTTTTCCCAGTGCGGTTCGAGCAGCTGCTTCTTCAGCAGGTGGCCGCCCACCTCCTCCATCCACTGCGGCTCGATGGCGGCGATGCCGCGGCCGAACAGGCGCGTGGTCTCCACCAGCTCGGCACAGACGATCCACTTGCCGGGCCGCTTGGCCAGGTGCGCGCCCGGATGGCGGTGGAACTTGATGCCGCGCGCGCCCAGGTATTCGCCGCTTTGGGCGTCATCGCCCTCCAGCTTGCAGCCGACGTTGCCCAGCAGGCCCGCCAGCAGCGACTTGTGCAGCGCCTCGTAGCTGGCCGAAGATGCAGGCCCCCACGCTTCGCGCTTCGCGTCTGCGCTGCCCCCCGAGGGGGCCCCGGCCGCCTTGGGACGGCCCGGCGGCGTCCGGCCGACGTTTTCCAACCACCCATGCTCGGCCACCACCGTGTGCAGTTGGGTGTGGATGTCGCGCCACTCGCGCACACGGCGCACGCTGATGAAGTTCTGGCGCAGCAGGCTTTCCCACTGACGGTTGCTCAGCTTGTGGGTCGCCGGTTCATGAGCCAAATCGGCCTCTGGCGCTTGCCTAGCGAGCGCCGGCAGCTCTTGTTTCAATAGCGTCTGGCGTGCCTGCGCCAGCGCCAGCGCGGCCCGCTGCGCCGCCGGCAGCGCGGCCGGGTGGGCGGGTTTGCCGGCCGCGCCGCGTCCTTCGCTGGCGGCCATCTCGCGGCGCGACTTGAGCACCTGACCGCCGCGCGCGTCGTGCAGCCATTTCCACAGCCGCAGGTAGCCCGAAAACTCGCTCTTCTCGTCGTCGAACTTGGCGTGCGCCTGGTCGGCCTGCGCCTGTTGCTCCAGCGGGCGGTCGCGCACGTCGGGCACGCTGAGCGCGGCGGCGATCACTAGAACCTCGCGCAGCGCGCCGCGCTGGCGCGCCTCCAGGATCATGCGGCCCACCCGCGGGTCCAGCGGCAGGCGCGCCAGCTCGGCGCCCAGCGCGGTGAGCTGCTGCGCCTCGTCCAGCGCGCCCAGTTCCTGCAGCAGTTGCACGCCATCGGCGATGGCGCGGCCCGAGGGCATGTCGAGAAACGGAAAGTCTTCCACCCGCCCGTCCGCGCCGCCCAGGCGCAGGCTCTTCATGCGCAGAATCACGGCGGCCAGCGACGAGCGCAGGATCTCCGGGTCGGTGAAGCGCGGGCGGCCGGCAAAGTCCTTTTCGTCGTACAGACGGATGCAGATGCCGTCGGCCACCCGCCCGCAGCGGCCGGCGCGCTGGTTGGCGGCGGCCTGGCTGATCGGCTCGATCAGCAGCTGCTCGACCTTGCTGCGGTAGCTGTAGCGCTTGACGCGCGCCGTGCCGGGGTCGATCACGTAGCGGATGCCCGGCACCGTGAGCGAGGTCTCGGCCACGTTGGTGGCCAGCACGATGCGCGGCGCGCCGTGCGGGGTGAACACGCGGTCCTGCTCGGCCTGCGACAGGCGCGCGAACAGCGGCAGCACCTCGGCGCCGCGCGTCAGCGGGCTGTGCGCCAGGTGCTTGCGCAGGTGGTCGGCGGCCTCGCGGATCTCGCGCTCGCCGGGCAGGAAGATCAGGATGTCCCCTTGTGGCCGGCCCACCCACAACTCGTCCACCGCCTCGGCGATGGCGTCATTCAGGTCGTGCTCGCGGCTTTCCTCGAACGGGCGCCAGCGCTGCTCGACCGGGTAGGTGCGCCCCGACACCTGGAGCACGGGCGCCGGGACAAGGCCCCCACGCTCCCCCACTTCGTGTGGGTCGCTGCCCCCCGAGGGGGCCGCGCCCGGCTTGGGGCGGCCCGGCGCCGGGCGGGGCATCGCGAAATGCCGCGCAAAGCGGTCGGCGTCGATGGTGGCCGAGGTGACGATCACCTTCAGGTCCGGGCGGCGCGGCAGGATCTGCTGGATATAGCCGAGCAGGAAGTCGATGTTCAGGCTGCGCTCGTGCGCCTCGTCGATGATCAGCGTGTCGTAGGCATTGAGCAGCGGGTCGCTCTGCGTCTCGGCCAGCAAAATGCCGTCGGTCATCAGCTTGACGCTGGCGCCGGGTGTCAGGCGGTCGCCAAAGCGCACCTTGTAGCCCACCACCTCGCCCAGCGGCGTTTGCAGCTCCTCGGCAATGCGCCTGGCCACGCTGGTGGCGGCAATGCGGCGCGGCTGGGTGTGGCCGATCAGCTTGCCGCGCTGGCCGGGTGGCGCGTTCAGCCGGCCGCGGCCCATGGCCAGCGCGATCTTGGGCAGCTGCGTCGTCTTGCCCGAGCCGGTTTCGCCGCACACGATGACCACCTGGTGCGCGCGCAGCGCGGCTTCAATCTCGGCGCGCCGGGCAGACACCGGCAGGCTGTCTGGAAATTCAAGATGCAGGGACGGGCGCGCTTGGGTCATGGGGTGCGGGATTATCCCAGTGCGATGGCAGCGCCCCCCGCGTAGGCCGGCGGTAGGATGCGGGCGCACGTCCACCCAACCTCATGGAAAACCCATGATCCGCACCCTGATCCCCCTGACGGCCGCTGCCCTGCTGGCGGCCGGCTGCGCCTCGGCGCCCGACACCCGCCACATCACGGCGCCCACGCAAGCCACCGGCATCGGCGGCAACACCCCGGCCGGCCTGGTCGATCTGGCGGCGCACCAGATGAAGGGCAACCCGGGCGATTACGAGCTGCGCGCGCGCCTGCTGACCATTGCCCCGGGCGGCGGCGCCGCGGCCCACCCGCACGCCGGCCAGCCGGGCATCGTGCGCGTCATCAAGGGCACCATCGTCGAAGGCCGCGGCAATGCCCAGCGCGTGCTGAAGACAGGCGAGCACTGGGTTGAAACCGCCGACACCACGCACTGGTTCGTCAACCCCAGCGCCACCGAAACGGCCGAGTTGTGGGCGGTGGACATCGTGCCGCGCAAGAAGTGAGCGCGCCACGCAGAAAAAAGCCCCGGGCGCGGTTGCAACTGCCGCCACCGGCCCCGCGCAACCGGGTTGCCGTGGCGCTGGCGGCCCGGCGCGGCAGCGGTGCGGCAGGCCAGCACGGCCGCAGCCCCGGCGCCCAGCGCCGCGCCGACCGCATGGCGCTGCAAAAAAGCCTGCGCGAAGCGCCGGATCGGTGAGGCGGCTTGCGTTTCCACCCGTGCCCACGGCGTCGACCAGCGCGAGCATCCGGCTGAACCAAGGCGTTTTCGCGCGCAAGCGTGTACAGGATCGCGCCCGTCACCGACACCTTGACCCGATCGGGTTGGCGTGATTCGGCGCGCCAGGCGTTTTCATTGCGCGGCGGAGGCGATAGACTCGGGGCCTCGTCCGGTAAACGGGTCGATCACAAATTGACCGCAACGCCGGCTGTTCCCACCTCACAAGGAGACCCCATGACTACCCCCTTCCGCCTCAAGACCCTGACCGCCGCCGTGGGCGTCGGCGCCATGCTGATGCTGTCCAGCGCGCATGCCCAGATCAAGATCGCCATGGTGATCCCCGCCACCGGGGCGCTGACGCAGTACGGCGACATGATCAAGGAAGGGGTGCTGACGGCCGTCGAAATGGCCAACGCCGCCGGCGGCGTGAACGGCAAGAAGGTCGAGACCGTGGTGGTCGACGACGCCTGCGAACCCAAGCAGGGCCCGGTGGCCGCCAACCGCGTGGTCAACGACAAGATCCGCTACGTGGTCGGCCCCGTCTGCTCGGGCGCGGCCATCGCCGCGGCGCCGATCTACAACAACGAAGGCGTGGTCATGGTGACGCCCTCGGCCACCTCGCCCAACCTGACGGACGGCAAGAACTTCCACTTCATCTTCCGCACCATCGGTCGGGACGACCAGCAGGGTCCGTCGGCGGCCAAGTTCATCATCGAGAAAATCAAGCCCAAGAAGGTCGCCGTGCTGCATGACAAGCAGTCGTATGGCCAGGGCATCGCCTCGGCCGTGCGCGACGACCTGAAGAAGGCCAACGTGGCGGTCGCGCTGTTCGAGGGCATCAACGCCGGCGACAGCGATTACTCCGCCGTCATCACCAAGCTCAAGAGCGCGGGTGTCGACTTCGTCTACTACGGCGGCTACCACCCCGAGATGGGCCTGCTGCTGCGCCAGGCCGGCGAGCAGGGCCTGAAGGTCAAGATGATGGGCCCCGAGGGCGTGGGCAACCCCGAAATCAACGCCATCGCCGGGCCCGCCGTCGAGGGCATGCTGCTGACGCTGCCGGCCGACTTCTCCACCAACCCCAAGAACGCCGCCATCGTGAAGGCCTTCAAGGACAAGAAGCGCGATCCTTCCGGCGCGTTCCAGCTGACGGCCTACGCCGCCACCCAGGTCATCCTGGACAGCGTCAAGGCCGTGGGCGACGATGCCAAGAAGGTGGCCGACCACCTGCACAAGAGCAGCTTCGAGACGCCGATCGGCAGCGTGGGCTGGGACAAGAAGGGGGACCTGAAGTCGTTCGAGTTCCAGGTGTTCGAGTGGCACAAGGACGGCAGCAAGTCGCTGGTCAAGTAACGCCACCCCACAGCAAAGGGTACTGACCCCCACGCCCCGGCGCGCCCCTTCTCACACACCGGGGTCGCCGGGGCGCTTGTCGTCGGCGCGGTCGCCCTTGCCTTCTCACCGCTTGCCCCCGGGAGGCCCGAAATGTCTGACCTGCTGCCGCAACTGATTCAGCAGTTGTTCAATGGCGTGTCGCTGGGCGCCATCTACGCGCTGATCGCCATCGGCTACACGATGGTGTACGGCATCATCGGCATGATCAACTTCGCCCACGGCGAGGTGTACATGATCGGCGCCTATGCCGGCCTGGTCACGCTGGCAGCCGTCGGCGCGCAAAGCGGCCTGCCGGTGGCCGTGCTGATCGCGCTGATGCTGCTGGTGGCGGTGTTCGTCACCGGCGTGTACGGCTTCGTGATCGAGCAGGTGGCCTACAAGCCCCTGCGCAACGGGCCGCGCCTGGTGGCCCTGATCTCGGCCATCGGCATGTCGATTTTTCTGCAGAACTGGGTGGCCCTGGGCCAGGGCGCGCGCGACATGGCCGTGCCCGCGCTGCTGCCCGGAGCCCTGCAGTTCGGCACCGAAGGCGGTTTCGAGATCTTCGTGCCCTACGCCCGGGTGCTGATCATCGTGGTCACCGTGGTGCTGATGATCGCCCTCACCCTCTACATCAGGCATTCGCGCATGGGCCGCGCCAGCCGCGCCTGTTCGCAGGACATGCACATGGCTGGCCTGCTGGGCATCGACGTCAACCGGGTGATTTCGTTCACCTTCATCCTGGGTGCCGTGCTGGCCGCCGTGGGCGGGGTGCTGATCGCGCTGGCGGTCGGCAAGCTCAACCCCTTCATCGGCTTCGTGGTCGGCATCAAGGCCTTCACGGCGGCGGTGCTGGGCGGGATCGGCTCGATTCCCGGCGCCATGCTGGGCGGCGTGCTGCTGGGGGTGGCCGAAACCCTGGCGGCGGCATACCTGTCGTCCGAATACAAGGACATCGTGGCCTTCGGCCTGCTGGTGCTGATCCTGCTGTTCCGGCCTACCGGCCTGCTGGGCAAACCCGAGGTGGAGAAAGTCTGATGAGCACCGCACCTGCTGCTTCCGCCAGCGGCGCCGGCTGGCGCCAGAACCTGGGCCACGCGCTGATGGCCACCGTGCTCACCGCCATCGTGGTGACGCCCATCTTCGGCCTGCACCTGGAGCGCGCCGGCGTGCGCACGCACATCGTGCCGCGGTGGGACATGGTGGGCTGGGCCTGCCTGATCGTCTTCGTGGTGCAGCTACTGCACCCGTGGATCTTCGGTCGCGCCACGCGCCGCCTGCCCCGCCTGGCGCTGCCCGCCCTGTCGGCACGCCAGAACACGGTGCTGCTGACGCTGGTGCTGCTGGTGGCCGTCACCTGGCCGTTCTTTGCCGGCCGCAACGCGGTGGACATCGCCACCCTGGCCATGATCTACGTCATGCTGGGGCTCGGCCTGAACGTGGTGGTGGGCTTTGCCGGGCTGCTGGATCTGGGCTTCGTCGGCTTCTACGCTGTCGGCGCCTACACCTACGCCCTGCTGTTTCACTGGGCCGGCTGGAGCTTCTGGGAGGCGCTGCCGCTGGCCGGCGCCGCGGCGGCGCTGTTCGGCTTCGTGCTGGGCTTTCCGGTGCTGCGCCTGCGCGGCGACTACCTGGCCATCGTGACGCTGGGCTTCGGCGAAATCATTCGCCTGCTGCTGGTCAACCTGACCAGCTTCACCGGCGGCCCCGACGGCATCTCCAGCATTCCCAAGCCCTCGGTGTTCGGCCTGGAAATGGCACGCAGCCCCAGCGTGGAGGGCGGCACCACCTTCCACCAGTTCTTCGGGCTGGAGTTCAACTCGCTGCACATGGTGATCTTTCTCTACCTGATGGCGCTGCTGCTGGCGGTGGTCACGCTGTGGATCTCCAACCGCCTGATCCGCATGCCGATCGGCCGCGCCTGGGAGGCGCTGCGCGAGGACGAGATCGCCTGCCGCTCGCTCGGCATCAACACCACCAAGACCAAGCTCACCGCCTTCGCGCTCGGCGCGATGTTCGGCGGCTTCGCCGGCTCCTTCTTCGCGGCCCGCCAGGGCTTCGTCAGCCCGGAGAGCTTCACCTTCATGGAATCGGCCGTCATCGTCGCCATCGTGGTGCTCGGCGGCATGGGCTCCATGATCGGCGTCGCGCTCGCCGCCGTCGCCATGATCGGCGGCACGGAAATCCTGCGCGAGCTCGATTTCCTCAAGGCGGTGTTCGGCGAAGGCTTCGACCCCGACCAGTATCGCATGCTGTTCTTCGGCCTCGCGATGGTTCTGGTCATGATCTGGAAGCCGCGCGGCTTCGTCTCGGCCCGCGAGCCGACGGTGTTCCTCACAGAGCGCAAATCGATCTCCGGTTCGCTCGTGAAGGAGGGCCACGGCTGATGACGATGACCGTGGAACTCGACGTGGTGGTCGAACAGCCGCGGCGCTGGGCACTCGACCCCGTGCTGTCGGTCGAGCATGTCTCGATGCGCTTCGGCGGCCTCGTCGCCGTCAACGACCTCACCTTCCAGGCAGGGCGCGGCGACATCACCGCGCTGATCGGGCCGAACGGCGCCGGCAAGACGACGCAGGGGATGCTCAATCTGCGCCACGCCTCGGGCGATACGTTCCTCCTGGAGCGCATGCCCGACCACAAGATCTCGGCCAAGGCGCGGGTCGCGCGCACCTTCCAGAACATCCGCCTGTTCTCGGGCATGACGATCCTCGAGAACCTGCTCGTCGCGCAGCACAATCCGCTGATGCTCGCCTCCGGCATGACGATCCTCGGCGTCCTCGGCCTTCCGGCCTACAAGCGCGCCGAGAAGGAAGCGATCGAGAAGGCGAAGTTCTGGCTGGAGAAGACCGGGCTGACGGCACGCGCCGACGACCCGGCCGGCGATCTCCCCTATGGCGCGCAGCGCCGGCTG
>ERZ781399.2415-NODE-2415-length-15234-cov-4.377759_pt1 | contig 15234 bp, 14 predicted proteins | sample MGYA00511014_ERZ781399 | MGnify/ENA primary metagenome ERZ781399 (study PRJEB29847, sample SAMN06458254) | wastewater metagenome | isolation source: Wastewater bioreactor | place: South Africa: Cape Town | study: EMG produced TPA metagenomics assembly of the...
TTGTTGTTGTAATGCTCGAAGATATTTTGTTGATTCGATTTCTGTTCGATTGTCACGCGAGAGAAACCAACGCAATGTTTGATCGGTATATGTACGCGGTTGATATTGAGACGAGAGAACTTGCTGGGCTGTTTGACGGATTTCTTGTTGAGTTAATGGAGGAATAACTGTTTGATAGGGATCATTGACGATAACATGAGGCAATGAAGAGCCAAGTGGACGACCTTCACGTGCTTCTCGATCGAGAATTTGCAGGATATTCCAATATCGTAATGAATATGGTAGATTAGCGTACATAACACCTTGATATTCGTAGGTTGTTTTCTCTTCGATTCGAATCGTTTCTCCAGGTATTCGTATGTAACGAATTCGAGAACGTGGTCCATCTTCTCGAAGATAATCAGTCGAATACGATCGACGTAGTGAATCAGCTGCTGTTTCATTGATATAATCATCGACACGAACGAATAATTCCTGTTCTTTAGCATTCGGTGGTGGTTGTTGTGGCTGTTGTTGAATTTGTTGACGTTGAGCATTTTCTTCATAATAATCTTTAACATGAATAATACGTGCACGTACGTACCGTTGTGAACCTGAATAGGAGATTGATAATGATCGACGTTTAGGCTCGTGTTTGTATTGAGGTGGCGCATGTTCATGTGGACGAATTGATTCACGCATCGAATGGATTTCACGTTCGATTAAAGCTCGACGACCAGCACCAAGATAGAATTCCGGTTCGGTTGGTTGAACTTTCTTTGTTTGCTGTTGTCGTTGTTGTTGTTGATAATGTTGTTCGATGATACGTTGTTGTTGAGCGACTTCACGACGGTATTTTTGATAGTCAAATGGTTGTTGTGGAACATGTCGTACTTCGCGTTGCTGCTGCTGCTGCTGTTGGCGAAACTCCGTTCGATTGATTGATGCGATTTGTTGTGTTGCTAAATCAAGAAGGTAATAATCATTATGTGCAACGAGAATTAATTGACGTTGTTGTTCAGCTTGTGGTGTTAAACGTATATGAGAACGATATTGTTGACAAAGATTATGTATTAATGTTCGATAATGTTGAACAATTCGTAATGATGTGCTCACATCTGTTCGTAGAACATGACGTAGATCAATGGGTCTGACTGAATTTAGATCGTCACGTGATGAATAATCGACGAGATGACGAATCGAAATCGATTCATGTAGATATCGACAAAATTCTTCTCGAAATTCACGACTATTCGGTTCATAACGGCCAGCTAAACGTGCAGCTGCTTGACGGATAACTTCATTTTTCACTGTCGTACTAACACGCGTACGTTCAGCATTCGTTACCGCAAGAATAATCAAATGTGCGCTATTGTAATGATTAAGTTCGTATTCGATTTCACAACGAATAAACAATGGTAATTGATCGTGAGGTCGAGCTTGTTCAGTAGCCATTCGTTGGCCATCGGCAGTATAATAATGAATTATTGCGCATGGTTGTCGTTTTTGATCGTCATTCGATCGAATTGTATTTCCATAATCACGTCGAACTAATCGATAATTACGGTCCGATGTCGTTACAATCACATGTAATTCAATCGCTTGTAGTTCAACATTGGTATACGATCGTTCGATCTGTTTAATCTGCCGTTCCAAAGCTGTTTCTGATCCGTATTGAGTCGGTTCGTCATGTGAAACAACGAGAACTTTACAAGCGCCTCGCGTATGAATTTCATAGACTTCATCCGAACGTACATCATCGAGATTGTCTCTTGTTGATAAGCCATGTGTTACTTGACGATAATTAGTATTATCTTCTTCATCGAAATGAATGACAATATTTCCTCCATTATCATTTACATCGTCTTCGTCATCGCTCGTATGATGACCCGATCGACGTCGAATTATTTTCGAGATGGTTGTTGTTGTTGTCGATCGAATAATTTTACTTGTGCCTTCTTCTTCGTCGTCGTCGTCGTCGATTTCATCGTGAAATAAACGAGCTGATCGATTCAATGAGTCGGTTGTTTGAGCGGCAACTGTGTTCTGTTCGATTTGCGTGTCGACTTGTGTTCCGACAGGTCGATTCGAGATCGTCGCCGTCGTTGTTGTTGGTATCGTTGTTGTTTGTACAGCGAAATCATATCGTTCTCGGCTTGTCGAACGGTTAGCTTCGTTATTGTCGATCGGTGTCAACGGTCTGTCAGCTCGTTGTTCGAGTATATACAATGTTTCGAGATCGACTTTGACAGGAATATGATCACCATCGGCATATGAAGAAGTTGACTCGTCATCGTAGATATGAGCACGAAAATCTCGAACGACGGATATCGCTGTTTCAGTGTTCGGCAAAAGCGTTGTCATGTAATCATTGATTGTTGTTCGATGTGCAGTAGTTCCTTTTCGTTGTAATTCGAATCGTGTTCCGTTCGTTTGATTATCTCGTGCGAACACATCATCATCTGGACTTCGACGTCGAGAATCATAACGCTCGCTGTTTTTATTATTTTCATTGCTCCATCGTTGTTCTTGATATTCTCGTCGGATTGACCCGCCATTCGTTGGGATTTCTTCGACATAATCCGTTCGATAGGTCTGCTTGAGTATCGGCCGTTTGGGCGCAGGATTATTTTCTGTTGTTGTTGATTCTAATCGACTGATCATTTGTCGAACACGATGTTGTTCAGGCGATGAAGTTGTCGTCAGATTTTCGTTAAAACGACTGTGTTCATCGGTCAAGACTTCAGTTCGAACATTGTCCGATGTGGTAAATTGTTCATCGGTTCGTTTCGTGTCGATATTTCTCGCCATTTGTTTGACTTTCGATTGACTTGTTTCATTTTGATCTCGATTATTAGCTCCTTCGTCTTCTAAACTATCGGTGGAATCGTGCCGACGTCGTCGTTCTCGTTCACGCCAAAGATTGAACACATTCGAGCTTGTTTCTTGATTTGCACGGCTGAATCGTCGTGGAAAACGGTCTTGAATGAAAGACAGTGCTTGTGATTTGTTTTGAAAGATCCGATCGAGTTTTAGAACATCGACGAAATTTTCTAATTGTTCTTGAGAAAAGTTTTCTAAATGCTGAAGACGAACAAGTTCGTCGATTAAATATTGAAGATCATCCAAATCACGTTGACTCGATGACGAACGATTTGCTAAATTACGTAGACGATGAACTGTACGCAAAGTTTCACTGTCAATCGAACGAAATCCTAATCGACGTGCAAAATTTTCGTCACTTTCATCATCCTCATCATCATTATTATTATTCGTATGTTGATTTCGATTTGGATTCCATCCATTTCCATCACCACTGCCGCCGCCACCACTACCGCCGTTTCTATGCGATTGTCGATAACCACCGCCACCACCGTTGCTATTGTACTGTTGAGAATATCCATTCGAACTTCGAGTTCGTCGTTCGTGATGATCATTTTCCATGTCCATTTCGGGTTCGATTGTTTGTGATGATTGATCGAGTTTTCTAATCGAATTTTTTTGTGGTAAAACCGATGTAAATACACCGTAACGATTGATCGGTTGTAATTGTCCGTCCGTGACTTGTAATTGAACATCGAAATGTCGAATTGATAGATCTTTGATTTCGTCGTCGAGTTTTTGATTTATAAATAATTTTCGTTCGACAATATTTGCCGTTGGATGATTGAGATAGTTTTCCACGCGAATTTGTTCATTCGAATTGATCCATTTGTGCGAGCCTGTGATTGAACGAAGATTAGTAGAGTTTTGTTCAAGAGAATCCATTGATGATACACGTTGAATTGTCTAGAAAAGAAAATCAATCAGTTCTTAATCGAAAACTCGCACATGCAAGTACATACGTTTAAATCGATTTAATCGTTATATTCACGTTCATTATTCATTTCAATTAAATAAAAATTATTCTAAATATGCAAGAGAAAAGAAAAAAAGAGCCCAATCAAATATTGATAATTATCAATGACGAATTCTTTTCGACCAAAAAAAAGACCGAATTTTCTCAATTATCTTATCAGGGTTTTAGTCTAAGGATGCAAAGCAAGAGAGAGAAAATAAAACATTTATATAGGTAAAGATGCAATAAGTAGAAACATGTCACGGACGAATGAGTTGAAAGGCAATGGTATGAAGCAAAAAAAATGTAAAGTAATACAATATATGTATATATGTATGTATAGCTGGCAAATTCAAGGACATAATCAGATGAATATACCTTCGATTTTTTCTTATTCTTCTTCTTCATTTTTTTGTCGAATTGGATTAATAAAAAAGTTGATTAAAAAAATTTGTCGTGATCATATATATATATATATATAGATGTATGTATATAAATGCATATTCAATGTTGTGTCTCATTGAACGAAACCTTCTCTATCTTTCTTTTTTCATGGTTCTGCTTGATTGATCAGCTATTTTTCTTTTCTCTCGTAACAATGAATGTCGTTGAACAAGTAAAAAAAAACGAAACGAAATTAAACACGACGGCTATACGAATATGATCTATCATCATATTGTACGAAGACTGAATGCAAATCAATGTCTATCAACGTTCGTCGAGCCATAACCGAATATTGAAAAAGACAAAGCGTGCAAAAAACCATCAGATATCATTTACAATAGACAGACGATTGAGTCATTAGTTAATATTCAAACAAATTATTAGTTTTTCTTTTTTTTTTGAACAGCACAAAAAAGTCTTCAATGACAAGATCATTTTCCCTCTTCTTCTTCTTCTTCTTCTGCTGCTGCTATTTCTGCATCATTCATCATATGAATGTTAACCCAGTGCACGCAGACAGAATAAGAAAAGAAAGAGTACGAATCGAATGCTGCCGTTGCCTTTGCCCTACACAATGAGTGAACGCTGTTGCTTGCCCGTTGTATGTCGATGGCAAGAGCAAGCAATGAAGAATTTTTTCCTTTTTCTTTCTCTCTCCCTTTGTCTCGTTAACGTCAGAAAGAGAAGAAAATGTCTGTATATCTAGCCTGTTTGCTTGCTCTCACACACACACGACCGACAACGCGCTAGAGAAGTGTAGCACATTCACTCGTTCATTCTCAACATCAACTAGCTGACATCTACGTTTTTCTTCTTCTTTTTTTGTTGAAAAGTATGTTCAATGAACAAAAGTTTTCCAAATTCGAAAACGATTTTTTTTGGATTTTCTTCTAGTTCAAAATGCCACGAGCTGCTAAATCACAAAAAGATCCCAATGCACCAAAACGTCCATTGTCGACATTTTTCTTGTTTTCTCAAGATGAACGACCAAAAATCAAAAAAGACAATCCATCATTATCCGTTTCGGATATAGCTAAAGTTATTGGCGAACGATGGCGAGCTATTGGCGACGATAAAAAACGTCATTATGAAGAAAAAGCTCGTCAAGAAAAGGAAAGATATGATCGTGAAATCGCGCAATACAAACAAGGAAAATAGGCCCAAATAAAAAAAAGAGCAAACGACGAATTATGTTGTCTATTGTATTTTAAATGTACATAAATAGATTATCTGATCGATTGTAGGTAGAAATTAACCGCATATATATATTGAATATGTTGTTTTGTTTCGTTCATTCATTTCATTTCTTCTTTTTTTTTTGTAAATGTTGTGTTGAAATATCAATAAAGAAAACGAGAATCATCTCGTTCTTTGTTTCGAATGAAGAAAAAAAGAAATCTGTCAAATCATCACTAGATGTCACTGATCATTGATGGGCCTTTGTTTCGTATTCGTGTTCAGCTGAAAGGTACAGTCATAGTAACGATCAATGGTGGATCCATCATCGAATGTGAGAGAGTGTTGTTTTCTTTTTTCCTTCGTTCTTCTCCTCCACATTCTCTTTCAATTGAATCAATGACGAATAGAATAAATAAATAAGGATTTTCTATCGATATGACTGTTTTTAGATTAAAACACAAATAAGTCAGTTATGTCTCACGAAGAAGATGAATGTGACTCATCGAGTCGATTTGCTGTCGCTAGTCAATCGGATGTTCATACGTATTTACAAGCTCAAACGAAACAAAATCGATGTTTAAGTGCAAGTGACGATGAAACCAATTCATTGGATGGAAATTTAACATCGACAAAAACATCGTTTCTAAGTCAATCGTGTTTTGCATCGATTTCAACACAAAAACAATCATTAGGCGACGATCTAACGGAGTTGAAATGGTTGCATACATTTAAATTCAAAGATTTTCTTAATCAAGATCCACAATCATCGATCGATGACCGTATTAGTAAACTAATTCATGATTTAAAAGCTTACAGCGAAAAAAATTGTCAACCATCATTCGGCGTGTTAATATTTCTTTGTTTTCATTCGAAAAATAAAGAAAAAGATTTTTCCTGGGAATTAAATCTCAAAGATATTTATGATTATATTCATCATGAGTTTAAATCAATTACAAATCAACATGGTTGGAAGAATTCCATCAAACAAACCTTATTAACAACGCCTTGTTTTATTAAAACTAAACACGAAACACAAAAATTTCGTTCGCAATGGACAATCGATTCGTACTATCGGCCATTGTTAATCAAAGCTTACAAGTAGAACATTTTTGTACAGTCAAAAAAAACAACAACAAACAAAACTTTTTCTGTCTGTCATAGAACCGAAGAAAAACCATCGACATCGATTGTTGATAATTTTGCTCCGAAGGCAACGATGAAAACAAAAGGTAATAATAACAATAATGGGATTAGTCTGGAGATTGATGTTTTGCTTTAGTTTTGCCACGACTTTATGAAAGACTTTGTGGTGAAAAGTTAGCCGACGATGAGTCCGATTCGAATTCGATTAATGTTCGTTCAAAACGAACTCGATCGGCATCGTTATCCAAAGATGATAAATATCAAAAAGTAAAACCAACGAAAATCGACGCAAAAAAATCCACAATAACAACACGTTCACAGACGATTCATCGACGAAAATCATCGCCACCGAAAAAACGTCTTGTTTCTCATCGACCAAATACACGTATTAGTCGAAAAATCATCGAAGAAGACCTACAATTACTACGCCAAGCTCAACCACTCGATCTTTCAAATGAAACATCGACGTAAAACACATCTATCTCGATTTCATTCATGTGCAATAGATATTCATTCGATCGGTTATTTATTTCAAACTCAGGCTGAAATTTACATCTATTTTGTTGTTTTGCTTTTGTAATTAATAATAATAATAATAAAATTCATGTAGACACAAAAGTGCGATTTCCTCTCTTTTTTTTAAAATTTTTGTACTCAAAGAGAAAGCAATATGTACGCCTGTTCTGGTGTGCTTTTAGTTTTACTTCCTTTTTTTCGCCTCGATATAAGGAGAAAACGAAAAAAAAACCGTTAGTAATCACAGGTGATTTTATTTGCAATGCATCAAGCAGCAAAGCGTAAGAAAATCGATGACGCTAGGGAAGGTATCGGTTTTTACCAATGCTCTCTTAATCACTCAGCTTAAATCTTTTGTTTTCTTGTTATTTAATAGCCTACGCCAACGATGAAATATTATCAGCATCATCAGCAGGACAAGTCATGAATGGATATCATGAAAGTATGTGCGGTTCAATTCTTTTGCCATTGTCAACGAATAATACGAGAGAAATCTTCGATATTCTTCGACATGGCAATTTCGATCGATTTCGTCGATGTCTCGAAGTCTATTATAAAGAAATTATTGAAATGAAAAACGAAATCGGACAAGTGAGAATAACCATGACAAGATTTTATATGAAATTTATTTGAGACGTTGTTTTTTTTTCATTGTTTAGACAATTCTTCATATTCTAACAATTCATGCTTATCCATATAAATGGATTCGTTTATTAATGATGAGAGAATGTAATCTCTGTTCGCAAGATAATCATGGTTATACAGCTGCACATTACGCTGTTGAACGAGATGACGCTGAAACGCGAAAAGCACTGACAACGAAATATAGTTTAGGAAATCAAGTCCTATCATCCGAACAAATAACAACTATTCATAAACAAGCATTGAAATCTCTAACAGTGAGACAGAATCAAGGTTTGACGGCGTTTATGTTAGCTTGCTACAGACAATCATTCAAATGTCTTGATTATTTAATTCAGCTTGAAGTCAATGACGTACATTTACAGGTGAGGGAAAAAAACCAGATGAATAATCTATCGTTTACTTCTTCTTAACACAATAGGACAATTTCGGTGATACTTGTTTACATTATGCTGTCGCTCGAAAAAACTCGATTCTCGCCGAGAAATTAATCAACGAATGTCAAGCTGATGTAAATGCTGGTGAGAAGAGTCGACCGAGTGTTCTTGACATTGCTCAATTTAATATCGATCAAACAATTGAAACTCTACTTCTCGAACACGACGCAAGAAATCGTTGTCGTATAAAACGAATTGTTCGGCCAATGAAAGATGTCGACCAAATGGTGATCGATAATCTTGTTTGTGTGATTGAGAATTCATCGAAAACCAATGAGCAATCAATATTAACAACTGAAAAATAGTTCAGTTTGTTTTTGTGTATTCATTGTGAATGTTTATTTTTATAAAATTCTAAAACACATTTATAAATCGTTTTTTCGTATTGTTCATCGGTAGTAGAAGTGGCGAAAAGATTTCGAATTTCCGTTGAACTTAAATCAATAAGTTTGTCCGATTGTATTTCATCAGTCAATGTTAAATAATAAATTTTCTCTGGTAATTTTCTCTCAATTGATTTTATTTTTTCATCATTCGAACCAAGACGATAGATAATTGCACAAGCCATATTCTTTTCTTTAGCTAATTGTTCGACATATGAACATTTATTAAAATGATCTAAACCACAGACATAAACAACCGTTATCGGTTGTTCCAATTTCTTATTGAGATATTCCGATAACTTCATACTGACACTGTCGAAATCAACAAAATGTCCGTAATCTAATTCACCTCGACTTACAACGATAAAATCTGTTTGTTCTTCTTCTTTAATAGCTTTTTCACAAAGTTCCACACGAATTTTGCCATCAATCCATGCTGATTCACCTAATTTACCACGAACATATCCATCACTATGTAAAAGTCAATCGAATAGAACCATTCGAAAGAAAGAGAAACATACTGTGTCGGTGATATGTAAGCAGCAAGTACATTCATTGGATGTTGCTCATGATTTTCAATGAATTCCTTTACTAGTTTAAGATTTTTAATATGTGAATGATGAATTGGATTGAATGAACCGGTTGTTAATAGAACACAACTAAATCATCATCAGTCCTATCGAACGATTCAAATTTCAATGATTTCATTTTTACTTTTGTCGAGATTTATTCTCATTTGGAATTTTTTTCAAATTCTCTTCTATAATATCCGTTTTCGTATTCGATTCACTATGCATCACAAATTGCTAAAACAAAACAAAAAACTGAAAACTTAATTCACCTTGTCGCAAACTCGTAAACGAATGAAAACCAGACATCTCTAGAGGTCCTACGAAATCATGCTTCAAAACGTTTTTTTCGTTTCTTTTTTCATTGAAAACAAATACAAAGACAAAGAAAAAGAGTGATAAAATTTCGCTAGTTTGGAACACCGCCATGTTCAACGTCCATTTGCATAATTTGCTCGATTTCGTTGGCTCGTTGATTAAAATTAGCATTCGAATGTCGTTTTCCATGAGAACGAAATCGATTTTTCTGCGATGAAAATGGTGATGACGGTTCAGTACGAAAATTAACCAAACCACGGATACGACCTAGATCAAATCGAATCTCAATCTTCTTCCGATTCACACACAAATAGCACTTACGCATTATAACACAACCGATTATAATCGAAATCCAACCAAAGAAGAATAAAAGCATGATTGTTATAAATACTAAATTCGAGAAATATGCAAAAAGAAAGTCAAACGTTAGAAGATATTTTTACTTGTTGATGTTTCGACATCTGATGAGTTTGACATTGTGGTCGATTGGTCATGATCGACGGTTGATCTCGGTGGTAATAAACTAGAAAATAAACCGAAGAAGATTTGAGCTAAGATGAAAGAAAATTTTCTACTCGAATAGTTTTGGAAATTGATTTGTTTGACATCGGTTATCATTTGATTTCGTATCGATTTTGTACGAATAATACAAAAGAAATAAACAGTTTTTATTGAGAGGATTATCACATTGAAGAAATAGATGATCTCCATTGATGAAGAATAGATCTGCTGTGAGATATTCAATATTTGTTTGATTACGATTCGGAAGTTGTTCGGAATCGATAAGAGATTGAATTAGTTTTCGACTGAGCTTTCGATTACGAATAGTAGATATTTGCCATGGAAAATATTCTTGTTCGAAATGAAGTTTCTTTACTGCATAGAACAAACGTGGCAATGTCGATGAACGACAAGAAAAATCTTCAAAACAAAAAACAAAATTCAATTTGTCTTTTTTTTTCTTGAATTACGAAGAAAATTAATTACGTGTTCCTTCTCGAGCATTTCCGATGAGCATTGTTCCCATGCGAAATCTTGTTCTAGAAAATTCGATGATTACACCATTGAAATCAAACGAATAACAATCGAAAACCTACGGATTCGTTGATACATAGAGAGTTACTCCTGATTGTTCTGAATGAACACGTTTTTCGATTTTATAAGTTACAGTTAAAATAACCGTTTGAGATTCAGTCAAAAAAAATCCACAATCTAAATATCGATCAATATTTAAATGAGATTCTAACGTTATTTTTTTACCATCGCAAAGATAAAATGGAAGTAGAGATGTCGATGGTATCCATTGATAGATTAACATGGATCGTTCATTATCACATTCAATTTCATCGTCATACCTTAAAACCGTAGTAAATTATCGTGTAATGAACTTTTCTAGTTAACTATCCTACCCAACCGTTCGTGAGATTCGTGAATTACAAATTCGAACAGTCAATTGTTCGATAATTTTCTGATGGCGTTGAATATTCGGTTCGATTCCGACTGAAAATTAATAGATAAAAAAATCTGAACAAAAAAAAACGATTAGTTTGTCCTTACCAATACTTAAACCATCGATGTTATCAGGCAAATTATACGTCACGTGAATTGATTTCTAATTGATAAAAAAAACGAAAAAAATCGATGTTTAGCAAAATCTCGTTTGTTTACATATGCACTTTCAACTGTTGATGAGATTTTATTCGGAGTTGTTAACGTTACATTAAAATCTGTTAGAACTAAATTCGATCGAATGGAACGAATTTGTACAAGTAAAATCAATAAGTTAAGCCAATCGTATCGATCGAAGGACATATTTTATTCCATATACATCGATTTTACCTGTAGAAATAATGTTCTCTTTTTCTCGTTTTCTTTTTTAATATAAATGATTATTGAAAAAGAAGAAACGCGAAAAAAGAAACGAGAGCAAGAGAGAGAGACACACACACACAGAGGTAAAAACCAAACGATCTATTTTTTCTCCTTCAACAACAAATTTAAATCGACCTTTTTTTGTCAAAAAAAAGGAAAGTATATACATAATGTGCAATCGTTAGGTCAATAAATCGCTCATTAAAATCGATTTTATCATAATAGAAATCGAACAGAGTTCTTTATAAATATATGTCGAATGTCTAATCCGTTTACGATATTTTTATCGCGAGTACTCGACTTTCTTTTCGAATACTCAATATTGATATTTAACAAAATCCGATCATTAAAACATGACTTTATCTTTGCGTTGTCAATAAATTTCGAACACGATGATTGTAACATCAATTGCTCATTAAAAATACGAAGGACATATAACGAAAAAAAAAAGTTTTTCTTCTTTTTTTTTCGATTGCATATTTTAAATACAGAAGGACACGCGCTTCTGTCCACATGAATTATTAATTTATTATGAATGTTGTCCTCAGTTTTTAATTGAATCGTGTTCTACTTTCAAAGATTAGCAGTAGTTTGTTTTTTCTTTGTCTCGTTCTTTAAAACGAGCGTCCTCTAGGAAATTGCGTTGATCTATTTCTACTGGTTATTAGCAGAACACGAATGAAGAAAAATGTTGTTTTTTTTGACCTTGAATAAAAAAAAACGAGAAAAAGAAACACCTAACAAGCGAGTATAACTATAAAATAAGAATAAACAAGACAACGTGCATTACAGCGAATAGAATTCAAAATTATCGTAATTTTTTTTTTGTTTGCATTTCAGAATATATTCGTCTTCCCGAACTTAATGTCGGATTCAAGTAAGATATTTGACAACAACAGAAAAAAAAATAATAATAATAAATTCTGTTGAAATGATTTTATTTGTTTATTTATTTACTGACGCGTTTTGTTTTGTTCTCTCGTTCGAATAGATTTTAGTTACGGTGATAATGGAACATTTTCACCGCCAATGGACGTCACTAATCAATTGCCAAATGGAATGCAACATAACGGAAATTCGAATTATTCGAGTGAATCGGGTGGTGATTCACCAACATCGTTAAGTCCGGGTAAGTGAAACTTAATAAGTGAAGGTCAATTGGGAAAATGACGAACTTTTCTTCTTCGATAGTTCCAATGTCATCAGGTCCATTCAGTGGCATTGGTGGTAATTCTAATTCTTCAACAAGCTCAACGCCAACGGCGACAACAAGTGGAGCAGCAGCAGCTGCCGCAGCCGCTTCACGTTATGCTTGTGTCATTTGTGGCGACAAAGCATCGGGAAAACACTACGGAGTTCATAGGTATGTTTGATCTCGATTGTTATTTAATTTCAATTTTGTTTTGGCTTCTTTTTTTAGTTGTGAAGGTTGTAAAGGTTTTTTCAAACGAACCGTTCGCAAAGATTTAACTTACACATGTCGAGATAATCGAGATTGTGTCATTGACAAACGTCAACGTAATCGTTGTCAATATTGTCGATATCAGAAATGTTTGAACGTCGGAATGAAACGCGAAGCTGTTCAAGATGAACGACAAAAATCGGGTCTTGGCGAAGGTGAATCTCCTTCGTCGCCAACGGCAAGTAATAGCAGCAGTAGCAATCATATGAATACTGGCTTTGGCTCATCAAGTTCAATGGGTGATGATGAAATGTTAATTGAGAAATTGATTAGTGCAGAATTATTTGTCGAGCCAAAACTCGAAACGTATCATGAGGAAGAATGTTCCTATGATCGTCTCGTTTCAACAACACATTCTCAACTAACACAATTAGTTGAATGGGCTAAACGTGTACCACATTTTGCGACCTTATCACTCGATGATCAAGTCGCACTTGTTCGAGCATCATGGCGAGACATTCTTTGTTGTTCATTAGCATACCGATCGATTATGGCTCCTGATTGTGGCTTAATTTTATCGGTAGAACAAGATTTATTTGTTTTTGTCGAACTAGTTTTTGTTTTCTTTCGTTCTCAGGATGGTTCCTATGTTCGTCCACATACAGCAGTTGATCAATCTCTTCAATTTTTCATTACTCGTCTCTATCATGATGTTGTGACAATTCTTCGTGAATTAAATGTTGACAAAGTCGAAATCACTTGTCTCAAGGCAATATTCTTGTTCGATCCTGGTAAATTTTCCATCGATTCATACGCTCTCAACACCCGTTAAAATCATTTTTTGTTCTAGACGCGAAAGATGTTGTCGATACATCACGAGTTTCTGAATTACGCGAAAAAATCTGTATGTCATTAGCATCCTACTGCAAAAAGGTTCACAGTAATGACATAGCTCGTTTCGCTAAATTACTTCTTCGTATGCCACCTATTCGTGGTTGGTGTATAAAAGGTATCGAAAATTTATTCTTTTCGGGTGCAGCTCGGTCAGCTGATGCCGACATTATACATATGATTCGAAACCGTTAAAACTCGAGCAACAAAGCCAGCCATACGAGTTTTCTTTTTTTTTTCAACTTTTGCTTTCTTTTTCTTTTTCTATTTTTCTTTATATTGTCTTGTCTATGTCTCTCTCGGTGATATCAGCCTTCTTGAAAGAAAAAAGATCCTTCGAAAAAAAAACCTATATATATATATATTTCTATAAATATTTTGGTTGTTGTACATCGTGAGTTATTTAACCCTGTTGTGTGCGTGTTTTCAAACAAAAAATTAATACTTTATTATTCTGTATTTGTGTGTTTAAATGGCAAAAAAAACAACATTACCAACCACAACAACAACAACAAACAAGAAATTTTTTTTAGTTATTGTCTCGTATTTAATAAAGTTCTATAGAAAGAAAAAAAAACACCGAATGTTCTCATTGTGATCGACAGAACTCTGTAACCCTTTTCGAAATTATGCACTCAGAATAATGTGCACCCATGATGAGTCAGTCAATTCGAAATTCAAGCAAATAATTACAAAATTTAATTGAATTTAATTCCAGAGAATATTTCCGTTTATTCTACAAATGAAATTCGCGAGAAATTTCATGGAAATTTTTAACGACATCTAGACTGATGAAAGTGCAATGTACCTAATTTGTTATTTGCCATATCGAATCATCAATCATTGGCTTAGAAAGAAATATATACATATATATATTTATTATTATTTCGATTTTGATTCCAGTGTAACAAACAAAGGCAAATCGACATCGGAGTAGAATAGAAGAAAAGTTGTTGTTGTTTTTTTCGACGATGGATTGGACACAAATCGAAAAACCTTTGTCAGGAAATCTTTTTGATAAATATACACATCAATCAATTGTGCCACCGTTAGATTGTTTAAATATCGATGAAATTACATGGAATCAATGTCGAACATTTGCCCTTAAACTTGCTGATAAAGGTTTTCTCGATCCGTTAGCTATTCTTTATGCATCATTCAAACGTCTCTATCCGAATTGTACATCGATACGTTCATTTGCTCGTTGGTTAAGTTTACACGAACAAAATCAAGATGATTTTAAAAACTACTTCAAACAATATTCAATTCAGTCGACAAATATCTATTCAACAGGCGAATTAATTCGTTCAGCTGAAAATCTTCAATTAGATCGAGAACTTTCACCGACTATCGATCAATACGATCAAATTTGGTTTCTATTTTCCATATCCATTCGTATACCTGCTAATGACTATGCACTTATTGCTGATACATTGATTTTAGACGATGGTGTCACACGTTTCTCTGTTCGCCATCGAAAAACCACTTCATCTTCGCGTATTCACTGTCTATTTGCATTGACACCTAGTGGCAAATTTTCGAATCAATTAATTATTTGTAAACAAAATAAACATTTGAAAATGAATTTTCAATCATCATCATTTACACATATTGTACAAAC
>ERZ781399.2418-NODE-2418-length-15218-cov-3.999670_pt1 | contig 15218 bp, 15 predicted proteins | sample MGYA00511014_ERZ781399 | MGnify/ENA primary metagenome ERZ781399 (study PRJEB29847, sample SAMN06458254) | wastewater metagenome | isolation source: Wastewater bioreactor | place: South Africa: Cape Town | study: EMG produced TPA metagenomics assembly of the...
TTATTGATAAATCAAAGTAGCAAGAAAATCAAAGATAAATCACGCAAGAAGAAACAAAAAAGAACCGAAATCAGATTGCCCTGTGCAACTATTGTGTACCCGAATTTCGTCGAAATTGTTCGGACAAAGTCATTTGCCTATTCAAATTGGCGAGAGAATGACGCGAAACAGCAGCCGATTTTCGACGTATTTGTGCCGAAGTTAAAGCAAATGGTGCGAGGTCTAGAAGAAGGGTTTATCAAGCAACCGAAAGAAAGAACAAATTAATCTATATAGTTGGGTTAGTGTGAAATTCTAGAATAAATTGTCTAATAAGATCAATAGACTCGAACCTAATTTATGACGATGAAAAATTTTGCCTTATGAAATATACGGATGAATATTAATGCTTTTGATTTCGATGTACAGAAACAAAATTTCCGTCGACTTACGTTGTAAATCAGATTCATCATCTTCGAGAGATTTTGGTTTCATAAAAGGATTTGTTGGTTCTAAATAAAAAAAATTAATTTTAACATAAAAACTTATCCGATTAAGTCGTTAGAATACGTTTTATTAGATTAGTTTCTTTTGTTACCAAACCCGTACTATTTCTATAGATTGTTCTACTTGAAAACGATCGTTGTTTCACGATTTTTGCTTGAGTTCTATCAACGGAATTGCGTTTGATATCAATATGTTCTGTTGATGGCAACGATGATGACATTGTTGTTTCGTCAATATCTTCTAATGGACTTTTTATTGGAATAATACTTCCATATCTCGGTGGACTATGTGCTGCTTCACGATTACTCTTCGGTAACGATGTTCGAGCTGGATTTGGAAAAGACCAATCTGAATCATTCTGAAAATAAATACACAAAAAAAAACAGGTAAATCGAATCGAATTTCAATGCACATACTTCAGATTGAACATCAAAACAACCGTAAGCACCCGGTGAGAAATGTAGTTCAACATGAAAACGTTTTTCTGAGTTTTCTTCTTCACTTGAATCTTCATATAACATAATCACAATTTGTGTTAAATAATTCAATTCAGAAACGGTATCTAAATATTCCATTGAACGTTTCCATTGTTCATCGGCTGCCGGCTATGAAAATAAGAAATAAAAGAACGTATATTTGATGGATTTCTTCATCATACATTTAATAAACCACCATAACGAATAGCTGTTAGCAGAGAATGAACGTGCGATTCACTTGTAAAATATAACCGTGTACGAACATGTCGACCAGGTGTTTGAATACCTTTCGAATAACTAAAAACAGTGAAGATTAAATAACGAAAAATAAAGTATGAATGCTGTTGCATGCATGAAAAAAAAACCACTAGGAATAAGATAAATAAAATTCCCGATTCAGTCAGTCAATCATTCGATACCTGATAGGATCTGAATCGCATTGATTCAAGTACCTAAGAAACATGAATTATTAATCTTTGAACGAGCGAGAAGCATTTGCCTTCATATTAGAGTTTAAAAGCGTATGATTCATATTTACCTTGGATCGAGTTTATTAACATGTTCATTATGCGTAAGATTGCCCGTTAAATTACTGTCAAGATCTGTGAAAAAGAATGTTTTGTTTAGATAAACAATAATCTGTTGATTTACCAGCTCGAATTTTTCGTAATAATGGCGTTACAATTCCTCTGGCAATGTTTAATTTTTCTTCAATTGTTATTCCATATTCCTACGAAATTAAAAAGAAGAACGATTGTAAATTTGATTCAATTGATTTCTTCGTACTTGTGGTACGACAATATCAGCTAATGCTTTCGAACAAAGATACAAATCCTTAGCCTGAGGATATTGAATCATGTCTTTATTATGCAGCAAATCATATTTAATTGAATCATAAATATCAGGTACTTTGGATATATTGAATTTTTCTTTATGACTATTATAGAAATCTTTTCCTAATTTTAACCCTAAAAACAAACAAAAAACAAATATTTGACAAATCGAAAAGAAAACAAAGTGATTACATCGTCGTGAACATAGATCCCATTTTTCGTAATCATAAAGTGTTTCTAAACAATCATAATCCAATAGAACTTTCTTTTCATAATAAATAGATAATGTATCGAACCTGAACCCTCTTTTGGCATTCGTTCTAGAATAGTAGTATTCATCCCATGAATATAATCTTTGATTTTTCTGCACATAGTCACTGGATTTTCAATGTAATCCATTGAAGTAGTTAACGAACGTGCACGTGTTGGTGCAATCTAGAGAAAAAACAAACAAAGCATGAAATAATTCAGTCTTCTGTTAGTATTTTACGATATCATAATCTTCTTTTGTGAATGTTCGATCTTTAGCCAATTGATCGTGTAAAGCTTGTTTGACTTTCTGTTGTTCTTTGGTCGAATCAACATCATTATCAAGTAATCCGTTTGTATTCGCACTTTTAACCATTTGAACAAGTATAGGTGCTAGTTCACCTTCGAGTGCTAAAAGACCTTTAGCAAATGCAGCTGCTGTCATCTGTACACGACCTTCGTCCGATGCATAGATTTTAAGATCATGTCGAAATGTGGAATGTAAACGAAGAAGGCCGATATCTGAACGATCATCACCAGCACCTTGACCACCAGGATACATTTTTCTAAAAGCCTAAACAAAAGATTTTCCAATGGTAAATCATAGATTTCAATCGATTCTTCGTACTTTTCCAAGAGCTTCAGCTTGATCACGACCAGTTTTAGTTAATTGTCCGCCCCATTTAACAATCAACAGTAAAGATGGTTGCGAAGGAACATCACTAAGTTCTATATGAGAAAAACAACATGTCAATTAACAATATAAAATAATATCTTGTCGTACCAGCTTCACTACTCGAAGGTTTCGGTGGACCTTTGGGAAGATATTTTAATTGAATTTTCCTATTTATACCCGAAAAATGTCCGTATAATTCGAGAACATGTTTTAATTGCATTAGTTTGCTGCGTGTTTCAGGTGAATTTGGAAATTGCTAAAACAGACGAGATTGTCAGTGAAAACTACGAAATCATTTGTTCTATGATTTACAGTAAGATTATTATCGTCAAGTTCTTTCAAAAGAGTTCGTGCAATCTCCAATACTTCCTAAACATTCAATCGAATTCGAAATAATTCGAATTTTCGAATGAAAAACTAACTTGAAGTTGACCAGGATGTTTCAATTTCAAATGGCCCTGTTTCGGTCCATTGTATTTCTCGAACAATTGAAAAAATCTGTAAAATTTTACAATTTCATTGTTTTGTCTTTTCTCTCTTCTCAAATCTCTTACAAAGGATGTAGAACAGCCATTTTCATCTTTTGTTTCGGCGTTCGATCACCATGTCGAATAACAGCAACTAAACAGCGAAGTTCCATTTCTGCGCCCAATGCTGTCGGAACAATCGGTGGACCATCGGGCGGATCAGCTAATGAATAAGGAATGGAACGTGCTAATGGTACTCCACTCACAATCGTATGTCTAAAATACAAAATTCAAGATTGAAATGTTTTCTTCTTCAATTCTTACCGGAGAATTAATGCACAATCATCATAATATTTCGTACTATTTTTAACAAAACTAAATCCATTGACATCGCAAACAAACGATTTGCCTTCGGCACGAAGTAAATCAAAACCACAAACAGTTTGCTAAATCACAAAAGAAACATAAATATGAATGCGTTTCGTTTCAATTTTCATTTCTACTTTGAATGCTTGACAAATTTTCCTTGCTATTAATTTCTCTTCGGCACGTAGAATGACTGGATATCGAACTTCCTTGCCGAATTCATCACGATCGACTTTACCATCCAATCCAGGCGATTTTCTTGCTTCAGCATGTGCATATTCAATGCCGACCGTGTACACTTTAACATCAGTTCCATCGGTTGGCATGAATTCTTCGTAGATATATGAGCCATCAGTACGAATGTTGTTGACACCTTGTTCATAAGTACTACTGTGATTACCAATCTGTGAGAAGAGAACATCAGTGTTTCGTTTCAGTTTTCTATTGATAGGATAAGATAAGAAAAATTTACTTTTCGAAATAATCTCTGCGAACCACCGCCAACTGACGGTGGAAAATAGATGTAAACATCATGATTTTCAGCTGACACAGGCTTTTCAACGAATGGTTTATGAAAAATTTGTCCATCGATTTCGATTTGATCTTCTTGTTCATGAACAACGGATAATGTTTGCCATGTTCCATCTGAATTCATTGTTCGTCGTAAGACTGCATATCTCGGCTGAGCTATGCCAGCTTCTTCTAAAATTTCATGAACTCTCACTCGATCCATAATATCCCACTGTTTATCCAAATCATTGATGAGAACTGGATTTCGTAAACGTGCGTATTCTTGTGCTTTAACAAGAGGAAAACCTTTACTATGAAAACTAATTAAAGCATGACAAAATGGCCATTCTTCAATGGGCTTTTCATGTATAGTTGTTTCATCAAAAATAACAATATCAAAATAATCGAATTGTTTGAGACGAGAAAGAATTTCTTCCATTGGTTTAGCCTTGATCTTGGCCCATTGTGCACAGACACCAACAATGATCATTGGTCGATCTTCCTAGAATACGACAGAATTTTCATCGATTGAAATTGTCAAAAATTTGATTTTACTTCACTATCATTAATAGGATTCATATTGTCGAATATATCTTCGCTATCATCTTCATTGATTGATTCATTATCGTATTCATTGGGTTTCGTACTCGAATTATGCTCACTCATCGTTTATCTTCTAAGAATCAAAGCAATAACACTCTCATCGATATCAATCAGTACATTTTCTTCGATAATATGATTGTATATTATTTGATATAAATCATCATCATATTTTGATGAATAGATATTGGTTCATCAATAAAGAAACTAGCCTATAGAAAATCATTTTGGTTAACGCCCTCTGTTACTATTGTTTTAAAAAAGAAAAACGTGAACAACAACGATAATAATAATAATAATAGAAAAAAAAAATTTTCTTTCTCTATCGATACGAAAAAAAGCAACAATGTACAATTAGTCAAGTTGTTCTCTTTTTCGTCGTCGTCTTTTTCGTGATGTTGAGAGAATTAAATTCGCTGGCAGATTCTGTAGAGATTTTTTCGTCAAATCTGGCTTTGACTGTTGTATATCCATGATTTGTACTGATGAGTTCGTACGTTTGGTTGTTAAACTTAAAATAATTAATAAAATAATTATACCGAGTGTAATAGTACCGAAAGCCATGTATTGAATTCGTCGCCAGAAGATATCACGTTCTTGTGTTTTACGGTAATTAGTTATACCTGGAAAATAGACAGAATACCTTTAGAAAAAAAGAAAATTACGATGTTGTCGATAAAAAAAGATAATTGACATTTGCATTATTGGTAGGACAGTTTTAATAAAAATGAAAAAAAGAAATTACGCAGCTAATTTACGGTTGAATGAAGTACGATAATAAAGGGGGAAAAACAAGTTTCCTATTTTTTTCTTTGCGTTTTTACCAAAGACAAGATTTTCATTTTTATTAAGCATTTCTTGTGACCGAATATGTAATTGATCTAATTGCTCATGTCGAATAGCGGCATGTTCAAGTGCTTGACGAAGATGTTCGTCAGTTTGATCGGCAATTTTATTTAAATTCTCGATATGTTCTTGACTTTGTTGAATATTTGTTCTTGTTGACAAATTTTTCGACATAAGAAATGCAAAATTTTTGAATAAAAATGAAAAAAAAACAGCGCGCGTCAACTTCATGTCGACAGTTTAACTGTCAATCGACTACTACCAGTAAACTATTTATTATTAGACAAAATAAATAAATATATTTATATTTATATATATATATATATAATAGTTTTCTGATTTAATCGTCAATTATGACGAGCCCGAACCGACCATTGATATCGTAAATGTTTTCGTGAACGAATTCGTATGTAACAACAAAGAGTTTCAATAATAGCTTGACGAAAATTTCGTGAACTATAGACATATAAAAATGGATTCAACAGTGAATTAACATAGCCAAACCAAAATATAATGATTTGTAATGAATCAGGAAATTTACTTGGATAGAATATCGTTGTCGGATAGGAAATTATAAATGGAAGCCAACAAATAAGAAAAACAGCTAATAGAATTCCTAAAGAACAGAGAATTACCGAAGCACGTTTTTTTTATTTAATGAATTTACCTAGCATTCGACTAGCTTTTTGATTACGTCTCAGACGTGCTTTATTTCTTTCATGCATAAATTGTGCTATAGCACGCTGACTATAACGATTTGAATTGTATGATGTTGATAAACGTGATGGCGGTGTACAACGAGTAATACATCGTTGATTATTATCATGTTGATTTTCGAATGATGAACTATGATCAGTATCGATCGTTGGCGATCCAACATTGCCTATGCATTGGGCTGATGAATAGGATTGTGAACGACTTCGTTCAGGTGAAAGAGAATTCTTAGTTGACTCGATAGATTCTTGTTGTTGTTGTTGATCTTGGACAATTGCTTTTGTGGTTAGAATTTTCGATGGTATTTGTTGTTGACAATAATAATATGTTATACATTTAGCTGCTGGTAATGATGACGTACGACTGCTTAATCGTGCTCGAACTAATTGCTGTTCTTCATCTTCTAATTGCACATTCAATTCATTCATGCAACGTTTCTGTCCGATAAATGTTGCTGTGGTTGTTGTTTGTTTTGTCGAACGTATTGGCTGAATATTATTTGGTAATTTAACACTTAATGATTGACTTTTACGTTCAGAACTATTTGTTGCTGTTGTTGTTCGTCGTGTTTTAGTTATTATATGACGATATTCATTCGAATTCGGTTGCTGTGTTATAGCTATTTCATGTATAATAATTGCTTGATCAGGATGTTTGGTTGCACTTGTTTTTGTTCGATTACGTAGGAAATATTTTGATAAAAGTAAACGTATCGATGAAAGTGACGTCGATGTTGTATGACTCGATTTTTCACTCATAGATTTACTTGATAGAAATGATGTTTTCATTTCTTGACCCAATAGAGTTGTATTCAATGAATCCCACGTACCTCTGATCTAAAAAAAGATACTAATTTAATCAGAATATTCTTTTTTCGTTTTTTTTTTTGTGTTTTTTCTTTGATCATTAATTAAACAATCTCGAACTAGTATCTCTCTCTTTCTTTCTTTCGCCCTCCGTTTTTTTTCTTGTTGTTTTCTTAATTCACAAAGTAGATTAAAAATATTAATAACAGATTAGACATAATCCTTCTTTCGAATCCTCAAAGCGATACATGACAGATACACATATGGTCTATTTATATCTTAATTATATATATATTCATTCATTCTTTTTACTTACTAGAACTTCAATGTTTTTAATATTAACAATTATTCGCGAATAACATGCCAGCATAAATAATAGTGGAATATAATAGAAAAATATACATAGACTAAGAATAATAAGCGGTGTGGCTGGATGAACACATGATGGTTGTGTTCGATTGATAAACGATCCGATTAAAACTGAACCGGGCCATATGACAAATGGAATAAGCCATGAACTAATTATAAAGATGATAACAGACGTATACGAACGATTACGAAGATGAAAATAGGGTGCTAGAGAAGAAAAAAACAACAACGAACGTTAGTTAAAATTTAAACGAAAAGAAATCCTACCTGTCAATGCCCAATATCGATCTAAAGCCATTGATGCAAGTGTAAGAAATGAAGCTGTTGAACAAGTAAAGTCTATTGACATCCAAACGTAACAAAGACGATAATCAAAAGGCCATTTTGAATGTAGTGTATACATTGACATTAATGGCATGACAAAAAGACCAACGAAAAAGTCAGCAAGACATAAACTAACGATGAAATAATCCGAATAAGATCGAGCTCGAAGTCGAAATTTCACCGATAGTAATACTAAGCCATTACCTGATCAAAGTAAAAGAAAAAAAATGAAATTTTTTTGTTATTTTGTTTTATGTCGTCGGTCAATGTGACATTTTAATATTGATAGAGAACAAATAAATATTATACACACCTAGGATTGTAATTATAGTTATTGAACTACAAAGAACAAGAATAATAATCTTGCCCATTGACCATTTGAATGGTAATTCGTTATGAATTGTTGAATTCATTGAAAAAACGAAAAAGATAAACTGTTTATTTCGATATTTTTAAAGTGAAAACATCGATTGACAAGATGATTGATCACAAAAGTACGGGGACGGATATTACTAGATTTTCAATCTAAAATCAAATCAAAGAAAGAAAGAATATATTTAACATTAGCTATTCTAAAATGTCATTTTAATCATACTAATTCGGTGATGTATGAGACGTTTTATACGAGCGTCGGTTAGGAAAAAGTGAAAGTAGACGAGAAAAAAAAAGAAGATAAAGGAAAAAACTGCAGGCAGATCGAATGAATAGAATAAAAGAACACATACACACACACATAGTAAATCTTTTTATGACAAAATTTAATTAATCTACTTATCAAGTATTGTTTGCTATCAAGAAGAATCGACAAAAACATAACTTTTTTTCTTCTTCATATGCGTGGGGTATAAGTAGATGGCTATATTATCTTCGGAAAAAAAATCTATGAAAATGCGTTTGATTACAGAAGAAGAAAAAATCAAATAAACAGACAACCAGCCAATGATTTATCAAAAATGCAATCAATATAAGTGTGTTTTCCTTGAATTTAGGGTTCGACAAAAAAATCAATCAGTTTGATTGATAGGTAAACTAACTCATCAACTTGATTTTGTTTTCTTTTTGACAAAAAAAAAAGAAAAACATCCATGACGAATTAAACGATAAGAAAAAGAAACGAATGATTTACACGTACGATTGGTGCAAAGGAACAAAAACGGGGTCATTCATATAGTTCTTCACAATTTTATTTGTACCAAAAAGGTGAAATGTGATGAGTGCTTATCAAAAGAATACTTATTATCAATGTGGATAGGAATTACGTTTTTTTATTTTTCACTTCGAAGTGTTTATCTTGTTCTATATTAACTTTAGACTAGCATTCTCATTCAACACCCGTAATTAGTTTGTTATTTTATCGAAGAAAAAAAAAACAAAAAAAGATCAAAGTACTGCATTCATGTCAGATGAAGATGATTTTTTTTGTACTAAAAAAGCTTTCAATAGTAGTATTTGAAGAAAGGAAAGACGAAAGGAGCTAAAGTTTGACAAGCACTTCTATTGTGTTACTTATTATGAAATTTCGAGTATTTGAAAGCGTCTACTTAGATGAAACCGGAAAGAGAAGAAGTCAAGAATGATAATAAATATGAGTGTTAGAGATAATGGAAATCAAAAGTGCAATGTAGAATTTTTGTCTTTCCTATAGACGAAAAAAAAAACAAACTAATCCTTACTGTTAATGCGATGTTTGAAACAAAAGAAAAAATTCGAAACAACAACAACAACAACAACAACAACAACAATAACTATAGTTACTATTACAACGACGACGACGGCATTGCCGTCTACTTGTTTATGCTTGTCTCTGACGACGAGCGGAAATCGAATTGCTCGAGAAAATGATAATATCGAATCTGCATTCTCAATTTTGTTTATAAACATCATTGTTAGAAGCAAAGCAAAACAACAACTAAATCAACAGTTATTACTGTTGTTGTGTTTTCATTGCCGTAGAATAATAATGAACATACAAGTTTCAATAAACGACTGATGCCATTTAAAGTTTTGCTCAAAATTACCTGATATATGTTTGTTTTTTTTCTCCTTTCTTCTACAAATATTCTGTTCTAAAAAGAGAAAATATCTAATCAATCATTCAACCGATGTTTGGTCAATATCATTACTCAATTGGTTATTTTTATATCTATAAACTAGGTCGATTATTTCTACATGTTGAGAACATTAAACAGAATGTTCCCAATTTTCTCTCTCTCTCTCTCTCTATTTATCTCTGTAATAAACCAAATGTTGCTTTTTCCTTAATGAAAAGCTTGAAAGTTAAATAAATGTACTTAGTAATAATTAAACTAAGGGCGTGTACGTATATGGTAAGGGTAGGTATTTATATACTTTGGTCGTTTATTGGCAAATAAATATGATTAAAGAAAAAGTCAGAGCTGCAAACAAATATAGCGTATCAACATTAAATGACGTTCGTAGTCATTTAACTATAAAGTCCTCCCTCTGCTCGTTCTTTCCTTTTCCTCTCTCTTTTTCTTTTTTTTCACATCATTTTTTTCTATTTCCGGTTTGTTTTAAGATCATATAAACAGTATAAAACGAGTTATCAGCATGACGCATTGATTTTTCAATCGTACAAAGAACAAAAAAAAACGTTCGGATTCTGGATTATTAATTCGATATATTCTATTTGACATGTATTCAATAATACTCAATAGACAGACAGTCAGACAGACAGACAGAAGTGGATTGCATGCTCTAAACTCATCGATCTATTCTCGGTTATCGACGAAATCACAAGTGTCTATGCGTAATGCACTCGAACGGACATCATCTTAACTATATCAAAAATAAAACCAAATAGGCGTACTATTTGTTTTTTTATAGGAAAAAAAAAGATCCGATCTCATTAAATAGAAATTTCCTTTCGATGTCTAGTTTCATTCGAATAATAACATTCAAGCTTCAAAGATTGTTTGTGATCTTGAACTAATTTCTAACTTGACATTTAATTAATAAATATGCATGAGATTAACGGGCAGACTTTCATTCAATGGAATGCTTACGTATATTTGTTCTATTTTGTGTGAGAAAGAAAAGAGAAGCATAACGACGAATCAGTGATAAAGAAATTCTATTCTTTAGACAGATCAAATATTAATTTACGTTTTTCTTTTAGATTGCATCTTTGTCAACGGAAGAAAACAGTTTACAAAAAGAAAAGATGCACTTTGCACTTCGTCTTATGTTTCAAAATCTATCACTCAGTCAAAACGTGATAATTCAATAAAAAAGATATGAACCGTATTCGTTATGTGAATATATGGAAATTCTATTTTATTTTTATTGAAAAAAGAAAAATCTAAATCTAGAAATGAATGTGAAAGAAAAAAGAAAATTATATAAAAAAATTTCTGGGAAATTTTTGTTTTCTTTTCTTATCGACAATTAAAATTAAGTCTTGTTGGATAGGAATGCGTACGTGTCATTTCAAGTTTTTTCTTCCGTTGTATATCAATTGGAAAACAATTCCAAAATCGAATTGTTTCATCGGCCGACAGACTAACAATTGTATTACCTTTGGGAGACATTATCAATGACAAAATACGTGATGTATGACCTAACACAAAAAAACAGCCACAACAACGAATAAAAATAACTAATTGATTGACTTTTTTTTTGCTCTTTACCAGGTAACGTATGAGATATCTCTAAAGATGGATAATTCCAAATATGTATGTAATTATTTGGATGGCCTTGTCCTGTAACAATTTGTTTATAGTCACTTGACCAAAGAATTGAGGAAATCTACAAGTACATAATTTTTTTCTGCTCTATTTAATAATAAACATCAGGGTTTTTCAATGTACCTGTGAGTCGGTTTTGATACTTTGTTGGCATGTACCATTACTGTTATTCCAAAAACGTAAATAACCATCAGAATGTCCACCACCAGATGCTAAAACTTTTGATCCTTCCCATGGACACCATGCAAGAGCCTAATGAAATAGAAAATTTCCAGATCATTGTTCCTGTCTGTTGTCTGTCTTTGATTTTACTTTGACAGCTGCTCGATGTTCTTTGAAATTCCATAATGGTTTGGTTTTTTTCTCGTGACTATCAACAGGTGGTAAAAGTGACGATGAACCACCACTTGAATACCACTGATGAAAATCCCAGACACAATCACTATTATCATTACTACCACTGGCCAAATATCGACCAGTGGGACACCATTTTAAGCCACAAGCTTCTTGTCGATGATGTTGAAATCTAATTATACATTCTTTTTGACGTACATCATAGACGAGAATATCTCCAGTAGTACGGGTACCACTAAAACAACAACAAATAACATACTTGAAAAGGAATATTCGATTAATCAAACAAAGAAAAACAACGGAAGAAAATTACTAAGTAAATCGTCTATTTATAAAAAGAAAAAGATGAATTAATTTGGCGTGATTTCAATAGACATTGCACTTCCTGTAAATTACTAATTTTTTCAGAGAAATCCTTTCTATTTATTTTTACCAAGCAATTAGATTTTGATTCCATGCCAATGATGGTATTCGATCGTTTTCATCTAAGAGATTTCCTTCGATTAGTTTTCGTTTACATGTCTGCTGTTTGACGTCATAAATGTGAACTTGTTGATACGATGTTCCAACAGCTAGATAAGGTGCTTTCGAATGCCATGAAACACTTGTGATATAAGGTATATGTTCATCTTCATCATCGGTATTTTCATTTAATTGTAATTCAAGTAATTTTGTGACATTATTCGTATTATCATCCCAAAGAAAAACAGAATTCAGTAGAGCTACTGCAATCATATTCGATGATTTGCCCCAATCGATTAGATTTAAATCTAAGAAAGAAATAAAATATGTGAAAGACGAAAAAGTTGATTTACAAAAATCATCGACTAAATCTGGCGCATCGAGTATACGTTCAGGTGTTGAACTGATATGTCGTTCTTTAGATGTCATTGTCAATGTTTCAAGTTGACGAGCAAGTTCACTTGGATCTTGAAGAAAAGAATTTCGATTTTATTTCAATACAATCATTCGTTTGTTTTTTTCTACCCATTAATCTTGGTTGAAGAGTCTTGACGCCAAAATTATAAATTCGTCGATTTTGTGGCATGAAATGTTCTAATAGTTCGAGTGTTTTCTTCGCTGAATTGGTTTGTTTTTGTTCATCAGATTGTTTTCGACTTCGTCGTTGTTGTTTGATTTGTTTTTCATTGGATTCACTTTGAAATTTTTGTGAAACAAACATATCAAGAGCAAAATCACAATCGAGATCAATTCGACGTGGAATATATCTATTCGAATTCGAATAAATCAAAACAAAACAAAAAATAACATGATCGAAATGGTTTTATCGATCACCACGAAGAAGATTTGGTACATCTCGTCGAGACCGAACTGACCATGTTTTCGATTCTTTTTTTATCGAAGAAATAGCTTCATCGGATATAGTTAAATGAGTTTTAATTGACGATGAATTTTGTTCATAATGATGATGATGAGTATCATCATCGTCATCATGAAATGGACTACGAATAATTCGTTTACGAGTATTTAAATCGAATAAACTTAAACCTAAATTCAATAAATATTTTTCGGTGTCGTTTTCTTTTGTTTTTTTTTTACTTCGTTCAAAAGGATATCGTTTAGGTGTAAGCATACCAATATGCGTCATTTTTTGTTTTATTCTTCTACTATTTACTACAACTGTCTCTATTTATATGTCTCGATGAACAAAGGATTCAAAAATGAATGAATCATAATAGTATTTGAATTTTATTGGACAGATCGATCAATATTCGAAAATGTCTCGACATAATCAAGAAATTGAAAAAGAAATTCGAAGAATTGAAGGACAATTACTCGTTGCCAAACAAATCTGTCGAGAAAATGTATGAAATCATTTGTTTTTCTTTTATTATCTCCTTTGTTTTTTAATGAAAATTAGTTAATTGAAATTAATCAATTAAAACAACAACAAGAAAATAATTTTATTCTTCAACAAACGCATCATCTTTTATCTCTTCCATCTCTCGATTCTCCTGAACATGTTCAAACATTTAATAAATTAGTAAATCGAAAACAGTTCACTGTCTCATTTTATTTCAATGTTTTGTTCAGCTTGATTTAATTTATAACGAACAACTAACGTCACTCGATACAACTGTGAAATCACAGTCGCACGATGATAATTCTGCGACAATTCTTCATCAACTTTCATCGAATGTCACTGAACTCGAACGTTTATTCGAATATGCAAAGAATCTATTCACTCAACCGATTCAATCCATTAAAATGTTTAATAGTAAATTTATAATAACTAAGAAAAAAAAACCATTCTTTGTTTTGTGTTTTTCTTAAGCTACAAATTCTCTTCAGGATTTAACGATTGATAATTCAATGACCATCATCAATGATGATCCATCGATCGATCTTATTGATCTTCAAAATCGTATTGAAAACATGCGAACTAAACTCGATTCCCTTTATCATTATGATGATTGTTCGATACAATAGAAGAAGAAGTTTTACACAGTTATATTCATATTTATATAAGATTCATTCTCGACATAAAGCAAATAAAAAACAATGAATTACGTAAAAATTTCTTTTTGTTGATTCGATTGTAAACACTATACATTGGATTTATCAGACACCATACATCTACCAATGTGCGCCATGTATCGACGCAACTTGAGAAAGAAAATCTGAATGGCTGGCGTACAATGGCGTTTCAGATCCTAAATCGTGCCAAAATGCAGTTAATGCATCGCTACCACCGTGAACATTGATTAAAGCTAAATGTTCACGCTTACCATCGTGAAAATTATATGCTAGAAAACCAAGAAGAATTCGTCAATAGATTAGTCAAACAACAGAGAAATTATCCCCTCACCTGTTGTTTCCATCCAACTGTTATCTGTATTTCTAGAAGAGAAACAACAAAAATCATTTCAAATGAACACATAGATCGATTTGTTGTTTGTTGTTCGTACCTTGGATCATCGACATAACCACAGTAGATTCGAATGCCTCCATTTTCAAAAACATCTTTAACTGTTGCTAAGAGATTATGTTTGTCTGTTTCACTCATTTCCGGGAAATTTAATGTTTCTTCATAGAATTCTCGTTGTAATGTATCTGTAACTTTCTCTTTTTTCTCGACCATACCACCTGGTATAGCCAGTTCATGTGTGTCCTTTCGACGAATGCAAACAAATTGTAAAATCGGTTTTTTCGTTGTCTGATGATAAACAACATTGCCATGTTCATCACGTTTCCAACGCGTTACAATCGGATCAGCTGCATGATTTGGACCGAAATGACCCAGATGACCACGCCCTGTTATGCCCGTTCGTCCGCAGGGATTTTGCGGAACACGTCCAACAACTTTATACAGTCCGTGATACGAACGTCGATCACACAGACGATCATCTGAATTCCATGGAATGTTTACTTTGGAATCTTGTCTCGGATCTTTATCGACATATTCTTTTGTCG
>ERZ781399.2421-NODE-2421-length-15194-cov-3.595812_pt1 | contig 15194 bp, 10 predicted proteins | sample MGYA00511014_ERZ781399 | MGnify/ENA primary metagenome ERZ781399 (study PRJEB29847, sample SAMN06458254) | wastewater metagenome | isolation source: Wastewater bioreactor | place: South Africa: Cape Town | study: EMG produced TPA metagenomics assembly of the...
GGAAAGCGGCGGCAGCGGCGATGGCGGCAAAGCGGAACATGGTGGAAGAAACTCCTGTGGTTGGTGGTGAAAAATTCAAGCCGCGTGGCTGCCCAGCGCCCATTGCTTGGGGGCGGCGCCCTTGGCGTTTCGGAAAACCTTGCTGAAGTGGCTCAGGCTGGAGAACCCGACCGCGTAGGCGGTCTCTGTCACTGAGGCGCCCTTGGCCAGCATGTCTGCTGCCGTGTCCATGCGTATCTGCGTGAGCTGGGCATGGATGGGAAGGCCGAACAGGGCCTGGAATCCCGATTGCAGCCGTTTCTCGTTCAACCCGACTGCGCGGGACAAGGCCTGCACCGTCCAGTCCTGCCCGTAGCTGCTTTCCAGCAATGCCTTGGCCTGCAGCAGGCGCTGCCGATCCGCGGGGATGGGTAGGAGCCTGGCGGCATTGCCTGGCGCCAGGCCTTCCAGCACGAGGGCCAGGGCTTCGAGCGCCTTGGCGCGCATGTACAGGTGGCGGGCCGTGCCGGTTTCGAGCCTGCAGGCCAGCACATCGCTGGCGACTCTCATCAAGCCGGTGGAGGCGGGCGTGCATCCCATGAAGGTATCGAGGCCGGGCAGGCTGCAGTCCTGCAGCAGCCTGCCGTGCAGCGGCATCACCGCATGTCCCGTGAGCCGGCTCAGCGCATCGGGCGTCAGGCGGATGTCCACCATCTTGAAGCCTGAATGGCCGGCGAACCGGTTCCAGCCCGAAGCCGTCGCGCCCGTGGACATGAGGGACACCATGCCAGGGCGGAAATCCAGCGTGGACCCGCCATCCAGGGCCGTGCGCAACTGTCCGTCCAGCATGACCGCCATGCAGAACATGGGTGGACTCTTGGCGCGCATTTCCCAATCGGAGCGCGCGCGTCCCTGCATGCAGCCGATGGAGATGCCGTCGCCGAGTTCCACGCGCCTGAACATGCCGGCCCATTCTGCGGGTACGTCGGACGTTGCCTTGTAGAGATCCTCGACCAGACGCGAAGGATCGGCGGAGCGTGCCTGGCCGGTTGGGTTGCTCATGAATTTTCCCGAAAGCGTCTGTTTTTTCCTGAAAACGTTAGCCGTTTTCCGAAAAATTCTAAATGATAAGTATTCTCATTTAAAAATCATTGGCATCGACAAGAGGGGCGGTTCATGGCATTCAGACAACCGAGGCTGCGCGCACTTGCCGCGGCGCTGGCTTCACTGGCTGTGCTGGCAGAGACATCGGGCGCGTGGGCGCAGGACGATCCGGAAGGAGAGCGGGCAACCCCTGCGCTGCCGACGGTGGTCATTTCCGGCAGCAAGCGCGACCAGCGCCTGGACAGCCTCAACGGTGCGGCCAGCGTGGCGGAGCGCACGGAGCTGGAGGACGCCCAGGCCGCCAGCACGCTCGATCTGGCCAGGGTCTTTCCCGATCTGACGCTGTCCTACAGCGGCTCGCAGCTGTTCCCCATCGTCACGCTGCGCGGCGTCACGTCGGCACAGGACTTCTACAACCCCGCGCTCACGGGGTACGTGGACGGCGTGCCGCAACTGCCCGTCTCGGCGATCCAGTCCCTGGTGGACGTGGAGCGCGTGGAACTGCTCAAAGGCCCGCAGGGCACGCTGTACGGCAAGAGCGCGCAGGGCGGCGTGCTCAACATCGTCACGCACCAGCCGGACGGCACCCCGCAGGCCATCGTGCGGGCGGGGGTCTCCAGCCATGGCGGCTACCAGGCGCAGGCCAATGTGTCCGGCCCGCTGGTGCGCGGCCTGCTGTACGGCTCGGTGTCGCTCGCGGGCAGCAAGGTGCCGGGCGAGCTGGACAGCCCGTTGCTCGGCGACGGCGTGGGCGGGGTGCGTTCGCAGGTGGGCAATTTCAAGCTGCGGCTGGCGCCCACGGGCAGCCCCTGGGAGATGGGCCTGTCGGGCGGGCGCGATTGCGCGAACGGCAAGCAGGATGTCTATGCGCCCTATGACGCAATCGGCAGTCGCACGGCCTACGTGATGGATGGCATTTCCGCCGAGTTCCACAACGTCCGCCAGCGACGCTGCGTCAACGCGGTGGCCGCGCGCGGGCAATACCAGTGGGACGACTGGCAGCTCAGCGCCGTCGTCAGCGGGCAGCGCCTCTCCATCGAGCGCGAATTCCTGTTCGGCCCGCAGTATTCGTGGCAGCCCGAGCGCTGGCGGCAGAACACGCAAGAGCTGCGCCTGTCCACGCGGCCGCGCGATCCGCAGGCAGCTTCCTCGCGCAACTGGGACGGCGTTTTCGGCCTCTACCGCCAGCAGGTCAACCAGTCCCGCCACTACACCATCGACATGGTGGCACCAGCCCGCGCGCCGTTCCTGGACAGCCAGTCGCGCAACAAGGGCGAGTCCGTTTCGGCCTATGGCGACGTGACCTGGTACGTGGCGCCCAAGGTTGACCTGTCGGCGGGCCTGCGCGTGTCGCGCGACAGGGCTGGGACGAACTTCGCGGGCGACCTGATGGGCTCGCCCGTCGCGGGCGACCGCTCGACGCGCCAGAACACCTGGCTGGGCCGCATCGGCGCGGGCTACCGGTTCGCCCCGCAGTGGCGCGGCTACGTGAACGTGGCGCAGGGCTACAAGCCCGCGGGCTACGCGCTCGCGCCCACCAGCGCGGCCGATGCCGAAGGCTTCGAGCGTGAGCGCTCCACCAGCTACGAAATCGGCGCGCGCTACACGTCGGGCAGCCTGCGCATGAGCATGGCTGCGTACCGCGTCGATACGCGCGACGCGCAGCTCTACGGCGACAGCAACATGGGCTACCAGACCCTCAAGAACGTGGGCGACACGCGCTCCACGGGGCTGGAGTTCAGCGCCGACTGGGACGCCACGCGCGACTGGACGCTCGGTGCCACGGGCTTTGTCAGCGACGCGAACTTCCGCCGCTACACCGACAGCAGCGCCTGCACCGACTGCAACGGCAACCACGTGCCGCTGGTGCCCGCGCACGGGCTCACGCTCTCCGCCAAGGGGCGCGTGCGCCTGGGCGACACGGTGCTGCGCCCGCGCATCGCGGCGCGCTACGTCGGCGCGCACTACTTCGACACCGCCAATACCCTGCGGCAGGGCGGCTACACGCTCATCGACGCGGGCCTGGCCTGGATGCCGGTGCGCGGCCTGGAAGTGGCCTTCTACGTCAACAACCTGGCGGACAAGGACTACCGCACCTACGGCTTCTCGTATGGCCCGATGGGCAACTTCGCCCAGGTGGGCACGGGCCGCACGATGGGCGTGACGCTGACCTATGCGTACTGAGACGCGCCTCGGGTTGGGCGCGCTGCTGGCGGCGCTGGCCGGCATCTACGTCACGCAGACGCTGGTGACCACCATTGCCATGCAGTCGCTGCCCGTGCTGCTGCGGCAGGCGGGGGCGTCGCTGCAACTCGTGGGCCTGAGCGCGCTGTTCATGCTGCCCTGGGCGCTGCGCTTCCTGTGGGCGCCGGCGGTGGAGCGCTGGCGCCTGCCCGCAGGCACGGCGCGGCGGCGCTCGCGCACGCTCATCCTGCGCGGGCAGTGGCTGCTCGCGGCGGGCATGGTGGCCGTGGCCAGCGCCGGGGTGGCGGGCTGGCTGTCGTTGCAGGCGCATGGCGCATGGCTGCTGGCGCTGTTCTTCGCGGCCGCCGTGCTGGCCGCGACGGTGGACGTCGCCTGCGGCGGCTTCGCCGTCGACCAGTTGACGGAGGAGCGGCGCGGCTGGGGCAACACCGCCAAGGTCGGCGGCTCCTACTTCGGCATGCTGCTGGGCGGCAGCGCCTTCCTGTTGCTGGCCGACCGCCACGGCTGGCCGCTGGCGCTGGGCGCGGGCGGCGCGGCCATCGTGCTGCTGACCCTGCCGCTGCTGGCCGTGCGCGAGCCGCAGCGCGCGCAGGCGGGCGACGCGCTCACCCGCCCCAGCCTGCGCCATGCGTGGCAAAGGCCGCAGGTGCGCCGGGGGCTGCTGCTGGCCCTGGTGCTGGGCGCGGGCGTGCGCACGGCCATGGTCATGACCGGGCCGCTGCTGCTGGACAAGGGCGCGGGCATGGCCGATCTCGCCTGGCTGTTCGGCGCCTTCAGCGTGGGCGCGGGCCTTGCCGGCACGGCGCTGGGCGGCCTGCTGGTGCGCTGGGCGCGCGGCTGGCGGGCCGTGTGGATGGCGGTAGCGCTGGAATCCGCCGTGCTCGCCGCATTGGCCGCGGGCGCGGCGAGCCTGCCGCTGGCGGGGCTGACCGCCCTGGTGGGCCTGCTGTTCGGCGCCATGGCCTGCGGCTTCGTCGCCATCTATTCGGCGCTGATGGGGCTGGCCTCGCCCAGCCAGCCGGGCGTGGATTTCGCGCTGTTCCAGTGCGCGGATGCGCTCATCGCCATGGCGGGCGGCGTGGCGGGCGGCTGGCTGGCGCAGCGCTTCGGCTATGGCGCGTGCTTTGCGCTGGCGGCCGTCATGGCAGCGGCCGCGGCGGCCTTTGCGGCGCGGCGGCATGGCTGACCTGGGTTTCAAGCCAGAAGTGCCTCCAGCGCTTATGTATCAAGCGCTGGCAGCTATTCTTTTTGATAGCTCAGTGATGGGCCGATACCGCTGCCCGCCGCTTGAGCTGCCCTGGCAGGATGCCGAACGCCTTGCGGAAGGCCGCACCGAAATGGCTGGGGTTGCTGTAGCCCACCAGCCTGCCCGCCTCGGTGGCATGGGCCTGGCCCGACTCGATCAGGTGCCAGGCGTGGCGCATGCGTTCCTGCTGGTAGAGCGCATGCACCGACAGGCCGAACGCGCGCTTGAATCCCTGCTTGAGCGCGAACGCATTGAGCCCGCAGGCGCGGGCCAGCGCGTCGATGGTGGGCGCGTGGGCCAGCTCCTGGAGCAGCAGTTCGCGCGCCTGGCGCAGCTGCGCGAGCTGGCGGCCGCTGGGCATGTCCGGCTGCGTATCGGCCGTGCCCGCTTGCAGCATCAGCGCCAGCAGCTCCAGGCTCTTGGCCTCGCGCAGCAGGGCGCTGCTGGCGGCGTCGAGCAGCACGGCTTCGAGTTCATGCGCGGCCCGCAGTACGCGGGCCTGCCCGGCTTCGGCCTTCACGCGTCCGGCGCGGCGCAGGCGGGCAAGGAATGGCTCGGCCTGCGTCTGCGCCAGTTGATGCAGCAGCTCGGGCCGCAGCGTCAGCACGACGTGGTGGTTGTCGCCGCCGAAGCGGGCCAGCATCGGGTCTCCGGCATTCAGGAAGACGGCCACGTCGTTGCGGCCCACGCGGATGGCGCTGCGGCCCGCGCCGATCTCCACGCCGTCGCGCAGCCACACCGACAGGTACATGCGCTGCAACGAATCGCCCATGAGCAGCGAGGTCGGCTGCGCATAGTGGGAACGGCTCGCCGACGCGCTCAGGCCGTAGGCCGTGGTGTGGCAGCCGCCGTCCCCCGGCACGGCAGACCAGTCGGCGGCAGAGCTGGGAGCGGCTGGCAGGTAGTCCGCCAGGTCGAAGTACGGCAGCGAGGACATGCGAATTTGTTTCCGATGCGGGCAGGCCATTGCTTTATCGGGGCAAGACTTGGAGTAAATGATATTCATTATCAACGGCTGTCTGCAACCACTCCACAGATCGCCATGAACCCATCCATGCCTTGTCCCGTCCTCGCCGTTCCCCTGCTGCTGTGCCTGTCGGCGGCAGGCACGGCCCACGCCGAAGAGCCCGAAGCCGCGTCGCTGCCCGGCGTGGTCGTGACCGCCACCAAGCAGGGCACCACTGTTTTCGATACGCCCGCCAGCGTCAATGTGGTGGACGGCAGCGCCATCGAGCGCGAGGGGCTGCGCTACCTCGATGACGTGGCGCAGCAACTGCCCAACGTCTACTTCTCCGACTTCTCGGGCGGGCCGGGCACCATCGTGATCCGCGGCATGGGCAATGGCGACGAGGAGTCCGACGTTGCCAGCGTCGGCGTGCAGATCGACGGTGTGCCCTTGCCGCTGACCAGCCTCGCGGGCAACCTGTTCGACCTCGATCACGTCGAGGTGCTGCGCGGCCCGCAGAGCCTGCTGCACGGGCAGGGCAACATCGGCGGGCTGATCGCACTGCGCAGCCGCGACCCAGGCTTCGCTTTCGGCGGCTCGGCGCAGTTCGACGTTGGCACCTACGGCCGCCGGCGCGCCGGCGTGGGGCTGGACATTCCCCTGTCCGAATCGACCGCCGTGCGCCTCACGCTGGGCCGTGACCAGGGCGACGGATACATCGACAACATTCGCTTGGGCCGCAGCGACACCACGGGCTGGGGCAGCAATTTCGCGCGGCTCAAGCTACTGCACAAGGACGACGCGGGCGGCGAGCTGCGCCTGGGCCTGCACCACCTCAACCGCAACGGCCGCAACGATTTCTTCCTGAGAGCCGGTCACCTGGGCCAGCGCGATTCGGTCGAGGCCGACACGGGCGTCAACGACATCGACGACACCCTGTTCAGTGGCGAATACACCTGGCCGCTGGACGCCGACACGCGCCTGACGCTGGCCGCGGGCGCGAGCCGCACGCAGTGGAGTTACTGGACACCCACATCCCTGTTCGGTGCCACCAACGGCTACGACCTCGACATGAAGGGCTACCACGTGGAGGCGCGCATCCAGCGCCAGGCGACCGCGGCCAGCCCCGTGGACTGGATGGCCGGTTTCCACGTCGCGCGCACCGACCTGAACCGGCCCTACCTGTACGACTACGCGCCGTACTTCCGCAGCGCCACCGCGTCGCAGGTCGATGGCACGACGCTGGCTGCGTTCGGCGAGGCGGGCTGGCACTTCGCGCCGCGCTGGCGGCTGGCGGCGGGCCTGCGCCTGACCCGCGACCGCCGGGAGCTGGCCTGGAGCAGCGACCAGAACGGTGCGGTCGAAAGCCTGCAGCGCAAGGTCGGCAACAACGTCTGGCTGCCCCAACTCACGCTGGAATACCGCCCCGACGACCGGCAGCTCGCCTGGGCGCGCGTGTCGCGCGGCTACAAGGCGGCGGGCTTCAACGTCTACGCGACACAGGCCGTGGCGGCAGGCGACCCCTACGAGCCCGAATACACGAACTACGCGGAAATCGGCTACCGCGCCCGGGGCGCGGACGACCGTTGGAGCGTGGGCGCCGTCGCCTTCCACACCCGCATGCGCGACCAGCAGGTGGTGATCCAGGGCCAGGGCGGGGCGACCATGACCGACAACGCCGGGCGCTCGCACACCCAGGGCATCGAACTGAATGCCTCGCTGCGGCCCGTGCGCACGCTGGAGCTGGGCGGCTTCGCGGGCTACGTGAAGGCGGTCTATGACCAATACCAGCGCGGCAGCACCGACTACGCGGGGCAGCAGTTCCTGGCGACGCCGCGCAGCAGTTTCGGCCTGTCCGTCAACTGGCGCCCCTCGCAGGACTGGGAGCTGGGCCTGTCGGCGCGCCGCATCGGCAAGGTCTACGTGCCGACTTCGTACCTGGCCGATGGCGCGTACACGCTGGTGGACGCGCACCTGTCCTGGTATTCGCAGGGCTGGACGCTGGGCATCTACGGCAAGAACCTCGGCAACGCCAAGTACCTGACGCGCGCCATCAGCGACGGCCAGGGCGGCATGCTGGCGCAACTGGGCGCGCCGCGCACGGTCGGCATCCGGGCGGCCTATGACTTCTGATGCCCTCCATGTACCGATGAAGCCGGCGGCGGCGCGCGGCAGCGAATACCGCGCGCTGGCGCTGATGTACGTCTCGCAGGGGCTGCCCACGGGCCTGGCCTTCTACGGCCTGGGCACGCTGATCCGCGCCAGCGGCCATGGCGTGGCGCAGGTCGGCTGGGTGGGCCTGGCCATCGTGCCCTGGGCTTTCAAGTTCCTCTGGGCCAGCGCCATCGACAACCAGTGCGCGCGCTGGGGCCATGCGCGCGTGGTGTTTGCCACCCAGGCGCTGGCCGTGGCCTGCGCGCTGGCGCTGCTGGCTGTGCCGCTGTCGGTCAACCTGGGCGCGGCGCTGGCGGGCATCGTGCTGCTCAATGCCGTCTGCGCCACACAGGACATCGCTACCAACGGCTATGCCGTGGCGCGCATGCAGGGGCGCGCCGCGGGGCTGGCGAATGCCATCCAGATCACGGGCTTCATCACCGGCATGCTGCTGGGCGGCGGTGGGCTGTTGATCGCGCATGGCCGCTGGGGCTGGCAGGGCGCGGTGCTGCTGCTGGCGGGCGTGCTGGCGCTGGCCTGGCTGCTGTTGTGGCTGGACAAGGGCTGGCAGGCGCGCGTAACGGCCCTGCCTGCCGCCGTGCGTCTGCGCGACCTGCTGCGCCACCGCGACCTGGGCTGGGCGCTGCTGATCGCACTGACTTTCAAGGCCCCGGGCACGGCGGTGGGCACGCTGATCCAGCCCTGGCTGGTGGATCGCGGCCTGGGGCCGGACGGCATCGGCCGCTTGCAGATGGCCGTGATGCTGGCCACCGCCACGGGCGGCCTCGTGCTGGGCGTGCCTCTGGTGCGCCGCCTGGGCAACCGCCGCGCCGTGCTCGCGGGCTACGCGCTGGCCGCGCTGGCGCTGGGCGCGGCCTGGGCGCTGCAGGCGCTGGACGTGCGCGCCGCGTGGGCGTACTTCGCTGCCTTCGGCGTGCAGGGGGTCTGCGAGGGCGCGATGTTCGTCGCCATCTGGGCGCTGTTCATGAACTGGGCCAGGCCGCAGGCGCCGGGCACCGATTTCACCGCCATGCAGTGCGGCGAGAACCTGTCCAACGTGCTGGCGGCGGGTGCCATCGGCGCCGTGGGCCAGGCGCTGGGCTATGCGCAGGCGTTCGCGCTGGCATGGGGCGCGGCGAGCGGTCTGCTGGTCTTGCTGGCCTTCTGCCTGCCGCGTGTGCGCTTGCAGGGCGAGGAAGGGCACTTGTAACGGAATACGTACAAAAAGTGCCTCCAGCGCTTATGCAGCAAGCGCAAGCAGCTCTCTTTTTTGATTAATCCAAAAACGCCCATGACACACCCCACGGTTCCCACGCCCCTAGTATTCGCCAACCTGCTGCGCGTCGAGCCCTGGACGCTCACGCTCGCGGTGGTGACCGCCATCGCCTCGGCGGCCCTGAGCATCGCGCCGTTCTGGTTCATCTACCGCATCGCGGTAGAGCTGTTCTCGGCCCGGCCCGACATGGCAGCCGTCTGGCCCCTGGCCTGGTGGGCACTGGGCCTGCTGGCGCTGCGCTGGGCGCTGATGGCCGTGAGCCATGCGCTGGCGCACATGGGCGCGTTCGCCATCCAGCACCTGCTGCGGCTGGCGATGGCGCGGCGGCTGGGCGAGGTGCCGCTGTCCTTCTTCGCCGGGCGCGGCTCGGGCAGCCTGCGCCGCACGCTGACCGACGACGTGAACAGCCTGGAGGGCTTCTTCGCCCACATGCTGCCCGACGCGGTGGCGGCCGCCGCCGTGCCCCTGGCGGCGCTGGCGCTGCTGTTCGCGGCCGACTGGCGGCTGGCGCTGGCGGCGCTGGCGCCGCTGCCGGTGGCGGTCGTGGCGCAGGGGTGGCTGATGCGCCGCAGCGCCGAGCGCATGCGCGAGTGGAGCGCGCTGCAAAAGCGCATCGCCAACCAGGTGGGCGAATACGTGCGCGGCGTGCACGTGGTCAAGAGCTTCGGGCTGGATGCGCGCTCCTTCGGCGAACTGGCCGCCGCCGTGCGCGGCGCGGTGGACTGGGTGGCGAGTTATGCGCGGGTCAGCGTGGCGGGCTGGGCGCTGTTCGTGGGGCTGCTCACGGCCAATCTGGTCGTGGTCGCGCCGCTGGGCGCGTGGCTGCATGTGCGCGGCAGCCTGGACGTGCCGACCTGGCTGCTGTTTTTGCTGGTGGCCCCGGCGGTGCTGGCGCCGCTGCTGCGGCTGACCTTCGCGCTGGGCGAGCAGATGCAGCGTGCCACGGCGCTGGCGCGCATCAACGAGGTGCTGGCCGCCCCGGCGCTGGCTGAATCCGGTGCGGCGCGCGTGCCCGAGGGCGCGCTGGACATCGAGTTCAGCGGCCTGCGCCACCGCTACGGCGACCGGCTGGCGCTCGACGGCGTGGGCTTCACCGCCCGCGCCGGGCAGGTGACGGCGCTGGTCGGCCCCAGCGGCTCGGGCAAGAGCACGCTGGTGCGGCTGGTGGCGCGCTTGTACGAATTCGAGGCCGGCAGCCTGCGCGTGGGCGGCGTGGATGTGCGCGAATGGCCACTGGACGCGCTGCTGGCGCGCGTGGGCATCGTGTTCCAGGAGGTGGTGCTGTTCCACGGCAGCGTGCGCGACAACCTGCGCCTGGCGCGGCCTGATGCCAGCAATGCCGAGATCGAGGCCGCAGCCCGCGCCGCGCAGGCGCACGATTTCATCGCCGCGCTGCCGCAGGGCTACGACACGCCGCTGGGCGAGCGCGGCGCGCGCCTGTCCGGCGGCGAGCGCCAGCGCCTGTCCATCGCCCGCGCGCTGCTCAAGGATGCGCCCATCCTGCTGCTCGACGAGGCCACGGCCAGCGTCGATGCCGAGAACGAGGCGCTGATCCAGCAGGCGCTGGACCGGCTGTGCCAGGGCCGCACGGTGCTGGTGGTGGGCCACCGGCTGCGCACCATGCGGCACGCCGACCGCATCGTTGTGATGGATGGCGGGTGCGTGGCGGGGCAGGGCACGCACGGCGAACTGTTGCGCGATTGCGAGACCTATCGCCGCCTGTGGCGCGACCACGAGCAGGCGCGTGAATGGACATTGGGGAGTCGCGCATGATCCGCGAACTGGTGCAGGCGGGCTTCCGCCTCTCGGGCGAGCGCGATCCGCGCCTGGTGCACGGGCTGGCCTGGGCTGTCGTGGAAGGGCTGCTGGCCGCCGCCCCGTACCCGCTGCTGTACCTGCTGCTGCGCGCGGTGTTCGGCGGTACGGCCACGCCGGGCACGGCGCTGGCAATAGGTCTGGCGCTGGCCGCCTGCGTGGCGCTGCGCATCGCGGCGGCGCGCGTGGGCATGCCGCTGGTGTTCGGCGGCGCCTACGCGATGATGGGCCAGGCGCGGCTGCGCGTGGCCGATCACCTGCGGCGGCTGCCGATGGGCTGGTTCGCCCGCCAGCGCGGCGGCGACCTGGGCGCGCGGCTGACTTCCGACCTCGAACTGGTCGAGAACCTGTGGTCGCACTTCCTCGGCATCTTCGTATCGGGGCTGGCGATGCCGGCCTTCCTGGCGCTGTTCCTGTTCTGGCTGGACTGGCGGCTGGCGCTGGTGATGCTCGCGGGCATTCCGCTGGCACTGCTGGCGCTGGCCTGGACGCAGCGCGCCGCCGCCCATTCCGGCGCACGTCTGGTGGCTGCCAGCGCGGCGGCCCAGTCCGCGCTGCTGGAATACGTGCAGGGCATCGGCGTGATCCGGGGCTTCGGCCGCTTCGGCGAAGCCTTCAGGCGCCTGGAGGCGGCGCTGGACGAACACCATGCCGCGATGTTGGCCGCCGAGATCAAGCCCGCCCCCTGGCTGGTGGCCTACGGTTTCCTGCTGGAGACGGGCTACGTCAGCCTGGTGCTGGCAGGCAGCTGGTGGCTGGCTGCGGGCACGCTCGCACCGCAGGTGCTGGTCGCCTTCCTGGTGCTGGCGCTGCCCGTATACCGGCAGTTGTTCGAGGTGGGGCTGTCCACCGTGCTGCTGCGCTTCGCGCGCCGCGCGCTCGCGCGCATCGAGCAGGTATTGGCCCAACCCGCGCTGCCGGAGCCCGCGCAGCCGCGCGTGCCGCAGGGTTATGCCATCACGTTCGAGGACGCGCGCTTCGCCTACGACGGTGCGCCGGTGCTCGATGGCATGAGCTGCGAGATTCCTGCCAACGGCCTGACTGCCGTGGTCGGCCCCAGCGGCGCGGGCAAAAGCACGCTGGTGCACCTGATCGCGCGGCTGTGGGACGTGCAGGGCGGCAGCATCCGCCTGGGCGGCGCCGATCTGCGCGAGATCGGCACCGATGCGCTGCACCGGCACGTGGCCATGGTGTTCCAGGACGTGCTGCTGTTCTCCGGCACGGTGCTGGACAACCTGCGCATCGGCCGCCCCGGCGCAAGCCGCGAGCAGGCCATCGAGGCGGCCCGGCGCGCCCAGGCGCACGGCTTCATCATGGCGCTGCCGCAGGGCTACGACACCGTGCTCGACGAAGGCGGCGCGTCGCTTTCGGGCGGCGAGCGCCAGCGCATCTCCATCGCGCGGGCGCTGCTCAAGGACGCGCCGGTGCTGCTGCTGGACGAGGCCACGGCCAGCGTCGATCCGTCCGCCGAAGCAGAGATCCAGCGGGCCATCACGGAACTGGCCAAGGGCCGCACCGTGGTGGCCATCGCCCACCGGCTCGCCAGCGTGCGCCATGCCGACCGCATCCTGGTGCTCGACCAGGGCAAGCTGGTGGAGCAGGGGCGGCATGCGGATCTGATCGAGCGCGGTGGGCTGTATGCGCGCCTGTGGGCGGCGCAGCAGCAGGCGCGTGATTGGGAGTTGACGATTTCAAACCGGAAAGGAGATTGACCATGGAAGACCTGTCCCATTGGCCGCTGGTGGTGGGCGTTTACCGCGAGGAGGCAACGCTGCAGGCGTACCAGGCCCAACTCGACAGCTGGCAGGCCTGGTTCGCGCGCGAGCAGCCCTTCGCTCTGCTGCGCGTCTATGCCACGCCCGGGTCGCTGGCGCACCCCGAGGGAAGCGCGGCGGCTGGCAAGTCCTGGCTGGCGCAGAACCGCCCCCTGCTGCAGCGCTGGGTCATCGGCATGGCGACGGTGATCCTGCCGCCGCAGGACTACGCCCGGCTCAAGAACATGCAGGTGGAAAAGGCGTTCGGGGTGCCCGGCGGCGTGTTCGCCTCGGTGGAGGAGGCGATCGTCTGGTTGCAGCGGGAGGTGTTCGAGCCTGCCGGGATGCAGGTGCCGATCGGGGCGGCGGACGTAGCGGCCTGACGAGGCATGTTCAGCGATCCTCTCCGCTACCCGATTAAGTCATTCCTTGATTCCCAAGGTGTACAGGGCAGATGGCGGGAGTGGCATGCGATACCTCAGCGACGCTTGCGGGTACCTGCCACCGACTTCGGCGTTCGGCCGTAATGCCGCTCGAAGGCCGCGCTGAAGCTGGACAGGTGCTGGTAGCCGACCCGGTAGGCCACGGTGGAGACGTGCAGGCCCGTCTCCAGCAGCTCCCATGCCTTTTCCATGCGTATGCCGGTCAGCATGCGGTGCGGGCTGGTGCCGAACAGCGCGCGGAAGCCCTGCTTGAGCGCGAATTCGTTGGTGCCGACTGTGGCGCACAGGTAGGCGACGGTCAGCTGGCGGTCGAACTGGCTCGCCAGGATGTCCCTGGCGCGCAGTATTCGATCCTGGTCGGAGGAGCGGATTTTTCCCGCCGTTGCCACGGGCGGCGCGAAGGGGCGGGCGTGTTCGGCCAGCAGGCCCAGCGCGGCGATCTGCATGTCCAGCAGGCCCCCGGCGTGGTCGTGCAGGTGGACCAGCGAGTCGGCCAGCCGCCGAATGGCGGCGCCATGCTTGCCGAAGAACAGGTGGCGTGCGGACTGGTCGTCCCTCATGCCGTCGAGCAACCCCGCCAGCCCGTATCTGTGCAGCAGCGGTTCCTCGGCGATCAGGCGCAATTGCCTGGCCGGCCGGCCGGCCGGGAAGTGCCGCTCGCTGCGCACATTGGCGAATGCCGCCATGGTGCTGTGTCCGGCAAGGAAGTCGAAACGCTGGCCGTCAACACTCTGTGTGCTCGAACGGCCTTCGAGCGCGACGGTCACGGTCAGGGAGCGGCTTCTCTCGATGGCGCTGCTTTCCCGCAGGTCATGCAGAGGCTGGTAGTGGGCATAGACCAATGCCAGGCCGTCGTCGAATGACAGGCGGTCGGTGAAGCAGGCGCCCAGCTCCTCGGGAAGCCGGGAGCGCCACCAGGCAGAGGCCCCGACGCGGGCCGGAGCGGACTGGTCCGCGGCCGTCAGGCGGTAGTTCATGGCGCTTGCCTCCGAAATGCCAAAGGATGAATCCGTTTGGCGAAAGTTTTAAATGAAAACCATTCTCAATTGAATTCTATAGTGGCCCGAGGAGCGGCTGAACGCTTTTTCTCTCCTGGGTCATCACATGAAACATCCACTCGGCGCACTGCACCGCGCCATCCTGCTGGCCTTGCCAGCCTTTACGCAGCCCGTCGCCGCGCTTGCGCAGAATGCGGCGGAGGGCGCTCTTGAAGCTTCGGCGGCGGAATTGCCCGCCGTGACCATCACCGCCGACAAGGTGGCGCGGCCCTTGGAGAAGGTGCCCGCCAGCGTGGCCGTGGTGGACGGGCAGGATGCCGAGCAATCCGGCATCACCGCCATGGAGCAGCTCGAAGGCCGGGTGCCCGGCCTGTCGTTCCAGCCGTTCGGGCAGGCGGGCCTGAATTCCCCGGTCATGCGTGGGCTGACGGCCAACTTCAACAGCTATTCCACGTCCACGCTGCTGCTGGTCGATGGCGTGCCCACCTTGACGGCGCAGGGGTTCGAGCACGGCATGCAGGACCTGGATCGCATCGAGGTGCTGCGCGGGCCGCAGTCCACGCTGTACGGCCGCAACGCCGAGGCGGGCGTGATTGCGGTCCACAGCCTGCCCATGGATGGCGAGCCGCGCGGCAGCGTGGCCATGGAGGCGGGAAGCCGCGACAAGCGGGCACTGCTGTTCGCCTTCAGCCGTCCGCTGGTCGAAGACCGGCTGTATGCCAGCATCGCCGGCAACTGGACGGGCCAGGACGGGTTCATCCGCAACACGTACACGGGCCGCAAGGAGGATGACCGCGAGCGGCGCGACCTGCGCCTGGGCCTGCGGTGGACGCCGGGCGCGGCCACCGATGTGGTGCTGCGCTATGCGCGTTCGCAGTACGACGATGGCGCCACGCTGTGGGGCGCGCCTGCCGCGGCGCGTGCGCAGGTGGCATCCGGCACGCCGAGCTGGAACCGTTCCTGGGGCCAGACCCTTTCGCTGAAGGTGCAGCATGCGCTGGACTCCGGCCTGAAGCTGCATTCCATCACGGCCTGGAACGATTTCCGGGACCGCATTCAGCAGGACACGGACTTCCAGCCCATGGACATGCTGCACGTCGGGCGCAACAACCATTTGCGCACGCTGTCGCAGGAACTGCGGCTGGAAGGCCAGCAAGGCGCATCCGACTGGCTGGTCGGCCTGTACGGGGATCGCAGCGACAACGACCTGCAGGTGGCCAGCAAGACCATGATGGGCCTGTCGGACATCCGCGCCAGCCCGAAAGGCAGCACTG
>ERZ781399.2425-NODE-2425-length-15179-cov-4.908424_pt1 | contig 15179 bp, 11 predicted proteins | sample MGYA00511014_ERZ781399 | MGnify/ENA primary metagenome ERZ781399 (study PRJEB29847, sample SAMN06458254) | wastewater metagenome | isolation source: Wastewater bioreactor | place: South Africa: Cape Town | study: EMG produced TPA metagenomics assembly of the...
CTTTGAATTAGAATTTCACCTGGAATTGATTCTATTTAAAACGCGCGAGATTTAGCTTGCTGTTTTTTTGATTCAATTCGACCGATAAAAAATTTCAGTTTCAAATCTCAGTTTTTTTTCCTTCTCAATTTGATTCTACACGATATTGAATAAGACAAGTAATGGTCTATCGAGATCGTCAGGCATTGTCATCGACTGGTGATCCAAATCAATCAAATAAAATACGCGATCGATATTTAGATAATTGCTTTTTATTATGTATCAATCGTGATGAAACAACGGATCTACCGGAAATTCATCGATTAGAAAATCAGTTCATCAAAGATTTATGTCGAAAAACTCAATCAAAATCTCAACAACAGAAACAAGAACAACGTTTTCAAACATCAGAATACCTCGATGAAAATGATGTTGTTGATGACGACGAGGACGAAGATGATGATGACGATGATGATGCTGAATATCTAAGTCCAAGAAGACAACGACGAAATCAAGATTATTCATATCGAAGACATGATAATCCAATTGAAAGAAATTTTCAAATGAAATCCAATCGTTCGAGATATCAACGAGATAATGACTATGATGATTTCTACAATCAAGATCGATATTCACGACTATCTCGACGTCATCATCGAAATGATGATGATGACGACGAACTGTCTGTATATGAAGTAGGATTTATTCGAATGAAATTTTACAAATCAATCGTTCCTAGTTTAGATATACGTGCCAACGAATACATTGAATCGTTTGTCAGATAAACGAATCGATAATAATATGGTTTTAATCGATTATGAAGATGTTTCCGCTTTGCAATCAATTAGAGAACCATTTGCACAAGTAACAATCCTTGTTTTCAAACGATTGACATTGACTTATTGATTATATGATTCTATTTTTAGAATATGGCAAGACAATACAGTAACTATCGACCATTAAATCAACACAATGAATACGTTCCGCCGTATCCATACGATCTGCCAGCAGGTTTTGCAAAGCAAGAACGTGACTATCAAAACAATCCATTAAAACAACAGCAGCAACAAAGTCGATTTAATGGCTACTATTCAAATGAACAAAGCCAAATACCTTGTTAGTTTCGATGATATTTTTAATTTTCAATTTTCATTTTCTCTGTTTACTAGTTGCTCCACAATCGGGCCCGTTCTTTCCACCAAATCCAGCATTTGATTCGTCAAATGCAATTAATATTCGTCGTCATTTATATTCTCCATCTCAATTGCCTCAAGGTTTAACCGAAGGTCAATTAGCTATGTTACTACAAAAAGGCAGTCAATATCAACAAATCAAACACGAACCAACTGTACCAACACAACCACAATTATTTCCAACTGCACAAGTTTCGCAAGTGGATCGATTCCAAAAGAATTTGAATTCAGTTTTCTAATCGGTTTTCTTTAGCTATCAACGAGTTCAGCTATGAATGTTTCGACAGCACCATCGCCAATCCCGAGTGCACAAATCGAACCTTTCACTAGTTTGTGTTTTTTTTTTCGTATGAAAATAAACATTTGATTTGACTTTTTTTTGCATAGCATCTGTCACACAAATCAAAGTTCCACAAGCACCGTAAATCATTTCAACACTCAATATTATTCGATGTGTAGCTTTGGTTTTAGACCACAAGTAATCGATCATCGAACGGTAGATGATGATCAAATTTCAACCGCCGATGAACCAACAAAAGTACCTACGCGAAGTTCTTTGAAAGAATCAAAAGATACGGACGAAAAGAAAAAAGAGAAAAAAGAAAAGAAAGAGAAGAAATCTAAAAAAGAGTATGTCGAAAAATCTATTTCCCTCAACGAAAAAAAAACTAAACAATTGATTTTTTTTTCTAGTGAAAATAATGATGATGGTGATAAAAAAGAAAGTAAAAAAGATGGCAAAAAGAAAAAGAAATAATGTCTAGATTCAAATAACTAAATAAAATATTTCATTTTCTTTCTAATTATCGTTATGAGTAGATGATGATGATGATTAAGCAGGTTATTATCATTGTCAAAAGGCGGAGTAAATGATGAATATATCGACGTAAAAAGAAAAGAAATCGATTGATCTCAAATGAATACGATCAAATCTTGACTCTATCATTATGAAGTGTGTATGTTTGACATGGCATGTTCCTCACGGCGGGTTTCTCTTTTGGTGTGCGCGTGCGTGTATCCAGTCTGTTTCCGAGACAGGACATGGAGATAAATATCAGCATATGAAAATTGATGAATGTTCGTCAGCTGCAGCGCTGAGTTAGGTGTGAGGGAAGATGTTTGTCGGCAAAACACTTTTCGTTTATGTTTCGTTATGTTGTTTTTTTTTTATTTCTCTCTCGAACATAATTACTAGCGAGTGAGCTTAAGAAAGAGAGAGACACTCATCGATCTCTTTTTATGTCAAATGTACATATTTAACTTAAGATATAAAGTAGATAGAGGAGGATCTTGTCAAAGAAATGAACAGTTTGAATGATTAATTGATATTATTTGTATGAAATAAATTGTTGCTCTCAATATTCATCGATTTTCAAAGCGTGAACAAGTTGTACTTAAAATCGGATTTGAGAACATATGTTTTTGGATTAAAACGAGATTCACACTTTCGCAAAGAAAACATAAATACGCAGATGTTTGCCTCTTTTTTTTGTCAATTTATTATCTTAAGTATGCGTCAAAAGACAAAATGGCTTCTTATTCAAGCAAACTGTTCGTTGTTGTTCCGCCAAATGTCTATCTATCGATCTATCTGTCACTCGTTTCCTTCGTTCATTACGTTTGCACGTCACCAATGCGCATCCTTTCAATGAGAAACAAAATGTGTTAGAATCGGTAACGCCTACCCGAAGGCATCACATCTAATACAATAACGAAAGAAACCTTTCGTTGGCAACTAATCTAATTCTCATTGAATTTCAAAATAGATCAAATGACAAATCAGTAGCCGAACAAATATCATTTTCTATTACATCGATACGTTTTTGAACGATAGTTATATTCATCCTTTCGCCCGTCGATTAACTGTCATCTAATAGGGTCTCTTCGTCTCAAAAGTGATTTCATTTCTATATTCATACGAAGCCTCCTATACTGTACGTGACGGTTGTCTCTCCTTTTTCTTTCTTTTTATACGTTCTCGATTAATTCAATGATTGATCGTATGTGAAGATAAACAAACATTAACGTCATGAAGCAACCAAATGTATAAAAAAAAAGAAAACGGGAGAGAGAAACTAATATAAATGAGAATCTTGTGACGTATGTCTGTGTGTCTAGCTTTTTCTTTTTCTCTGTTCTAATTGAATGATTGAAAAAAAACTGACTTTCAATTATTTGAAAGAATGTTATTCGAAAATGAAATTTCACTGATATTTATCATCAATTAAAATATTTCTTTTGTTCTTTTTGATATTAAACATTTTATTTATTCACCAGGTGGTCAACTAAATGCTAAATTATGTACATTCAAAGGATAGAACTCAATGTGTTACATAATTTAATTTAGAAAAAAAAACTGTGTAAATTATCAGTGAAAGAAAACTTGTTTTTCTTATTATTTATCAGTTAATCAAAATAATCTAATATAAAACAAGAAACCAATTAATATTGATTCTCGTTCATTTACATCTTGGCAAGCAGAAAAAAAATAATAATATTAATGATAGCTATCATTGTTTTTCTTGCTTCTTTTTCTTCTTTTTTTCGTCTCTTCTTTCCAATCAGATAACATCGTTCTCATTTATCATTGGACCAAATGACGTATTTCATCAATCGACCAATCCAATCGAACAGAACGAAAAAGAAAGAGAGAGAATACTAGTTGCAATGTCTTGTCCGTCTACGACGACTGCTAACATCTTCTCTTTCTCTCTCCCACTCTCTACTTCTCTCGCATGAATGCATTTATCTGATTAGTCGTTATATTTCAATAGAAAGAAGAGAGACGACGAAGAAAAAAGAAAAATCAGAACATTTAGATACACATACGAAACACAAATTGCCTTGTACATCAAGTTAAAGAAGAAACGAGAGAGAAAAATTGGTAGGTAATAGAAAAGAATCTAGATGAATGCATATCTTGCCGAAAGAATCTTGCTCTTTTTGCCTTAGATTTCTATTCGTATCTCATTTTGTTCGTACGTAGAAAAAAAAAGAAATGTTGTTATCTATTCTACCGGTCGACGCGTGTAACTTGTAGTTTCAACAAAAGATCCTATCGAAGGCGAAGAGAGGGAGAGAGAGAAGAAAAAAGAAAGAAACGAGTAACCAGCGAATAGATATTTGCGAATCTATCAAAAATCGAGATAAATCCGTTTTCTTATCATCATTATTCTTGCATTCTTTATCGAATTAGACAAGAAAAGCAAAACAAAAATCTATTATGGAGACATTCGAAACGTCATCAAATAATCTCAATTCACATCGTAATACCTGGTCGAATTATCCTCCTGAATGTTATTCAGCAAGCGTCGACTATTATCGATCATACGGAACAGCACGTAAGTTATTGAGTGCAGTTTTGACTTTATCAATTATAATATACGTATCTATGTTTCGTTTTTCTTTCGATTTAATTAGCTCTTGCATCACTTCCCTGGGTTGAAACAAGTAAATATTCAGTTGGTGGTTGGTCAGCACAAACACCCTCAACATTTCCCTATACATCATCTCATCCGCCACCGCCACCACATGCTCATACAAATTTCATTTCATCGACAAATCCATCGTCAACAGGAAGTACATTTGGTCAAACGTACTATCCACCAACTCCACCGAAAGATCTTCCACATGATACATTACTTGATACATCGAATAAACAACAAGATTTACTTAATAATAAAAATTATCACTTACACACTCATCATCCACATACAAATCTCTTTCCGAATACGACATCACCAACAACGAGTGCAGCAGCTGCAGCTGCAGCTTATCATCATCATAATTGGGGACATGTACTCAAAGATTCCGCAGCATTCTGGTCAACTATGAAATCACCGACAGATTCATCAGGCAAATTGTCCAATGGAAATAATAAGAAAAAACCTAGTCAAGGTTAGTTTGTTCGAAATTGAAAAGCTAGTTTTTACTTTCTTGATACAATTAGCTGAAGGTCGCGAATGTGTTAATTGTGGAGCTAAAGCTACGCCACTATGGCGACGTGATGGTAACGGAAATTATCTATGTAATGCTTGCGGTCTTTATCATAAAATGAATGGACATAATCGACCATTGATCAAACCCAAACGTCGTTTAGTATGTTTTCTCTATCTCTCTCTCTGTTTCTCGACTTTTTTTTATTCTATTTTGTTAGTCAACAGTTAAAAAAACTGGTGTTCACTGTTCAAATTGTAATACAAGTACAACAACATTATGGCGACGAAATGGTCATGGTGAAAGTGTTTGTAATGCTTGTGGATTATATTATAAATTACATAAGGTAAAATCTTGTTCATTTCTTTTATTAATAAGATCTATTTCAATGTGTAAATATCAACGCTTTTGTCACATTGAACTGATTTAAGGATAGAATTGAGTTCTCCTGTCCATGAACCTAAACCTAATTATCATGATCAATCATGAACACGTTTAAAAATTCATTCATTGTGTTAAATACGTGACAAATTCGATTAGAGAAAAAGAATACGAGAGCTTTGAGACATTGTCGAGAGACATCATCATCATCGTATTCAATTGCAAAAGCAAAACGATGAACCGTTAAATGCAAAACGAAAAAAAAAAAGAAAAAGAAAAACGAGAGATTTATCTCGATGTTTTCTTAATCGGTGATGTAAGAATGAATATTCTTGTTATTCGAAAGAAATAAAATAAACATGAAGTTAACATCTAATTATTGTCTTGTTTTGTTTGTTTTTGAATAGATTAATCGTCCAATAACATTGAAAAAAGAGAACATTCAAACGCGTAATCGTAAACCAAATAGCAAACGTAGTGGTAGTTTACTTGCAACAAGTTCATCATGCAGTATGAAAGATAAAGACACATTTCCTTATGGACTCTTAATGAAGAATGAACCAGCATTAAATGGTTATCATGCTCAAGCAGCTGTAGCTGCTATGGCCGTTAACAGTACATCAACATCGTCATCGCCTTCATCATCATCATCAGCATATCATCAATCTCAACAAGCGGCCTATGCAGCTGCGGCCGCACTTCATCCATTATTTTCTTCATCAATGTTATCATCGATTGGCACGACAAATACAACAACAGCAACAACAACAACAGGTACATCGTTGTCTGTATCATCGAACTCATCATCACCGATTAAATCATCTTATATGAGTAATCAACAACATGTTGGTGTTTATCCACCGTACTTTTAAAATTAAAATAGAAAACAAGATCGAAAGTATTTGTCTTATTTTTTTATTGATTTTCTTTTCTGTCTTGATTTTCTTATAACTCTAGCAAGGTTTTTCTTTTGTCGCATGTTGTACATTGTGTTTGTTCACTTATATTAAAAAATTTTGATTTTTCTCTTCTTCTTCTTCTTCTTCCTTTTTTCTCATTTTTTGTTTTCGGTTTTTTTCTCGTTCTCGTTTTTCTTTTCTTTTTTTTGGTCTTATTTCTATTAATATAACAGCAACAGATCCTGCCTAAAGTCTTATCTCATTCTTCAAATTCCATATTAACACAAACGATAGATACATATCATTAAATCTGCAAGCTGTTGAAGACTTCGTATTCTCTTGATTAGAAAGAAACAAAAAGAAAATGTCTATAACCGTTAAGCGATCATCACTAGTAACATGAATATCTATCTATTTATCTTTCGATCTATCGATTTCTTGTCCCCTGAGGATATACCATCATCATCATTATCATCTTCTCCTCCTTATACGACATGTCTTTTTTCTTTCATTGAATCATCTAGGTAAACATCACCATATGGACACACCGTTATGCTTGAGTTCATTAACGACAGTATATTAAAAAAATAGGTAGAAGACATGACAAGGGCGGGCAAGTTAATCGAAATATATGAATATATCAACGAAAGAGCAAGAGAAAATTATAGATCTATTTAAATTAAATTTTCAGTTATAATTAAGTAAATCATCGAATGAGAAATATTTTGTCGGTATGATTTTTCTACGCATAATTGCAATTGGATTTCTAACACAAACATGTTAATGATCGAGAATGAAGAGAGAGAATCATGTAAAAATTCGATAATCGATTGTTTTGTTTGATCGAGCGGTTTTCTTCAATGATTATCAACAAGATATATCATCAATGATACATTGGCATGTTCGTGTCAGTTACACCACCCTCAAACTATTCTCTTTTTTGATTCTCTGCGTTTTAGATCAAACAAATTCTTTCGAGTTTCGATTTCACTACAAGACCACTACCACAGGTCGCTTCTTCATTCAATCGGCAGTTTGTCTTTTATCACTATTATCTCTTTCATCTTCTCCCTTTTTTGTTTTATTTGTTGTTCGACAAAAACAAAAAGTTTAAACTCAAAAGAGGAGAATATATTCAGCACGACACCAGCTGCAAACTTTGACTTTGACCGGAAGGCAATTGAATGCGACACTATTAAAGACTAGCATCATTGATAATAGTGTTTACACGCGAGCCATCGAGTGACAAAATCGCATTTATCTTTTTTCCTTTCTCTGTTTTGATCTTCTTCGTATTTGACACCTAAACCCAACAGAATTGATGTGCTTCAATGAATATGAACTATTGAACACAGAGAAAGAGAGAGAGTGTGTGTGTATAGTTCAGTTTTGTTTCGTTGACACATCTATTGTCTTTGAACGGATGGGAAAGAAATGATAAGACAATAGTCGAATGATGAGAATAACAAAAGACAATGTGTGAAAATTAGGGAGTTCTCATTTTAAATAACAGATGATACGAGAGTAACTCTTGTCTATTAAATCGATAGGATAAAGTTTGATTTTGAAAAAAACAAAACATTGTTATAGTCGTTAAAAGGTGATTGTTATGATTGAATATGTTAAATGATCCATTTTTCTGACATAATTAATCGTACTATGTGTATCAGACAATAAAAATTATAGTCGCACATAACTACAACGTCCACAGAAAAAAAAAACTAACGACATAACTTTCGAAAAACAAAACATGGAGAATAAACAGAACGAAATCAATCTGTATATTCCTGGCGAGCAATTAGCAAGATTCATAAACATTGCCGTTATATGTTCAATTCATTAGTAGCCAACGGCGTTATATATTGTCAGACAATGTTCTGCTCGAAGATAATCACGATCATGCAATTCCATTGAGAACATGATGAACCAGATCGAAATCAGAAAACATCACGCAGATCGTTAGATGAATACGTCATACGATGATGATCTGCAGATTGTTCCCTGAAGAACTCGAGTTTCTTATCGGATTTTAATTCTTTCGATTGTAATTAGTCATTTGTGTGTGTGTGTGTGTTTAGAATGATGATGATAAGACAAGTCAACTGTGAGACAAGATAAGAGAAGATGACTTAGAAATTATCTGCTTAACGAAACCATATAGCAGAGCTGAATGACTTTGATCATTGATTGAACATAAGAATCTGTCGATCACAAGTTAATCAAGCATATTCTCTCGTGTCTATTTGTTTTTCATAAGAAAATGTATAGAAAATTAAAAACATTATCGAATGAATAAATCAATGAAGAAAAAAAAACCACAACTAATGTAATCGGGTGTGGTTGCTCCACCTTCAAAATCTATCTTTGGTAAATTCCATATTTCACCATATGTTTCAAATCAGCTGTCTATCAATTAGCGGCATCTATATAAACTCACTCTGTTAATCATCCATTAAAAAAACGCTTTTCAATATTTCTTGAAATAGTTTCATCGAAATTCGATCGAAATCGTTTTCTTTGTTTAAATAATTTGCTACGCATATAAACAATACGGATGTTTTCGTCGTCCATCTATCGACAAGACGGCGTTAGTAGGCAGAAAAAAAAAGTGACATCGCTAATCATAATACTAAAAACAACAACAACAACAACAAAAATAATAAATAAACAAGTAAAATAGGAGGTTAACAAATTTACGTTATCAAGACAAGACAAATAAGTTATAGAATGAGACAAATTTTACTAGTGTGAAGTGCACTTTAATCGACGGCAAACGTTTTTACTTGAAATCATTTGTTTATTCATTTAATTTTTGTTTTGTTTTTTTATTATTTTAGTATTTCTTTGAAGCAAAAGGAAAACAATATTTGTTAATCATTGATATGAATGCACGAAGCGATCAAATAATTAACAAATAATTGACGTAAGAAAGACCAAATTTTGTATCATTAATTATATGATTGTCGTTTTCTTTTTTGCAAGTAGAGGATCGTTGTTTTTCTCTTGAAATCAATGAATTTTGTTTTATTTGACAAAGAAAATCTCGTTTATTGTAAAACTCTATTTCGTCGACATTAAAATCAATTGTTTATCAGCTTTATTCTAGTTATTTCAACGAAAATATCGTCTGTGATAATCAGGTGATTTCTCTACTGGAGAAGAATATCAATTTCGAAGTATTTATGCGAGAGACAATTTTTAAGTTCGGTGTTTTTTTTCTTTTGTAGATTTGTCATTTAATTGTTTGCTTGTGATTCTTGTTTTATTTGATTAATATCAAATCAATCATCGATATTTCATCATGGCTCTAGCGAAAAACACTGGTATAGTAAAGAAAACAACAACCAAGAAAAAAACAGATGTCTTTAGTTCACAATCGAAAAGCAGAAGCATAGTATAGCGCTCTTTTTAGTTGATTTCTTTCTTCTTGTTGTGATTGGTTAGGAAATAATATATCTTCAAGTCTCGAGATTGAAAATAAAATTTCGTGCAAGACTCGTTTTTTGTTTTGATAGTTCGTAGCTTGAATAGAATTAATTGCGTTTGGTTCTTCTTACCTTTGTTCTTCCTATTTTAATAATTAATCAGATGATGTACTTCTCTTTTTCTCGAACGACTACAGGGAGTTTTCCAAAAGAATAGAAAAGAAAATTCTTGCCTTTTCTATTTCTACTAGCTACTCTTTTCCTTGTGTTGACATCGACGCGACACGTACCGGTAACCCTCATTGTTCTTTTTGAATTATTTTGGGTACATTGTTTTCATAATTATCAAATTGAGGATAAAAATAATTTAAATTTCAAAAAATTTCTTTAATTAATATGGAATTTTTTCTTGACATATTTAATCAGTTAAAGATGAAATAAAGGCGTTTTTATTTTGAGTAAATTGAAAGAACCCAAATGTGTTCCTATTTGTGTATCGTTTTAGTAACTGATAAATCATCATCGTCATTATTCTCATTTGATTTTCCTCATTCGTCCAGTGATTATTCGTGTACAACAATGAATTTAATTGATATTGATCTTGAAAAAATGTTTGGTTCATCATCGATAAATGATAATCAAAATAATAATAATAATCAATTATTTGACGAACGTTTTTTAAATGATTTTATCGATCATCATGATGAACAAGTTAAACCGCCGCCTGGCTTCGAAAATTTTCATCAAACAACAATGAATAATTCTTCAGATACAATGAATTTAAGTCAGTTATTATCATCAACAATAGTTGCTGGTAAAATTCGAATTGAATCATTTTCGTTTTTTCATCGGTAAATCTCATTCGAACGTTTTTCAGATGTTGAACAACCTCCTCGAGGAACTATTCGTTCGTCATCATCATCAACATCCGATGATCAAAGCCAACGAACGAATAATTCCTACTCAATACTTACAAACAGTCAGATCTATTCGCCTAAAATTCCTTCACAAACATCAACAAGCAAACATTCACTTATTCATTCGTCTAGTCTTTCATCAACTAATTCGAATAATTCAACATCTCGAATGCCAAATTATCTCTCAACTGATAATCGAATATCATCATCATCGTCATCATCATCTATCGATGATGCACTCAATGCAAAATATCCTTTTTCATCATTACCAACAATAAATCGATCTTCAACAATAGAATTCAATCCCGAACAACAAGCTCTTCAAGATAATCTGAATTTTCTTGCGTCAATGACAAATAATGAATCGAATTTCATTTCGAATCCTATTCAAGAATACATCGATCATTTAAACGAAATTTGTTATCAAGGTTTTGATAATTTAAATTCTCTTATTCAAGAACAAAAATGGGTGTGTTCCTTTGACAAAAAACAACGAACTATCTATCGAATTTTCTTTTGCAGGTTGAAAATTTTCTCAATCTACCTCCAACATCGAAAAAATCCTCGCATGCAAATCATAGTTCATCATCCGAAGTACTTATTGTTTGCGAATATTTTATTTACAAATGCAAAAAATATCAACCTATTGTAAGAATTCGTTGAGATTTATAATTTCAAGTTGACTTCTTCGTGTTGTTTTAGGCAAGTCAAATCTTCGAATATTTAGCCAACGAAAAAGTTGAATTACGTTTAAAAGAACTGATTTTTGTTTTTCAATCGTGGAAACAAGCGATTCATCATGCTGAACAAATTCATCGGGAAGAAGAGAAAAAATTTCTTTTAGTTTATCATCATCCTCAAACTTATCATCTCAATAAAAGCATTATTCAATTAGGTAAACAAACAAACAAATGAATAAAAATCGAACGTTTTATTTCTCTAGCATTTAATCGTCTATACAATGCAATTCGACAGTTAAACAAGCTAACCGAAAAAACTCGTGCTACATATCAACATGCGACATTAAATGTCTTTCAAACTATTTCTCGACAAACACCTATTCAATCTGCTCAATTTTTATCTATGCAACAAGATAAATCATCGTTTGTCCAACCGCTGAAAAATCCTCCGCATATAATAACTCCTTAAAAATCCCAACAATTTTAACATTTGAACTAACACCGGTGAGAAATTCGTTTCATGCTTTCTTTTTATTTCTGCTTCGAAATATTAAATCAAGACAAAAAAAGACTACAAAGCTAATAATTAATTCCAATTTATTCTTGGCGTTTTTTTTCTTTTTCATCTATAAAAAAATCATTCCGAAAAACAAAATTCACAAATAATCATCTTGTGTATTTGTGTGTGTGCTTTCTCTTTCGTTTTTCTTAAATCCTTCTATCTGTGTTCTGTTCTGGTTTTTCTCTTTTTGTCTTTTGCACTCTCTTAATGCTCTTCTTCTCTCTTTTTGTAATAAAATATAAAAGAAAAAAAAACAACTTTTGTTTTTAATTGAGGAAAAAAGAAATGATATTCTTATGCGTGACAAACCTATCTTGTTTTTCTTTCTTATTATAGATTATTGAAACATCCGTCGACAGAAAGAACCTTCGCCCTAAGAATATAAATTGGATATGATCTAAATCTACGGAACTATCGACAAAAAAATTCATGTTTTCCGTCTACTTGAACTATTGTATGAAGTAACATTTTCTTTCTTTTTCTTCTTCACCTTTCTGACTTATCTCGTCAATCTGTCATTAACGTTATTAGAAAAAAAAGATCGTCAGTATTCATTCTTTTTTTTTAATAATTAATGATAAGAAAAAGAATTTTCCAGAATTTTTCTGTTTTTCTTATTAATTAATGCTTATCGAAGTAGCAAAAAGAACTACTTAGCCTTAAAGTAAATTTAATTTGATCATAGACAGACAAAGATCTTTTTGTAATACATGAGAGAAATAGAGATTAGACAACAAAATAATATTTACAATCAGACACAGTCTCGAAGGAATAATGACCGAGATCTCACTTGTTTACATAGAAGAAGAATTGGTTCCATTACGCTGTACTTGAAAATAGACTTAGTTAAAGACTCCGACACATTAATTCACATTGTAAATAAACGTAGAAATAAAGTACGATTGTCAATTCTAACTAAAATGTGACTCTATTTTGTCAAGGTTAAAAAGAACTTTTTTTTTCATTCTATATCAAACGCAATAGTGTCACTACTTGATTGCGTGGCTAGACAAAAAATTGACGAGTGAAATTATTGTTTTCATAAAACAAAATTGTTGTTATTTTTTGCTAAATAGCAGATCTCAATGTGTAAATAATTAATAGATTTCTTCTTTATTAAACAAGTTTCTTTTCAATGTTGTTTAATAAAAAAAAATCCGGCCCGTCATATCTCGTCATGATGTAATTATTTATTACTTCATTTCATAATTGTCTCAGTTTACACGAAAGAAAAAAAGAAAAAGAACGTTTTTCATCCGATATAATCCAATAGGCCCGTTTTTTATGCTGTTTTCTAACTACTAGGAGATTATTCGATTGATAATAGTTACCGACAAAAATTTGATATTGTCTTGTTCCATGCATAATCTTATCTCTTTTCCTATTTGCGTCACTTGCAAAACAAAAAAAAGAGCGGAAAGATAAGATTAGTTTTTACTCGTTTTCTCTAGTTGATAAATTTCAATTCGTTAAGATCGACATTTGTAGCGATTCTTTGTCTTTTTTTTACCTCAAGTGTTTCATTCGAAAAGTTCTTTTTTTTCTTTCTGCTCCAAAAATAAATGCGTAATTATTTATTCACAACAGTAGAACTTTATGTTAGTTGTTGAAATCGAAAAATCATAAGAATCTTATTGTTGTTTTTCTCTTTATTTTCTTCTCTTTTTCAGATCAAGATTATGTCGACGCAGAACATAAACAGTTTTGTATTGTTTTCGACGAATAATATCCAATTTAACCAATAAGTACGATTATTGACTTTAAATCAACGAGATCCTTGTGTACATAATTCTATTCATGGAATTGCAAGCAGTATCAAGAAATTTAGGTCCATGTTTAGTATGTGGTGATACAGCTGTTGGAATTAATTTTAGTGTTCCTACATGTGCGCCCTGTAAAGCATTTTTTCGTCGCAATGCTGTTAAACTCGGCGTATGTATTGAGAGATGTAGTTTTTTGTTCATTTTGAATATGAATTATTTCGTATAGAGAATCGACTTTGTCTGTCAAGCCGATGGCGATTGTCCAGTGACGTATGAATCTCGACGAATATGTAATTGTTGTCGATTAGCAAAATGTTTTCGTGTTGGTATGCAAAAATCACTGATACGAACCGAAACCGAACGTGAAGAACGTCGGCAACTGATCGAAGTTAACCGAGAAAAACGGCGACAAATAACAATGCTGCATAATCTTGGTTTTGTATGTATTTAATAAAACAAAAGAAAAGACAAAACATAATCGTTTTCTTTTTCAAGCATATTCCATCGAAACGAATTCGTTCATTACGAAAACAGACTGATGATTATCTTAGTGTGAATGACCAAATGCTTCTAACAAATATCGTTTCAGCTTATGAACGAGCTTGTGCAAAAAAGAATGTGCAAAATCTTTGCTTCCCATCGAGAGAACACGATCGTCCACATACATTTTTCAACGAATATCAAGATCGTGAAATAACATTAATTGAATATTTTAAATTTATTCCTGAATTCAATCGACTATCAATTCAAGATAAAATTCGTTTAATTCGCAATCATTTCGGTACAATGTACTATATCAATGAGCCAATTTTATCAGCACAAAAATCAAATAATCTTGTTACATCGATACAGAAATCATTTCATGGAAATCTCGCAACTAAAATGATACATTCCATTGATTTAATGTTTAATTATATCAACGATCCACTTCTATTGAAACTCATTTTAATTGTACGAAGTCTATCAAGTAGCATCAATCGATATCGAAATGATACAGATATGGATCGAATCTATGATGATACCAAATTAATCTTTGCCGGACAGAGTGTTTATGTTGAATTGCTTTGGAGATATATTCTCTATCGATCACCATCCGAACGAGATGCGGTGAAATTTTTTAATAAATTAGTCATGGATATTTTGGCAATTCAACATACGTATTTAATGAGCGACTATTATCTTTATTGTTTACAAGATGAAATTGATAAATTAGAACCACTAATGAAAAGTATGTGGCCAATACCAGATGAACATGAATATCCACATGAAGAACATACTACTCTTCTTATGTGGTAATAAACATAGTGCTCACAAACCAATGCTTCTATATACGGTAGAAGAAGAAATCTTATTTCAAGAATCTCTTCGTATTATTTTGTCTTTCATAAAATATTCGTGAGACCCTATTGTTTATGTCATGTGTTTGTTTTGTAAATGTATTTAT
>ERZ781399.2442-NODE-2442-length-15123-cov-4.358508_pt1 | contig 15123 bp, 20 predicted proteins | sample MGYA00511014_ERZ781399 | MGnify/ENA primary metagenome ERZ781399 (study PRJEB29847, sample SAMN06458254) | wastewater metagenome | isolation source: Wastewater bioreactor | place: South Africa: Cape Town | study: EMG produced TPA metagenomics assembly of the...
GATGTTCAATAACAGATTTGATGTTTCTCGTTGTAATTAAATTTCGGAATAATAAAACAGCAATAAGTAATGGAAAATATTTGAATATGTAAATTTCGATAAATTCAACTAGAAGCGACAAACACAATGTTGATATTTTTGTGGCGATGTATATCTGTCTATCCCGAAGACAGACATTTGACTGTGTCTGTATATCCTTGATCGTATGGTTAGAAAAAAAAAGAATCTCGTATTTTTCTTTCTTTCTTCTCTTTTTCTGTACGATTACTTTGGTACGTCAACATGATAAGTACGAGCTCGTCGTTGACGGCGTCTTTCTTTCTCATTTGTGTCGTTTTTTTCCTTGACAATTGTTCTATATATCGAACCAATCCCAAGTTATCAAGATAGGCAACGATAGCATTATCAAAAAGATCTACGTTCCCACTCATTTTCTATCTATGTTATCATGTTTATGTCTAATTCAGTTTTTCTTCTTCTTCTTCTAGTTCTTATACTTTCAAAATCTCGTTTGTATTTTATTTACTAGAATTCTATTGACAACTGATGAGAGTAAAAAAAAATCAGTCCCGATTGACACATAAGGATTAGAGATATTTATTTATATACTCATTATATCAATAGGCGAAGGAAAAACCCACGAATATTTTTTTTCTCTTGAGGGTTGAATATGTAAATGGGTAAAAAAAAGATTGTGAAAGAGCTTAACAGAGAAAGGTCATCATATGTTTGATTTCGTTTTTTTTCTCTTCTTCTGTTGTTTTATATTACTTTTCTCAATGTGTTTTCCGTGTAGAAACAACAAGTAGGTTTGGTGAGAAGAACAGAGAACGAAAAAGAAAAAGAGATCTGATTAAAAACTTTTATGCAGCTTCCATATTGAAATGTAATTTTCGTTTCTTTTGCCCTTTTACAACGTCGGACCCGACTGTAATTATTTGCAAACATATCTTTTCGTTTGCTGGCAAATAATAAATTAAAAAAGAAAGAAAAATGTTCTCTGTAAGTTTTCAGAGTATAATCATTGACACCCGTGATGGTAGCAGTCGTCATTGACGTCGATGCTTTACCATGTTGTTCGTCGTCCTCCTCATCATAGCACCACGACTTCCTCAAATCAATCGAAGCCTTCTCCCCGAGGTGGATCTGTTCCACCTCCAACTTTAATGCCCCGTTATCATTATTCACGAATCGTTCCGGCTAATACAACTGAATTGACTCCACTACGTAATCAACACGATGGGCAAACAACTAAACCATCAATGACAGTAACAACAACAACAACGACAAATAATAATAATAATAATAATCCATCGTTCAAATCAACAGTCATTCCGTTTGTTGCAAATCAACGAACAGCAATACCGAATAAGCGTGAATATGTTGAGATACCAGTAACAAGAGAAGATGGAACGTCTATCATAACAAATCATCAAAATCGATCGATACCGATTAATTTTATTAATGAGACAAATGTCCTACCACCTACGGTAAATAACAACAATGGTGGAAATGGAAATACAAGTCCAAGACCTCTATTTACTAGTAAATGACTTATTTACAAAGCTACTAAAAAAAAAGAATATATAAATCTATTTAATTCTTTTTTATTTTATTTTAAAGATCTTCTAAGACCGACGTCAAGATATTTTCAACATCATTATAATACCAATTCAAATGAAGAACCAACACCAGCAGCGACTGCATCAAATGTGCCACGTTTGCCATCTGTTTCGCGTCGTTTAAGTCTTACAATCCCGGTAACGACAAGCGCTAGTACAAATATCGACGACGATACCATCAAACAATCTAATCCATCATCACTAACTCGACAAATTCCTATTCGTCTTCAACAACCAACAACAACAACAACTCATGTTTCGGCTCCCCCAACAACTAATTCTCGTATTTCAAGCGCAATACTTCGAGCATCACCTGTTTTGAATGCACTTCAACGTCAACAAACTGAAATCGGTTCAAATTCTCTCTCGTCTCCAAATTTGCCCACACAAACGCCCGTTGATCTATCGATTCCATCGCCAATTCGTCGTGCTGAAGTCATGGCTCGTGAAGCTATTCAAGGTATTGCACGACTTCAACAACAACGAAACAATTCTCAAACTGATATCAATCGTTCGCCTCCATCGGCTCGTCGCGTTATCATCAATCTAAAAAATAATCAATCGATTTCTCTCGATAGTCGTCTTTCATCAGCAATGAAACCACCGCCGATTCCATCATCGGCACGTTTACCTCAACGTCACAATCTCTATCACATACCTGTTCTACATGAAATTCAACTTCCGCCACATCCATCGACAGTTATCTCGGAAAATTCATCGTTACTTTCAACAGTTGCATCAGTTCAAAATGGAAATTTCAAAAACGAATTTCATATGGAAATACCTATTACAAATCATGATCAAGAAAATCATCTCGAACAAAATGACGATCAGCATTTACGGAAACGGATTTCATCAGCAGGCCAAAATTCACAACAAACGCTCAAATCAATTCTAAAACGTTCGTCATCGAGAGAGACAGTTTCGAGAAAAAATGTAAGCTTTATGAATGCTTAAATTTATGGCAAATATGCTGTGCATTGTATTTATTTATTAATTCATCATTTTAAATAAACGACAAATTTAGATCGACAAACAAATTGAGTACTTTTTTTATTCTGCTCTAATTTTTTAACGAAAAAAATGTAGATCGGACGACAAATTTAGGTGCACGGTCTTCGGTAGCATTTTCGTTGAGGTAAGTTCACGATGATGTTGCTTTTCGTTGGATCTATCGATAAGATAATAGAACAAGTAAGAGAAACGACGAAGAATCTGCATTATATCATGACTTATCTATGTATTATATCGAAATAAAACGCGAATTTGTACTTTTTGTTCTTCTATCTGCTGTTATTGTTATCTGAATAAACCAATGGTTTTATTTGAAATCACCATTTACAGAAAAATGTTTGTTAAATTAAAAATACGCAAACGAAAAGTAGAACTTGTAATATCTTATCATCATCTTTATTAAATCGAATAATCTCATGCATTTAGATAAACATATATATGTTTATCTCATTTTCTTTTTTCCTCTCTCTCTCTCTCTATCTTTTTACTATTATCATGTTAAAAATGCCAGTATGAATACAAAAAAACGTAGGAGGATGATAAAAAAATAAATATATATATATACATTTAAAATCTCGTTTTTGTTTTCTTTTGTTTGATGACAATTTTCTCTTCGAGTAGACAGATCGAAAATAAGAAAAAAAGAAACATTTCAATTACACATTGTTCAGTTCAATTGGCTTCCGTACATACAGAATATTCAATTAATCTTGTACAAATAAACATGAATGTAAATCGAATCAAAATCGAACCGATTGATAATCCAACGAAAACATCTCTTCGTAAGAAAAGAAAAGAAAAACAAAAACAAACTGTCTATTTTTTATTTTTGTTCATTCAGCTCGAATATTTATTTGTGAAAAATGTCAAATTCGATTCAGTAATATTGATACATTAAATGCACATCGTCGTCATTATTGCAGGACAAATACAAAAAGAAGCACTTATACGATAGGTATTTATCTTATCTAATCTTGAGAAGCAAATACGAAGAGAACAATTCATGAGTTTTGTTGTAAAATAAATCATATCTCGATTTTTATAGATTCAATTCTGATGAAAGGCATCAAACGACAATTGACGGATGATTATTCGTCAATATCAATGAAACGTTTTGCTATTTGGAAATTCAACAATCCAATTGATAAGATGATTTACATTCCAATTTCGTTGTTTTCATCATCAATACAAAATCAACCATTGGATTTAACTAAACCCAAATCCAAACCAATCTATCGATGTCAATTCTGTTCGATTCATTTTCTCTCATTGAAAACTCTTCAAGCACATCAACAAAACTATTGTGTGCAGTTCAAATCTTCTTGCATACAAAATCAGATCGAATCACAAGCAATTCTATTTAAATGTACGATCTGTTGTGCAATGTTCGACAATGAAGATAAATATTTCAAACATATCGATTATGTACATACAAACCAACGATTCATGGAATGTTTAGAATGTCAATCGAGATTTTCATCGAAATGGAATTTAATTCAACATATGAAATTATCACATGCGAATATGAAACCGGTCGAACTTCATCGGAAAACGTTTTTTTCATGTTCATTTTGTCAGATTAAATTTCAGAAACTCGAAACATTAGAAGAACATATGAGAAATTATTGTGTTCTAAGAGTTCGAAAGCAAAAATCGATACTGACATGTACGTCATGTAAACTCGTTTTTCAACATCAAAGTGCCTATCGAATACATCAAACTTTCTATTGTCCCTACCGGAGGACAACTAATTGACAGTTATTTTTTTCTTTCAAAAATAAAAACGAATATTGCTTCTTCTTTTTCTTCTCTCCTATTCAAATTTGCACTATTAGTAGTACTCGTTTCTTTTCTTTGTTTGGATAAACGACAAGTACCAGCTGATGCAGCAAAGACATGTGCTGTTCGCTCTTTCTTTTTCCTTGTAAAACGATGTCGGATACGATCGATCCGGACGCGATCTACGGACCGTTGGATGAAAGTGAAGAAGCAGTCGCTGCTGCTAATGAATTGGCAGATAAAAATGATGATCCCGACATGCAGGTAATAGAAAAATGAACGCATGAATTCAACGAATGAATGATTTAGATGTCGGAAAATGTTCATGTTGAATTAATTGATCAATGTTATAATTGTTTTAATGATGGGATAACAAAAATTGGTAGAAATTCGAAATAATAGATTGATAGATAGAGTTTGAATTTAGATTTTATTATTGTTTATGAGGATAAACGTGCAACGACTGTGGATGAATTGCTCATTGCAGTACCGACGAATGCAGTCAATGAAGAAAGTGAAAGAATGGCGATGGCTTTGCAGAAACAGAAGGATAGAAATCGATTATTTAAAAAACGATTTCTCAGAAATTTAGCTAAACTTGGTCTAGTGATGGAAACTGTTCGTTTGAGAGAGAGAAATCGAGAGAATTTTTTTAGGAAAAAAATTTGTTTTGTTTTCCTTTCAGGATGTTCGAGAAAGTGATCGAAGTCTTGTTTATTTCATTAAAATTCACATTCCATGGTCTGTACTGATCAAATATGCTGAAGATTTAAATTTCCGTGTTCCTATTCGAGTAAAAAAACACAGAAAATTTAATTCTGTCGAATGAAAACGGTTCGTTTTCTAGGCTGTAAATAACTATTCATCAAAAATAAGTTATGTCGATCGTATTCTTCGTTTTCTACGTTTATCTCACAATCCATTTCTATCTGAAGAACCTCAATGTTACTATAAACTGTACACATCACTCTTTGAAATCTCGAAACAAGATCGTTTTATGTGTGATAATCATTTCCCTGTTCATTTTACGAATACTCAACGAAGTTTTGCTGTCAATGAAATTCTTCAAACGACACCATTCGGACGAATTGAAAAGGGCGAAATTGGCATCGATCGATTGATTCGTGAACGAATTTTTCAAGCTGCTTATCCGTTGCACGATGGAGATTATAAATACGGTGAAAACGAACGGCAAACGCCATTTCAAGAAAATAATCCAAGAAGAATTTTATACGATACTTGGGCACGATATCGATTGTTCTATAAATATCAACCGTTGGATTTAATAAGAGAATATTTTGGCGAGAAGATCAGCTTGTATTTCGCGTGGCTAGGTGAGAAAATCGAAGGAGATCTGTTTTTTGGGTTTTGAGAGATGTTTTTTATCTAGGACTTTATACGACTTGGTTACTTCCGGCATCGTTTGTTGGCGTTCTTGTTTTTCTTTTTGGTTTTATTTATCTTGCTAATAATCGGCCGGCTCAAGATATTTGTACACTTGGCAAAGATATTCGAATGTGTCCACTTTGTGATCAAGTAGAAAGAATTTGACAGGAAAGATGTTAGGAAATGATGAGAAGAGTTTTTAGTGCGATTTTTGGCTTTTATCAGATACGTGTTCGTATGCACGTCTCGGAGTGTTTTTTGATCATCCGGGAACAGTTTTCTATGCGATATTTATGTCGTTTTGGGGTATGAAAAGATGATACAAAATGAAAATGAAACGAGTCATGATTTGTTTGTTTTTAGCTGTTACGTTTTTAAAAAGTTGGAAACAGAAAAATGCTGAAATAACTCATCGATGGGATTTAATGGAATTTGAAGAAGAAGAAGTAGAACTATTCGTTGATTGAATCGTAAAGAATATTTTTGCTTTTTTGCTCTGAACATAAGAGTCGACCTCGACCAGAATTTGTCATTCGTTCATCAGCTGCTGAGAAAAATCCTGTCACTGGCATACTCGAACCATATTTTCCAGCTAGAACTCGTCTATATCGACTTATACTCGGCGTGATTACTCTCAGTCTTATGGTACAACAACAAAAACACAACTTTCATTATTCTTTTCTGCAATTAAATTCTCATCTTGTTTTCAGATTTTTATCGTTATTATTTTCATTATTGCCATTATAATCTATCGAATTCTTGTCAGTATTCCCTTACTTAAATCTCCTGACTTGCAGTAAGTCATTTCGAACTCAAAAGAGAAAAAACAAACAAACAAATCTTGTTATAGAAACTATGCGTTATCGATCGCTGCACTCTCGGGAGCGGTAATCAATTTGATAATTATCATGATTCTCGGTCGATTGTATGAAATCATAGCTTATAAACTAACGCAATGGGAAATGCATCGAACACAAACGGAATTTGAAAATCATTTTGCGATTAAAGTGTTTATTTTTCAATTTGTGAATATTTATTCATCGATATTTTACATTGCTTTCATCAAAGGAAAGTATGTAATGATGAAAGTAAATGAGATTTTTATTAAAAATTCTATTTAGAGCGTTAGGTTACCCAGGACATTATATTCAAATTCTGGGCCTTCGACAAGAAGAAGTAAAACGAATTTTTGAATTGAAAAATTTTGAAAATTCAAAGAAATTTAGTGCGGACAAGGCGGTTGTTTGGTGGAATTGGCTGTTCAATTAGGCATTATTATGATTGGTAAACAAATATGGTCAAATATTCAGGAAGTTATGTGGCCGTAGGTTGTTAAAATCAATTTTTCTCTTTGAAAATTTTCAATAATTTAGGAAAATTCTCGCGTTGTATCAACGATGGCAACTATCGATCGTAAAAACGAAGTCACCGACTCAATGGGAAGATGATTTTAAACGAAGTGAATTCAATGCTTTGTATTCCGAATATCTCGAAATGGGTATGACAATCTTGGGATTTCGAATTCGATTGAAAGAGAATTCGATTTAGTTCTACAATTTGGTTTTATCACGATTTTTGTTGCTGCTTTTCCGATTGCACCGTTATTCGCGCTGTTGAATAATTGGATCGAGATTCGACTCGATGCGAAAAAACTCATTTGTGAAACGCGGTTTGATTTGATTTTTTCAGAAACGATTGTTTTTCAATCAAAGACTTTTCTTAGACGACCAATCGCTTTTCGTTCGGCTACGATCGGCATTTGGTTTTATATCCTCGACGTTCTCGCATATTTAGCCATTATTGCCAACGTAAAGATACTTTCCAAATTAGACAAACAGATTTCGAAGTTTTTTTAGGCGTTTTTAATCGCGTTTACATCGGAATTTCTACCGAAAATTCTTTATCAATATACGGTTAATTGGGATTTGATCGGTTATGTGAATTCAACATTAGCTTATGCACCGGCAGGAACTACCGCAGTGCCTTGCAGGTATATCGATAATTCTTCACGTCTTTTTCTTTTGTTCAATAAAAAGTTCGGATTTAGATACCGTGATTTTCGAGATGAGAATGGAATATTGACTCCATTCTTTTGGAAATTACTTGCTTTACGATTGTTTTTTGTGATTTTATTCGAAGTAAATCGATTTTCGATAAGTTGAATTGCGAATGAATTTCTGTTTAGCATATTGTTTTTGTTCTATGTCGATTTATTGACACGTTTATCAGTGATATTCCTCAAGCATTGGTAATTCAAATTCGACGAGAAAAATATTTAGCTAAACGTGCTTTGCAAGACTCGAATAATTTCATTAAAGTAACAAAATGAAAAAGCTGCTTTCTACTAAAATCAAAATCCCGTTTTCAGGCATTTGATCATTCGAATGAAGACTCGCAGTCTTGGTCAAAATTTCAACCAGCTGGTCGATTACGAAGAAAACCGTCAACATCGGGTGATCTTCGAAGGACTTATTAGTAAAAGATTCTTTTTTTTTTCTCTCTCTCGTTCGTAATACATAATTCTGCAATAAAAATACATTCGGTTTCTTCAGTTTATGAAATCATTAACCTTGTTGATGAGGGTGTAAATCGAAAATAATAACTCGATTTTGCGGTTTCTTTTTCTATTTATAATAAAAGATCGTTGAAATGAAATTCACATTAGGGTTTAATTCGTTTTCTTTTTCTCTCTCGAAACGAGTTTGATATTCATTCGAGTCGATTCGATGGAGAAACGTGTACTGAAACTTGAGTTCGATGTTGGCACGAGCAGTCGCTCAGCAGGCGGAGCCGGTGAAGATGTTGGCCGAGCCATGGAACTCGTGCAACGTGAACGTGACCGAGATGTCAAAGAGAAAGAAGAACTACGATTTTTAAACGATCGTTTTCAACATTTTCTTGCCAATATCGAACAATTGAAAAAAGTCAATGAACAATTACAAAATCAATTGAAAGATGAATTTGCTAAATGGGGCATTTTACCACGTGATGAAAACGAATTGAAACAAATCATTACTCAAATTAATGATCGAGCTGTTAAACGTGCCAATGACGAAGTACGTTCGCGTGCTGCTGAACAAGAATCAGCGATTCTTAATCGAGCTGCAGCTTTGTACGGAAATATTCAGGATATGTACAAGCGTAAACAAGAAAACCTACGAAATTTAGCAGACAAATTGCAAGAAGAACTCAATCGAATTCTTCAACGTGAACGTCTTAGTGAAGAGGAAGTTTCCTCAGTTCGAAGTGATTTATTAAAAGAATTAGAAAAATTCAATCAACGCCTTCAAGATTGGTTACGCATTGTCGTTGATAAACAAACATTAATCGACGATATTCAATCGTTACGTGAACGAATCAATCTTATAAATGCATTAAATGAAGAAGAAATCAACGAATGGAAACGTCTCTTAGAACAATCGAAAGACGATTCACTGTTGTTCTACAAAGAAGAACTAACAAATGCAATACGCGATATCAAACGTGATTATGCTAAACAAGCGAAGAAATTTCAAGATGAATTAGAATATCAAATCGAAGGACAATTGAAAATGGTCGAAAATCAATTGAAACAACAAGTGCCTGGCTTAGACGGATCGATGCAAGAATCCGAAAGAAATCGACAACAAATGGAAGAAACCAAACTTCGAACGATTATGGAGGTACGAAGAAGTTTATTTGAATTGTTTTGTTTTTCAAAATCAAATTGTTTTGTTTCGAAAAGGATTATGATAAAGAACAAGCTCAGTTGAATGAATTAACGAAAATGCTATCGGATAAACGTCGAGTTCTACGAGACGAAGAAAGTAAATTACATGAAATCGAACGTAAAATTCGAGAGAAACAACAACAAGAACGATCGAATGCCGAACGGTTGAAAGCCGAATACGATGATCTACGCAATCGTTTCGAACAAATGGCATTCGAATTACGATTTAGTATTGAAGATGAATTGAAGATCTACGCTCGTTTACTCGATGAATTAATGAAAAAATCATCGGTTAATTCAATTCCTTCGCAACAACAAACAAATTCATCGTCAACAACGATTTCATCGATTATTCGTTCGGGCGGAATCGAAAGTCGAGATAATACAACAACTGGTCTCTCGAATGTTAACTTCGATTTAGGAACTAATAATTCATCATTATGGAACAATCCAACAGGAGCCAATGAAATGACTTCAATTACACGAACATCATCTTATTCGAATATCAATTAACTCTCTTTCTATTTGATTTTTATCTAACCTTCCTTTTCTCATCAATAAATCTCGTCTTATATCTTGAATTCCTTGCTACACGTACGTGTGTCTTTTATTTGAATAAAGAAAAATGAGACAAAGACAAAGAAGAAGAAAGATACAATGTAAACAAAAAAAGAACAGAAAGCAAATTATCCAAATTAGAGTTTAACTTGGAATTGAACTGAACTTTGACTCGCCGACGGATTAAATAAAGCTTGACGAATAAACGATGGATCGATTGAATATTTATCCGAGTCAGATTTTGCTGTTGAACTTGACGATTGTTGTAGACTAACGTACATCAATTGTCCGTCGAGTAGAGCGTTGTGATATTTTTCTACAGCAGCTTGGGCGTCTTTTTGTTTCGCATAAATCACTTGAACACAACCGCGACTTAACGCTTTTATTTCTTTGATGTCACCGACTTCACCGAATAATTCCTGCTGAATAACAAAATGAATTCATATTATCAAATGAACAATTTTACCATAACATCGTCCTCAGTGACGGATGTTTGAAGATTGGTGATTAAGATTGTTGACGCATCGAGATTTGCTTTTAACTGAATGAGAAAATCGAAAATGAATTCAATGGCAAAGTCGAATTGAAATACTTTTGAACTGGTTGTAAATTGTTTGACAACTGGCTTTGAAGTTGTCGAAAGATTTGCTTGTTTTTTCGGTGGTTCAGCAACGGAGCTTCGGTTTGTTGCCGATCGAGATGACGAAGGTCGGTCGAGACGCTGAATTGTCGGCGGAGGCGATGACGAAGGTGATCGTGCTCGTTTTCGATATTGATCATTTGCAATACTGATTACAAATTTTTGATCGGATAATGCCGAAGACGTTTTCGTTGGACGTTCGACCGATGGATTTGAAATCGTCTGAACGAATTTGTTTTTATCAATCAAACAAGAAATCGAGAATAGATTTACTTTTTTAAAAGATACAGGTTCCGTTGAAATGAAAGGATTTTTCATTTTATTCAACGAAACATCGGACTTCATTGTGCCAATCTAAATAATCTCAAAATTCGATTTCGAATCTCTCGTTTAACCGTCACATACTCGATTCATAGCTGATCTTGGCTCGTCTTGTTCGACATCTCTACGTACGATCAAAACATCGTTATTTGTTTTCGATGTTTGTCGGCTCAATAATTGTCTCGCATCAAAAGTCGGTTGATTTCGACTACTTAACAATTGTCTCGCATCGGTAACAGCCGACGGACTCGACGTGCCACCTAAACGTTGATGAACATTCGTTGCTGGTTTACCAATTCGTTGTAAAACACTTGGTCGATTCGATGAAATTTGTCCTCGAATTTTCATTTTTCAAAAAGCAAATCTAAAATACGCACTTTAACAATGAACGTTTATTTTCACGAATAAATAATAATAACATCCAAGTGGATTAACAACTCTCTCTCTCTCTCAGCAGTTTTTTTTATTTATAAAATTCAAAATCTTGTTCGTTTTTCTTTACGACATTTTTATAAGCTTTTTCGAAATCTTTTGCTAAGACAACGTAACGGTTCTCTCGAACAGCTTGCATACCAGCCTAAATTAAAGAAAAAACGAGATTTTAAATGATTTAAAACGAAATCTGAACGTACTTCTTGACAAATCGAATTGATATCGGCACCAGAGATACGATCAGGACGTGCAACGTAATCTTCTAAATCGACTTCGTCACTTAAATTCATTTTACTCGTTACAGTCGAAAAGACAAGACGCTTTTGTCGACGATCAGGTAATGGAAATTCGATTTTACGATCTAAACGACCTGGACGAAGAAGAGCAGGATCGAGAGTATCGGCACGATTTGTTGCCATGATCACTTTAACATTGATACTTTGATCGAATCCGTCCATTTGATTGAGTAATTCAAGTAAAATACGCTGGACTTCACGATCAGCTGATTAATAAACAAAGTAAACTTTCAAAAAAAATAATAAAACAATCAAATCAAACCTCCAGTTTGCGCATCGAAACGTTTAGTTGCAATAGCATCGATTTCATCGATAAAAATAATAGCAGGAGAGTTTTCTAATCAATTCACAATGTTGTTGTTGTTCATTATGAATTCGAAAGAGTTTTACCTTTAGCGAGACGAAATACATCTCGAACCATTCGTGGACCTTCGCCTAAATATTTCTGAACGAATTCTGAGCCAACAACACGAATAAATGAAGCTAAAATGCACAAACAGATTCGATATCAATCGAGCTGAGATCGTCTTTTACCAGTCGTATGACGAGCTACAGCTTTGGCTAACATCGTTTTTCCACAGCCTGGTGGTCCGTACATAAGTACACCACGTGGTGGATCGATACCAATTAATTTATATAATTCTTTAAAATAATTATATAAATATTAGATAAGAAGATTTCGACGAGTTTATTACCGAAATGTGTCAATGGTAATTCAACAGCTTCACGAATTTCCTGTTTTTGCAAATCTAATCCACCGATATCCGCATAATCAACATCGGGTTTTTCATCTAACAGTCATTTGAATGTTTCTAATGAATATGAAATTTAAAAATGACTTATTACCAGCTTGTAACATTGATATACTGCTATCAGATTCCGGTGGAAGAATATCTACGAGTGCATTGGAATGTTTATGTAATGCAACACTAGCACCGGCTTTTAAAAGTTCGCGATCGATTGTCGATAAAATTCGAACGTAATAATTCGAACATAAAGATCGATTTGCTCGAACACGAATCGTCAATGATTGAAGAACGTTTGTTACCTGTAGTCGAACCGACAATGCCTGTATTTTGATCGACAGCTTCAAGAAATTGTCCGATCACTAATGGTACACTTTGAATACGTTTGATTTCTTCTTGTGCATGTAACGTTTCTTTTTTCAGATTCTTTAATTCAGTTTTGACATATTCTTCTTGAACTTCTAGAAATTCTAATTGCCGTTGAAGTTTCTAAAGAACGAACTCTTTTATTTCGACAAATTTCAAATCTATTCTCTCACTTTATATTTCGTATACAAATCATCGCCATCCAACGATTCGTATTGTGAAGCGAGAACATAATTTTGTTGAGCAATAGTTTTAGTTTCATCCTAAAGCAAAAAAGATTCAATCATCAATTTTTCGTTTTTTTCTAGTTGATCGATTTACTTCTTTGGGAAGAACAATTTGAATATCTTCGACTGCTGCTGCTGCCATATGTTATTATCTGTTCGATCTAAAGTAAAAGATAAGACGAAAAAAGAAAATCATTCGCTATTCTCTCGAAAAATATTTTAAAAAAATATAGCTTTTTTTTATTTCAAAATCGAAGACAAATGCAATTGTTCAGGTGGATATGACGAATAGAAAAGAAGATAAGCATGCACATTAGACTTAATTTCACGTAGATCAGCCGTACGAACTGATTGATCATCACAATAGTACCATTGTTTACCATCGTTACAAAACGATGTATAATGACCGCTGTTCATTGAACCATAGTGATTTATAACAGCAACGAGAGAATAGGTTTCTTTCGATGAAGTAATCGACCAACGGGAGAAATTTACATCGTTTAGAGGATATTCAATTAACGTTTCATTTTTAATGTAACGTGATTGATGAAGACGAAAGCTAAATGTACAAATACTTTCGTTTTTGCTGTTTTTTTTTCTTCAACAAGGACAAATTACCGTTTAAAATGTACAATGAATATTTTCGGTAGTTCCCAAATGTTCATACATCGATCTTTGTCGGTAACACGTCGACATTTCGAACATTCGTAACGTTCATCGCCTCGCAATTGTTCGGCTTGTCGAAATAATTCGAATGATTCGAATAATGAACTTTGTCGAACGGGTTGAATCGGCACGCTAATCACTGCGAATGGATCGAAACGAATCGATTTGTACGCACATTGACGGCAAGTTGTCGTGGATTTAAATAGACCATAGAAAAGATCGATAATACGCGATTGATTATGAGAGAGAAAGGCTTTTTTAGTTGCTTCAGCTAGTAAATTATCGTTTGGATAGTTTTCTGATTTAATCTCTTCAACACGAGGTCGATTCGCCTATTTAAAAAACACAAAACAACTATTTTCAGCTCAATGCCAATGATTTTCTCTCACTTGATTAAGATCCTCATGCAAAGCATCCAATAGAAAAATCAAGAATTCATGTGCATCTTGCTGTTGTGTTCCTAGATAGGCTTGTTGTAATTTGCCGACTGTGTATTTAAATGGATAGGGAACAACGTACGAATATTGCCGAGTCGAAAGCATGATCATTAGTTTAAACCATTCGTTGACAACTGCTCCACCTGAGCCGAACTTATTTTGTCGATTGATACTTTTAGAAAAGTCTCCCGATAGAAAGTAATTGGCGAGTTTCGGAATGAAACTGAGCGATTGAATGATTGAATTCATGTAACATGAATTGCCGAGATTTCTCAAGCCTATTCGATGACCTGCTTGAGAATGACCGGGCACGGCTTGGTAATTCTGAGCAATTTGCCGGAGATCTTGTTCGGTTAGCACAGGTTTACTCTCGCGATTAACCGGAGGAATGCTTGGCTTAGGAAATTCATTTTCAGGAATATTTGTAACAACTCGATGGTTTTTCTGATCGTAGAAAATCTTTCTGCAGAAAAAAGACAATTAGTTTTTTTGTGGATTTTGTTTTTGAAATTCAGTTTTTTCTGTACTAACCGGCCGGTGACGGCATCGAATCCTTTTTGATATTGATTGTTCGGGGTATCGATAGGTGTGACACGGTTAAATGGACGATAGATTGACAGAGTATCACGAGCAGGTACTAAGCTTTTTGGCGCAACATTCTCTTGATTAGGATCATTTTTTGTTGCATTAGAAAGTATTGGTTTGGGCGTCGCTTCTGGAAGTTGAATTGGACGAGATGGGATCGGTGGAGTTTCTTGTGAAACAGGTGGAATCGGTCTGAAATGAAGGATGGATTTATACTTGAGGATGAGTTGTTTGAATACGAACTCAGTTGGTGGAGGTACTGGTTTTGTTGTTCGATCAGGATTTGTGGTTGTTCAGGCTCAGGCTTTGAAAAATACAAATTATTTTTGCTAGAAGAGG
>ERZ781399.2445-NODE-2445-length-15115-cov-4.379482_pt1 | contig 15115 bp, 15 predicted proteins | sample MGYA00511014_ERZ781399 | MGnify/ENA primary metagenome ERZ781399 (study PRJEB29847, sample SAMN06458254) | wastewater metagenome | isolation source: Wastewater bioreactor | place: South Africa: Cape Town | study: EMG produced TPA metagenomics assembly of the...
TCCTTCCGGGACATTTCTTTTTCATCGGTCCGTCCCTTCTTTGGGCGCGCCCGCTCCGACAGCCTGTCCTCCTGACCCCCGGTGAACGCTCGCGTTCCCGGCCATTGCCAGGAGGACGTTCATGTCATCTGCCCAAGGCGGCTCCACGCCGCGCTACCTTGCCGAAGCCGATCCGGCGCGGCGCGTTCGGCCGCACTATCTGAAGACCCCGGACGCCGCGACGCATCTCGGCCTGTCCCCGCGCACCCTTGAAAAGCATCGCTGCTACGGCACCGGACCGGTCTATCGCAGGCTCGGCGGGCGGATCGTCTACGCGATCGCCGATCTCGATGCCTGGGCGGCGCTCGGCACACGCCGTTCGACATCCGATCCCGGCACCGGCACCGTACATCCCGCGAAACGCATCGCGGAGACGGACTGATCCCCATGTCTCGCTCCGTCGCCTTTTGCCGTCCCGAACGCGCCCAGCTCGACCTGTTCCGGTCGGTGCCGGGCGGCTTCGCACCGCGCGATGCGCAGGACCTCATGTCCTGGCCCTTCTTCAGCCTCGCCAAACGCAGGCGTACAGCGCCGATCGACTTCCGTATGGGCGAGACCTGGATCTCGGTCGAAGCCGTGCCCGAACATGGCATGGCGACGATCTGGGATGCCGATATCCTGATCTGGGCAGCGAGCCAGATCGTCGAGGCCCGTGATGCCGGGAGGCCAACGTCGCGGCTCATGGTGACCACACCCCATGAAATCCTGACGTTCATCGGGCGCGGTACGGGCAGGGATCATTATGACCGGCTGAAGGCCGCGCTCGATCGGCTCCAGTCCACCACGGTTGCCACCTCGATCCGCCAGCAACATCAGCGGCGGCGGCATCGCTTCTCCTGGATCAACGAGTGGCGCGAACTGGCCGATGGCAAGGGGCGCCCACTCGGCATCGAGCTGATCCTGCCCGACTGGTTCTATGCCGGCGTCATCGATCGCGCGCTCGTGCTGACGATCGACCGGGCCTATTTCTCGCTCACGGGCGGTCTCGAACGCTGGCTCTATCGCATCGTGCGCAAACATGGCGGACATCAGCCGGGAGGCTGGAGTTTCGACTTCGCGCATCTGCATTTGAAGTCGGGCGCGCTTTCGCCGCTCAAGCAGTTCGCGTTCGAACTGCGCGCCATCGTTCGCCGCCAGGCGCTTCCGGGCTACCTCCTGACCATCGAATATGCCTTCGGCCGGGAGCGATTGAACTTTGTCGCCGTGCCCGTCGATCCGCTGACCCGCGCCATGCGCCGGCTCAAGATCAAGCCCTGTGGATAACCGGCGATGAGACCCGGCCTATTAAAAACCGCGCCGCTCGGCCCATTGAAAACCGGCAAGTCGGCCTATTGGAAACCGCACTCCCTCGTAACCCAATGGAATTACTGGTGGATTTGCCCCCCTTCTAACTATGCTAACATCAGAGTCCTTCGGACTCTTGCTAACGCCCTTCGCGCCTGTGGACGAAACGGGCCGGAACACAACGCGCGGCCGCGCCGCAAAGTGCGCGCGGTCACGACGCCCCCCCCCGAACCGACGGCCACATCGCCGTCCCGCCGTCGCTCGGCCGTATGCGGCCTGCACCCCACCCTCTGCATGGAGACGGATCAATGACCCATTCGCCGCCCGGTGAGCGCAGTCCCGCGCGCGCGATTCCATCGCTCCGCAATGCCCGCACCGAGATCGAACTGATCTGGATCGAGCAGAAGCTCGAGCACTGGATACGTTTCGGGCGCATTGCTTCGGAACGTATCGTTACCCGCAAGACGCGCATTGCCCTGTTCCGTCCGGACGCGGTGATCGCCTTCGTGCGCTGGGCGGCCAATGACTATGGCACCATCCGTTCGCGCATCGACATCCTGCGCGCGGTTCGTCCAGGCGAGGCCTATACGACCGCGCCATTCGTGCGCCCGGGTGGCGAACTCCTGCTCAGCATCGAGGGGTGGCCGAAGGTGCAGCGGGTGCTCGAAGCGATCGATGCCGTGGAAGCGGTCGGTCTCGACCCGTGCGACATCGCGCCCGATCACTGGCGCCATGTTCACAATCGGCTGAGCGTTGGCGAACCGATCCGCGCCTACACGATCGAGCGCCATCAGGCATGGCTCAAGCGCAAGGCGCTCGGGCAATGAGCCGCCTTCCCATCTCCCGCTTCGTGCCGCATCTGGCTGGCGCGACGATTGGCCTGACGCTGGGCACTCTGCTGCTCCCGATGCCCCCGCTGTTGCTCTGGAATGCCAGCGCCAGCGCGCCGCCGGGGCTATATGCGCTCAATCCGCTGAGCGAACCGGCAGTCGGCGCCATGGTGGCTGTGACCCCGCCGCCCGCCCTCGCCCGGTTTATGGCAGAACGCCGCTATCTTCCGATCGGCGTGCCGCTCCTCAAGCATGTCGCGGCACGGCCTGGTGCGCTGATCTGCCGACGCGATGCACGGGTGACGATCGACGGGCGCGCCGCTGCGTCTGCACGCCGGGCGGACAGCCTGGGCCGCCCCTTGCCGGTCTGGCGGGGCTGCCGGGTGCTCAAGGCGGGTGAGCTGTTCCTGCTCAATCGCGCGCCTGACAGTTTTGATGGACGCTATTTCGGGCCGATCCCGGCTGGCGGGTACATCGGTCGCGCCACACCGGTCCTCACCCGCAGCGCGCCGGAAGCGCCGCTGCGCTGGCATTCGGACTGCGCGCCGACGGCCTCTCACATCAGCAAGGAAGGAGACACCTCATGCAGATAGGATCGTTTCATCAGGCCGATGACAGGTTCGTCGGGGTCTTGCGCACACTGACCCTCGATGTCGAACTGCAGCTCGTGCCGACCGGCCTCACCGGTCACGACCGCGCCCCCGACTGGCGCGTGCACCTCGCCGATGCCGAGGCGCCTGATGGCATCGGCAGCGAAGTCGGGTCGGGCTGGAACCATCACGGCAAGGCCGGTGCTTTCATCACGCTCCAACTCGATTGTCCGGGTTTCGCGCGTCCGATCCGCGCCAATCTGCTGCGCTCCAATCGCGGCGACGAGGCTCATGTCCTGCTCTGGTCGCCGCGCTTGCGCCGTCCCAAGGCGGAGTGAAGCGATGCGCCTCCGCTGCCGGTCCTTCGCCGCCCGCCTTGCTGCCACTTTGGTGCTGACCGGCGCGTCCCCGCCCCTCTTTCCGGTCAATCCTGTGCTGGCCGCCGCGCCCGCGGCTACGGTAAGTGCACCAGCCTTCGAGCATCGCCCGGCGCATCCCTACGCAGCCCATGTGTCCGAAGCGGCGCAACGCTTCGGCCTTCCCGAAGCGTGGATCTGGGCAGTCATGCGCGCCGAGAGCAACGGCAATCCGGCGGCGACCTCGCATGTCGGCGCGATGGGCCTCATGCAGATCATGCCGGGGACCTGGTCGATGCTGACCGCGCGCTATGGCCTGGGCAGCAATCCATGGGACGTGCGCGCGAACATTCTCGCTGGCGCCGCCTATCTGCGCGAGATGATGATCCGCTACGGCGATCTTTCGCTCGCGCTCGCGGCCTACAACGCCGGCCCTGGACGTGTCGACGACTGGCGCCAGCATGGCCGGACGCTCCCCGCGGAAACCACTGCCTATGTGGCACGGATTGCGCCCGTCCTCAGCATGTCAGGTATCGCTTCGCCCGCCGCCGTGCCAGTGCCCGCGCGCTCTGCGGCGCCATCCTGGCGCGAGGCGGCGTTGTTCGTGGTGCAGGACGATGGCCTGTCGGGTGACGGCAGCGGTGCTGCGGGTCGTACTGGCGCGACCGCAAGTTCCGCACTCGCGGCGCAATCCGGTGGCCTGCCCGACGCGCAGACACCGCGTTCTTCGACGGTGCCGACGTCCGCCTACCCCCAGCGTTCGCACGACCTCTTCGTCGCGCTTTCCGGTGGAAGCGAGCGATGAGTGGGCGCGGCGTTCTCCAGCGGGAGGCAGTGCAGGATTTCCAACAGATGGAAAGGGATTCAGGCGCGAAAATTGATGGAAAGTTGCGATGGCGAGATAAAACGGCCGCCACCTGTGGGGCCTTATGTGGTTGTAAGGCAGAGGGATTTTCAGGTGGCGCCGGATTTGGCCCGGTGGCACGTTTTCCCGAATATCGCCTGATTTCAATCGGTCGGCAGGTGGCGCCGCCGGTTGCAGGCCCGCGATGAGCTCCGGCGACGACGATTTTCGGGTTCGGCCGGGAAGGAGCCGCGATGCGGGGCGCGGATCGGGGCGCAAGGCCCAGGGCCTCGCGGCCCAGGTTCGCCGGGCAGCGGCGAAGGCGGGATATACCCGCAAGGGCCCCTCGCGTGGACGTGGCACCGGCCGCCATGGTCGCGGTCGCATCGCCCGCCTGCGGACACGCGCTCCCGCCAATGCCCGGCGCGTCGTCATCAAGGCGCGCGTCGTGCGGCACAAGGGTTCCCGATACAGGGCAGCGCCGCTCGCCCGGCATATCGCGTACCTGAAGCGCGACGGCGTGACGCGCGACGGACGCGACGCTTCGATGTTCGATGCCCGCTCCGACCAGGCGGATGGTGATGCCTTCGCCAAGGCGTGCGAGGAGGACCGGCATCATTTCCGCTTCATCGTTTCGCCGGAAGACGCTGCACAGATGGCCGACCTGCGCGCCTTCACCCGCGAACTCATGGACGACATGGCCGTCGACCTCGGCACCAGGCTCGACTGGGTGGCGGTCGATCACTGGAACACCGACAACCCCCATATCCATGTCCTCGTGCGCGGCGTCGATGACACCGGCGCCGATCTCGTCATCGATCGCGGCTATATCCGCGAAGGTATGCGCGCCCGCGCCGAGGAGCGGGTTACCGCCGAGCTGGGACTGCGCTCGCAGCGCGAGATCGAGGCAGCCCTCGAACGCGAGGTCGATGCAGACCGCTGGACCAGCCTCGACCGGCAATTGCAGCGCATGGCCGACGCGGTCAGCGGCATGGTCGATCTGCGGCCCGGCGGCGGCGATGACCCGGAAATGCGTCGGCTTCTCGTCGGGCGTGCCCAAAAGCTCGAACGGCTCGGCCTCGCCATGCAGCAAAGCCCGGCGGTCTGGTCGCTCAAACCCGGCGTCGAGCAGACATTGCGCGATCTCTCCATTCGCGGCGACATCATCAAGACCATGCACCGGGCGATGCGCCGGGATGGCCGCGCCATCGACCCCGCCAGCCTGGCGCTGCACGGACAAGCGCCCGACGAGCCGATCGTCGGGCGTCTGGTCGAGCGAGGTCTGCATGACGAACTGGCCGGAACCGCCTATGCGGTGATCGACGGTGCCGACGGGCGAACCCATCATCTGCGTTTCGACGACATGGAGATGACCGGCGATGCCAGACCCGGCGCAATTGTCGAGACGCGCAATTGGCAGGATGCAAAAGGCAGCACGCGCCTTTCGCTCGCCACCCGCTCCGACCTGACGCTGGCGGAGCAGGTGAACGCACCCGGCGCGACCTGGCTCGACCGCCAGCTCATCGCCCGTGATCCATGCGTGACGGCAGGCTCCGGGTTCGGGCAGGAGATCCGCGACGCGACGGAGGCGCGCGCACGCCATCTCGAAGGCGCAGGCCTTGCCGAGCGGCGCGGCGCCAGGTTCCTGTTCGCGCGAGACCTGATCGCGACGCTCAAGGCCGCCGAGGTCGACCAGGAGGTCGACGCCATTGCCCGGCGAACGGGGCTCGCGCATCGGCCATCCGCCACCGGCGATTATGTGAGCGGCGTCTATCGCGAGCGCGTGACGCTCGCCTCGCGACGTTTTGCCATGATCGACGACGGCATGGGCTTCCAGCTCGTTCCCTGGCGGCCCGCGCTCGATCAGCATCTGGGCCAGCATGTGGCCGGAACCATGGCGCCAGGCGGCTCGGTTGACTGGTCGCTCGGGCGCGGACGGGGGATCGGATTGTGAGTATGTGCAGGCAGACGCGTACGCGATTTCTAGCCTTGTCGCCGCATGAATTCTGCAAAGAGCGGGACGCTGAAGTCCAGATATCCGTGATCCGCGCTAAAAATCATACCTTTTGATATGATGCTCGCACGCGCCGGTCCCAGCGATTTCTGGGTGCGTTTCATCGATTGCGCGATGTCAGACATGGCGTAGGGGCCATCCCCCAGCTCTGCCATTGCCTTTACAAACTGAACCTCGGCTTTTGTCAGGCGATCGATGCGCACTTTGAAGAAGCCGTCATCCAGCAGTGCGAGCGTCTCTACGTAGGCTTGATCCGCATCGCTAAAGCTGATTTTCGGTCCTTCCGCATTATTCCAGACGACCGATGCCCATTCCTGGAGGAAGAAGGGATAGCCTTTGGTGCGCTCGATGATGAGATCCAGGGCTCCAGGCGCAATGCTGGCTTCTTCGTCGATAATCGGCTTTTCGACCGCTTGTCTGGCAGATGCAGGGTCGAGAGGTCCAACAGCGGGGTACTGGAAAAGACGTTCCGCATAGGATTTCGCTTCTCCCGCGAGACGTGCGATCTGCGGGAGACCGGCACCAACCAGAAGAACAGGGAGTCCCTCTTGTGATATGCGATGCAGCGCAACGATCAATGCCGACAGATCTGCTTCGGAAAGATATTGCACTTCATCGATCAGAAGGATCCACCCACGACCCGCGGCCTGGGCCGCCTTCCCGATCAGAGTGAAGAGGTCGGGAAGATCATATTGAAGATCGCCCGTATCGGCGAGCCCTGCTTCAGGTTCTACGCCGACTTCCACACCGGCCATCTCGATCTTGAAGATCGAGGCAAAGTTCCTGAGCCCCTTGAGTCCACGTGTGGCCAATTGCTTGGCCGCTTCGACCCCAGACAGCGACCGCATGACTTTCCGCATTTCCGGGTAGAGAAGGCGCGCAAGACTCTCGCCTTCCGGAGATTCGACACGGGAAACCAGCAGGCCTTCCTGTTCGGCGTTTCGGCCGATCTCATTGAGAAGCACGGTCTTCCCCGTCCCGCGCAGACCAAGCAGAATGATCGAGCGAGCACTTCTTCCCTTTACGGCTCTGCCACAGGAGATTCGGGCTGCCTCAAGAATAGCGTCCCGACCAGCAAGCTCTGGAGGACGGCTGCCTGCGCCAGGTGCAAACGGATTGCGATAGGGGTCCATTTCTGCTCTTCGGCTTGGGATTGTCTAGCGACTTATAGGGAAGTCTAAGGACATTTGATAGACTTTAATAGATTTCCCTAGGTGGTGCTGCACCCTGCCAAGAGAGCCGTTTTCCCAGCCTTCCTGCGCCGTTCGTACCCGGCTTAAAGAATAGACAGGCAAACCCGTTACGCCATCCCCTGTCTTTCTTCGCCAGCCTGCGACCACGCGATTTGCCGCTTGAACCATGAGCCTTTTCCTCTCTCGCTGGCGGGCGAGGTGCTCTTATGTCCGCCACGAAAATTCTCTGGGGCCAGGTCTTTGCGGTCGTCGGCCTGTCGCTCGCCGGTATCTGGGCCGCGACCCAGTGGACCGCTCAGGCGCTTGCCTATCAGCCCGAACTGGGTGAGCCCTGGTTCTGGCTGGGTCCGTGGCCGGTTTATCCGCCCCTGGCCTTCTTCTGGTGGTGGTTCGCTTATGACGCTTACGCTCCGAAGGTTTTCGAGACCGGCGCGTTCATCGCCGTATCGGGCACGATGGCCGCGATCCTTGTCGCGATCGCCATGTCGGTCTGGCGCGCACGCGAGGCAAAGCGATCGGAAACCTACGGCTCGGCGCGCTGGGCGAGTGAAAAGGAAATCCGCAAGGCCGGGCTCTATGCCGACGATGGCGTGGTCATCGGCTGGCACGACAAGTGCTATCTGCGCCACGATGGTCCCGAACATGTCTTGTGCTTCGCGCCGACCCGCTCGGGCAAGGGCGTCGGTCTCGTCATTCCCTCGCTGCTCGCCTGGCCGGGAAGCTGCATCGTCCATGACATCAAGGGCGAGAACTGGGAACTGACCGCGGGCTTTCGCGCGAAACATGGCCGCGTATTGCTGTTCGACCCCACCAATCCGGCGTCCAACGGCTACAATCCGCTGCTCGAAGTTCGCAAAGGCGAGTGGGAAGTGCGTGACGTCCAGAACGTCGCCGACGTGTTGATCGACCCCGAAGGCAGCCTCGAAAAGCGCAACCATTGGGAAAAGACCAGCCATGCGCTGCTGGTCGGCGCGATCCTCCATGTTCTCTATGCCGAAGCGGACAAGACACTGGCGGGAGTTGCTGCGTTCCTTTCCGATCCCCGCCACCCGATCGAGACCACCTTGCGCCGGATGAAAACGACCCCGCATCTGGGCGACGCCGGCGTCCACCCCGTCGTCGCGGCCGCCGCGCAGGAACTGCTCAACAAGTCGGAGAACGAACGCTCGGGCGTGCTATCGACCGCCATGTCGTTCCTGGGGCTCTATCGCGATCCGGTGGTTGCCAAAGTGACCGGCGCTTCCGACTGGCGCATTGCCGATCTGGTCGCATCCCCCCTGCCGGTTTCGCTCTACCTGGTGATCCCGCCCTCCGACATCAGTCGCACCAAACCACTCGTTCGCCTGATGCTCAACCAGATTGGCCGGCGTCTGACCGAGGAGCTGAAGGTCAAGGGCCAGCGTCAGCGTCTGCTGTTCATGCTCGACGAATTTCCGGCCCTGGGGCGGCTCGATTTCTTCGAGAGCGCGCTCGCTTTCGTCGCCGGATACGGCATCAAAGCCTTCCTGATCGCGCAGAGCCTCAACCAGATCGAGAAGGCTTATGGGCAGAACAACGCGATCCTCGACAATTGCCACGTCCGGGTCGCCTTCGCCGCCAATGACGAGCGCACCGCCAAGCGTGTATCCGATGCGCTGGGCACCGCTACTGAACAGCGATCGATGAAGAACTATGCCGGCCACCGCCTTTCGCCCTGGCTCGGCCATGTCATGGTCTCGCGCACCGAAACCGCGCGGCCCCTGATGACGCCGGGCGAGATCCAGCAATTCTGCGAAGATGAGGAAATCGTGTTCGTCGCCAGCACGCCGCCGATCCGGGCGATGAAGGCGCGCTACTATCTCGACCCCCGCTTCCAGGCACGCCTCCTTCCGCCGCCGAGGCCAAAACCGCTCGATCCGAAGCGGAGGCCTCGGGATGACTGGTCCGCGCTAGCCCCTGTGGCGGCACCGCCGGTTGCCGCGCACGATGTGTCCGGGGTCAAGGACGCCCGCCGGAAAGAGGGAAAAGGAGGTCAGACAGGTGATTGCACCGCTGATGCCGTGCCACAGGAGACATCGGTCGAAACCGCCAATGCGGGCATTCGCCGGGAACCGGAGCTTGGCGAACACGAAGAGGTCATACCACCTGAGCAGAATTCGGCTGCAGGAGACATGTCAGTGGGAGACGGCACGGACGACGATGCCGCGCCCAAAGTGCATCAGGACGATGGCACCATGCGGCGCAATGCCCGCAACGCCTCGCTCGATCCCGATGACGGGATCGTCTTATGAGCGGCGTGCATGTGAAACGCAGCATTCGCCTGCCCGCCGACCTTGCCCGGCGGCTTGCCGACCATGCCTCGGCGCGGCACACCACGCAAACGGCGGTCATCGAGGCCGCGCTTGAATCTCTCCTTTCCCCCGATGCCGCCGAGCGGCTCGAAGCCGCCCTTGCACGGCGGCTTGACCGGATCACCCGCGATCTGGTGCGCCTCGAATGGCATGTCGAATTGTCCAACGAGACACTGGCCCTGTTCGTGCGCAACTGGCTCAACGTCATGCCCGCATTGCCCGATGGCATGCGCGAGGAGGTTCGGGCTCAGGGGCGCGAACGCTGGGAGCGGTTTGTTGAGACGCTCAACCGGCGGATGGAACTGGGGCCGCGCTTCATGAACGAAGTCAGCGTGGATCGGACGGATCGCTTAGGGCACGGCTGACACTTCCCCGGCAGGCCTGTTCGCCGCAAACTGATCCTGACCCTAGGAGCATGATAGGATTTCTGATCAATGAATCGGACATTTCAGGCAATAAGCGCGATGTTTTCACTTCAATCACTCTTCTCGAATGCCATCTGTTCCGGGCATAAGATCACCAAGTATTTGGATTGCGTTCTATCTCTTGGTTCCCGGTGGATAATTCGAACGTTCGCGCGATCGAGGGTGTTTCAGGTCCGATCTCCAAGCAATTCCCCGCTGCCGCATTTTCCCTGCTTCCGGCGCATCTGGCCTAGCCTGCTATGTCTGATAAGCATCACCTTTGGAGCGCAGAACGCCTACGCCTATTGCTGGGCGCGGCCGGCGCCCTCAGAGATCGAGACTTTGCGAATTCTCACAGCGACAGATCCTCGGGCTGCGATCGCGCGTGCACAGCAACAACTGGGGAATCTGGGCAGCCGGAATGGCGAACAGGTTGCCTGGCTCTACTCCGTCATCGCAGGTGCACAATTTGTCACAAACGGGACGAGCGAGGTCGCCAAAGCCGCGCAGGCCGGCCTTGCTCTGGCTGGTCGGCGCGAGGACGGACCCGCACTTGATCTGCGCATCGCATTGGCCAATAGTCGAAACGATACGAAGGGGGTCAGGCAGGCAATCGTTGATCTCGGCAACGACCTTCATAATGCCAAGACGTCGCGCGAGCGGGCATGCATCCTGCTCTATCGCGGCCTGTCCTATGACACGCTCAACGAAACACATTTCGCGCTTACGGACATGACCGACGCTTATGTGTTGAGCGAAAATTTCAAGTCAAGTGATATGCGTGCAGCAATTGTCAGCGCCCTGGCCGATATGTTGGCTTATCGAAAGCTGCTCGATTTTGCGATGCCGCTCTTCGAAGAAGCAGACGCATGGGTGCACGGACAGAACGCAACATATGAGGTGATGGTCTTGCATGTCCGAATGGGGCTCGCCTATTCTTGGGTTGATCAGCCGGACAAGGCAGCGCAGGTTCTTGAGAGAGTCTTGCGAGATTCGCCGCCAGGGCTCATGCCGCCGGACGTCGTCGTCGTCGTTCGTGCCTCTTTGTGCCGCGCCTATGTGCGGTTGGGGCAACTCCGCGCGGCGGCAAAGCAATGCTGGCTGGCGCAAGAACTTGACTACACTGCGGCCGCCACCTTCACCGGGACGATCATGCGCGCGAAAGCTGAGCTTGCACTCGCGCAGGGCCGCCCTCGCGAGACACTGGCCTATCTCGATAAAGCCGACAACACCATTATGGGAACGCCCTATCCCGATTCCCTATATACGCGGGCGCAAGCCTATGCTGCACTGGGCAACAACACCAAAGCCTATGAGGCAATGCAGGCTTATCGGCACGTGCGTGACGAACAGGACAAAGATGATCATGCCGTGCAATCCGAAGCTTTCCAGGCGCGCGTGACGGCCATGGAAAAGGAAGGCGAGCGGATTGCGCTTGATCGCGACCTCAAGGTGTCGCAGGCCCGGCAGGAAGCGCAGAAAGCCTGGCTCTGGATCGTGACCATCAGCGGCTCGATCATCATCGTTCTTCTCGCTTTCGTTACCCTATTGAGCGTCCGCCATCACCGGCGCGTTCAGCGCTTGGCCGCGCAAACCGAGCGGGCCGCGCAGGAAAAAATCGAGGTTCTGGCGCGCATCAGCCATGAAATCCGTTCCCCCATCGGCAGCATGACCTTGCTGGCGAGCGCAATGGGGCGCCAGCCCCATGTGCCTGACGATCAGCGCCGCCTGCTGGCGCAAATCGATGGCGACGGTCAGCGAGTCACCCGCATGCTCTCTGACATGCTTGACTTTTCGCGGCTGGAAGCAGGAGCGCTCACCTTGTCTCCTGCCCGGCTCGACTTGCAGCTGTTCCTGGATGACGTCATTGCCCGGCATGTCCATCATGCGAAGGAGAAAGGCCTCACACTTGCCTACGACACCGACGAAAGCGTGTCGCCTATAGTCGAAGTCGATCCGGAAAGGCTGCGGCAGATTCTCGACAACCTCATTGCCAATGCCATCCGCTTTACCGACCATGGCGGTGTCACACTCATAGTTCGTCCCGGTCCCCACACCAGTGATGTCGAATTCGCAGTGAAGGACACCGGGATCGGCATTCCGGGCGATCAAGCCGACCGCCTGTTCCAGGCCTGGCAGCAAATCGATGCCCCCGCACACCGGCGTGGCGGGACGGGGCTGGGGCTCATGATCTGCCGCGCGCTCGTGGAGAAAATGGGTGGCGCCATCCATGTAGAAGCGCAAATTTCCGGCGGAGCCGCAATCTGCTTCGTTTTGCCGATGATCGGCCGCAGACCGGCCAAAGCTGCGTATGCTGCGGCATAGGGCAGTTATGTGGCATGGCCTTTCAGTAGATGAAGCGGTGACACGGGTACAGGATTACGGCAATAGGCGGAAGGTTAACGAAAAGTTAGCGCGAATATTATCGAGTCGCAGGTGGGCGATAGGCGAGGCCGGACAGTGGATTGTGCAGAGGGCAAGAGGGCATCGGCCTGTGAGGCTGATGGGAACGGGGAACTGCCCGTCTGTATCATAGACGATGATGTCGGCATGCGAGAGGCCATTCGTATCCTGCTTGCACCATTGGGATACAGGGTCGAACTCTTCGATTGCGCGAACTGCTACCTCATGGCCAATGACAAGCCGCAGGGTGTCGTTATCCTCGACATGCGGCTGCCGGGGATGAGTGGCCTCAAGCTGCTTGAGCGATGGAATCTGCCGCGATCCGGGTTCGAAGTGGTCTTCATCAGCGGCACAGCCGAAGTGGCCGACGCGATCAAGGTCATGAAAGCTGGGGTCTGTGATTTCCTCGTCAAACCCTTCGGCGATCAGGCGCTGATCGATGCGGTGCAGAGCGCTGTGGCGAAAGCCAGTGAAAGCCGCACGCGCGCAGGACAGATCGACCTTGCCCAGCAGGACTTCGCGCAGCTTTCCCCGGCCGAGCGCGAGGTCGCCGAGCACCTCGCGGCAGGCTTGCTCAACAAGCAGATCGCAGGTTTGACCGGGCGTTCGGAAAACACCGTCAAGGTCCACCGGTCGCGGATCATGCGCAAGATGCGCGCGCGATCGATCTACGATCTGGCGGTCAAAATGAACGAAGCAAGAGTGTCTGAGGACGGTGTCTCGTCCTGACCCGGTCGACGATGCGCATCATCGGGCGCCGCCGACCTTCATCAGGCGCACTCGACGCGGACCAACCTTGCCGCTCGGGTAGCTCGTCTGGCCACATTCGGGCCGCGAGCGCGCGTTCCTCCGGACCCATCGCATTGGTGTAGATCGCGGTCGTGCGGATGTCGGCATGGCCCAGCCAGCGCTGCACCATGTTGAGTGGCACGCCGGACTGGATCGCGCGAACGCCGAACCCGTGGCGCAGCCCCTTGGGACTCGCGTGGGGACCGATAATGCCTGCCTGTGCCATGGTATCGCAGATCCAGCGATAGGCCGTCATGCGTGAAACCGGCCAGAGGCGCCGCCTGGGGTCGTCGCTCGGATCTCGCGCTATTTCGTGCACCTTGACCAGGCTGGCGATCAACGCATCAGGGATCGGTATCGTCCGGAACACATGGTCCCGACGCTTTTTGAGGCAACGGGTGACGATCATGCCATTTTCCAGATCGATGCTTGCTGGGCTAAGCGCCAGAGCCTCGGAGATTCGCATGCCCGTAGCAGCGATCGTCCAGCACAACGTCGCGATATGCGGCGCTTTCGAAGCCGCCACTGCCAGGAGCCGGGATTGTTCCTGCACAGTCAGATATTTGCGCTGGCCATCCGTGCCGAACAGGAGATCGCTCATGCTTGTGTCTCGATTTGCATGAGTGCCTGATCGGCAATTCGTACCCAGACCGGCAATGATCCGGGTTGAGCATTGGCGTTGTCTTTTGGTTTATCGCGCCGCAAACGGAGATTGAGGTGCTGAGCCGGTTAAAATTCCGCCATTTTCGCGGAAACCGGATGAGATCGGCCGCTGGATCGCAGATGGGAGAAGAATTCTGAACGCTTGGAGAGCCGCTCTTCAGGCGGTGTTTGGCGTCGATGCTGCGCCAATAAGCATTGGCAGTAAAAAATGCAATTAAGGGTCGTAGATGATTGAAAAATTTAAATATTCGTTTTACAAAATAGCCAGAAGTGTAACCTTCATCAAGAGTTAAATGGCAATTGTGGGGGTTTGATGGAGAATATGTTCGCATCATTGCATATCGCAGTGCACAATAGAGCAGGCAGATGATGGCATGCAGCGGCTGTGATGCGCATGATCATGCCATATTTGATGCGATGACAGGCAGTAGAGGAATTTTTACTCCGGCGACAAGTGCATTTGTAGCCGGAGTGTGCGATCCCGATGGCCAGGGCAATCGATGCGTCCGAAGGTCAGACCTGGCCGGGACAAGTCTTCTCCCACATGCGCGAGGCTATTTCCTTCTCCTCATCACCTACCGCGGCGGCGTAGATGGCGGTCGTTTTCATGTCGGCATGACCCAGCCATTTCTGGACCAGGTTGAGAGGAATGCCTGACTGGATTGCGATGACGGCAAAGCCATGGCGCAGCCCCTTGGGCTTGGCGTGCTCGCCTTGAATGCCAGCCTTTTCCATCACTGCACAGATGTGCCGATACGCCGTCATGCGCGACCAACTCCACAAGCGTTCGCATGGGGGCGTTCCCCTATCCGCGATCCGTCGCTTGAGGCGGCTGCTGAGCGACGGAGGCAAAGGTACTTCCCGGTAGACGCCCTTACGCCGCTTCTTAAGGGACTCTATCGCCACCACACCAAGATCGAAGTCGAAACTGCCTGGAGTCAGCGATAGCGCCTCAGACACCCGGCAGCCGGTAGCGGCCACGATCATGCAGAAGTCCGCAATGTCGGCATGGAAGGCAACTGAGGCCGCCAGAAAGAGGCCCCGTTCCTCGCGTGTGATGTATTTTCGCTTCCCCCGCGCGCTCAGCAAAGACCAGTTGGCGGCTTTGTTTTCGGTCATCGCCGTGGATCCTTCGACGGCGTAAACGCAGGAGTTCTGCCACTTCCGCGCCCGGTCGATGTTACACTTCTGGCTATTCGGTAACCCGACTCGCCACTGACCGGCGGGTCCAGGGGGTCCGTATGGCAGCAGCAACAATCAGAGCTGATGAGATGGGGAAAGTTCTCCCTTTCCCCAGTGCGCGCCGTTGTGCCCGCGCCTCATTACTCGCGCTGCGTATCGAGACCCTGGGGCATATCAAGGCTGCGTTTGGCGAG
>ERZ781399.2458-NODE-2458-length-15068-cov-3.960901_pt1 | contig 15068 bp, 18 predicted proteins | sample MGYA00511014_ERZ781399 | MGnify/ENA primary metagenome ERZ781399 (study PRJEB29847, sample SAMN06458254) | wastewater metagenome | isolation source: Wastewater bioreactor | place: South Africa: Cape Town | study: EMG produced TPA metagenomics assembly of the...
CGTGACTTTATCTAAACAAAAATCAATGTTTGAACAAGTCAATTCGTTTTTTTAACATACGAAGTTCGGATTTCAATGCGTCGATTTTGAGTTCGAGACTTGTCTGAATTTTATTCGACATTTCTAATTGTTTGATTGCACGTTGATTATCGACTTCAGGAAGAATCTGAGGATTGTCTGTCGTTGTTTTCGATCGTACGCCGAATACGACGAGATTCGACGGGAGAAAATGGAGATTGCCTTTCGGTGCGAGAGCATCGATTTCTTGATCACGAATTTCAAGTTCACTAGTCGTTGTCGAATCGATAGGCACGTCTTTATCAGTTAGTTTATGATATTGAACTTTTTCGTTCGTTGACACTCGACTGACGAGAATTTTTGTCTGAATAAATAAAAGAAAATGAACGTTGAACGTCAATGATAAGAAAAGGAGATTTACTTCGTTTTTTGTTAGTGATAAACCTGAGAGGAGAAGAATTTCTTCGAGATCTTTTTCAAGCAGATATCCACAACGATTTCGATCGAAAAATGTGAATGATAGTAATAATTCAGGATGAACAGTTTTCGAACATGTTTGCACAGCTGTTGTGGTGGTTGTTGTTGTTGGATTTGTTTCTTCAGAATTGGTTTTTTTCTTCTGAGCTGATTCCTCTTCCTCTTGACTTTCAGTTCGTTTTCTTTTCTTTTCATTTTCTTCTTCATTCGGTTGTTCTTCAGTCGTTGCTGTTGTTGTTATCATCGGTTCAGTACTCGTCGTTTCAGTTACTTCCAAACAGCTGAATAACGTTCGATAGATATCATACGAATAGTCTCTCATTAACATTTCTTGAAAAGCTTCGGAAAAGAGATATAATTCGAACGATTTCTCTTTGATTGTGTCTTTGTTGGCATAATTAAGAAGATAGTGAAGAGAAACAACACGACAATCGAATTTATCGCCTTTGCTCGTCGTTGGATGTACGACAATCGAACGATGTGTTGGCAAATGATATTTCAATTCGATATCTTTACGAAGTTTATCAATATCTGATTGAGATGAGTCTTTGACATCAACTACAGGTGTTTCTTCGGCTGTTGTTGTTGTTTCAGTTTTCTCTTCATTGGCCTGAATACGAAAAAACAATCGAATATCTTGATGTTTTTTCCTGTGAATTTACTTTTTCATGTTCGATAACTTTCGCTAGACGTTTTTTCAAATCACTTTTCAAGCCAGTAACTGGTTGTCCACGTGCTTTAAGTTCAGTTTTCAAATCAATGGCCTAAATTTCAATCAACTCGTTTTCGAAATGCAAATTCAATTGGCAACAAACTCGAAGATTTTCGATATCAATCGCTGAATGATGTGACGCACTGCGTGCTTCCATATCCTCGTCCTGAAACGAAAAAAAACACTCGTAGATTCCAAATTTCATCAAATCCAACAAATCGAGAGACGAAACAACAACAAAAAAAGAAGAAAAACATTTATGTACGGTTGTCTGAGCTTCGTTGAGTTCTTCCGCAAGTTCTTCGGCACATTTTTGTTTGTAGGCAGCCGTTGTCTGGTCCCATTCGAGGCTGGTCGGCATGCAGGACGAGGCGATATCGGGCAGGAAAACGACGATATTCTCCACTCGACTCTCAATCAAACGACCTTTGTGAATTTCTTCGGGACGATGATATCGAACCTCCAGATACCGGCACCTAGGATGAGGTACATGTTTTCGTTTTTCAAATTTCAGAGACAGAGAAAGAAAATCGCGAAGAAACAATAACAATTCGAAATAGCTCATTCATACCATTGAAGACATTTGCTCAAATCGATACCGGTTTGCCCGTGAACACAACGAATAGCCGTACGAATGAGCACTTGAGGATCACTTTCGGGATTGGCACCATCGAGAGACGGGGACCATGCGCCGCCTAATGGAAAATATTCGTTCGTATAACGAACACCAACGAGAAATTTGATTAATTTCGTTGGATGTTCCAAATCATCGGGGTTAATCGATGAGCTTTTGCCCGTTTCAGAATGAATTAAACACGAACGAGTGATCAAACTCTGAATATCCGGTGTTGACATGAGCATAACCTACGGAAAAAACACGGCAAATTCAATGAACAATCTCTCGCGAGAAACATACGCGAACATTCCACGTGTAATCCGCGTCGGTTGGATCGAGATTCGGCAGCTGATCGGTTGCTACTCGCGGTACGTGTTTGTTGAACACGTGAAACGAACAAGGCGTGATGAATTTCAAAGGACGATCGAGTGGAATCGATTGGTGCCATGTGTACGACGAATGATAGAAGTCAGAGGGAATATGTAAACGCGAATAACGAGAACGAATTTCTGTGACATTCAATTCCGAACGATCGAGTGACGCTTTGGGTAATGTACAATTGTATTTGGGAGCTGATGGTCGAGTTGTTCGTTTGGGTGTAACGAGTTTAGTCGGTCGTGAATGACTGCTACGTCCGTTGGAGTTCGAACGATGTCGATCGTTGGTCGAATTCGAGCCGTTGTTCATCGGTCTCGGTGGTCGATCGCGATTGTTGTTCGACGGAAGTGGACGTTTGACGTTCGACGATTGATTTCGATTTAAATACGGATCGGCATTTCGAGAAACTGGTGGAGCTCGTCGATTATCAGACGATTGTTGTACGGATCGAACATCGAATCCGAAGTATTTGTACGGTGTTTGCCCACCGAAACCATCGGCTGGCTTCATTTGACAAACGACTCGATCGCCAACACGAGGCGACGGACCGAGAATCGTGTTCAATTTAAACGAGATTTCATTATCAATCACTCCGTAGTCTCGATAAATATTCGAAATTGTGCCCGTATAAGGCAGACTTTTGCCCGCCGATGAATAGTTCATCGATGGACCAGAATTCATTAATGGATACATCGTGATCGTATTTGTCTGATAATTCATCGAGCCTAGATTCATTTGATTGTTTTGTACGCCGCCACCGAACGATGAATAAGAATCGTTCGATGAGCCAAAACGACGGTCATTCGACTGTTGATTGCCGCCTCCATCAGCTCGATGCCATGTTCCTTTGAATGCCATAGTTAATTACAACACAGATTTCGATTCTGTTGAAACAAAAGAATAGAATATTTCGAATGTGTGTGTGTGTATGTATATGTATGTGTTGGTTTGCTTCTCTCTTGATAGATAAATAAACAAAAACGAACCGACATTTACGATTGGTGAATAGGATATGTTGCGATAGAGAACGTTAGTTGTCGTTTTCAGATAAGAAAAAAAAACGAAACGAATGAGCAAGGTCAGCATAGATCAAGATCAATTCGGTTCTGTTAAAAAGTTAAAAACTATACTAATGATTTTTATTTTCTCTTGAAAAATAATAATTTCGTGTAGATATACTCTTTCGACTGGCGATGGTTTTCAAGTAACAGTGATTGAGTACGGAGCTACGATTCAATCGATTCGACAACCCGATCGAAACCATGAAATCAAAGAAATCACACTCGGATACGATAGTTTACAAGGTAGTTGACGAGTTCGTTTTTTTTCGAATGTTGAAATGTGTTTTGTTTTTCCCTCAAGAATATATCGATGATAAATGCTATTTCGGTTGCACTGTCGGTCGAGTAACAAATCGAATAAAAAACGCACGTTTTCAATTAGATGGAATCGAGTATCAATTAGAAAAAAACGACCAAGGAAAACATCATTTACACGGAGTGTTTAACAAACGAATTTGGACGAGTGCAATTGAAAATGATGATACCGTAGTTTTTCAATATCAAAGTCCAGATGGTATAAAAATCGAGCTATTTTGCAACAATATTTAAACTCGAAATTGTTTTTAAGGTGAAGATGGTTTTCCTGGTGAAGTTGATGTGACTGTGAAATATCGATTAACTGTTGATCATCGATTGATCATTGACTATCAAGCAACAACTAATAAACCCACGCCAATCAATCTGACAAATCATACTTATTTCAATCTAACTGGCGATGTAAAACTTCATAACAGAGAAAAAAACCGAGAGAAAAAAAATTGATTTATTTTTAGATGAGTCAAACAGTGCTTGATCATTATCTGGCAGTTCCATCGAGTTTTTACACGCCATTGGATGACGAACATATTCCTACGGGTAAACAAGAAATGTCATTTGAGAATTTTTATCTACGCCATCAATTTGTTTGAGTACAGGCGAGATTGCATCGGTGAATGCAAGTACAAATGATTTTCGGCAAATGGCACGAATTGGTGATCGAATAGGTGAAGTCTATTTCGGATACAATGTCATGTTTATTGTCGATGGACATGGTCAACGTTCGTTTGGAAAGTATGATGAATCAATAGTTCAATGTTAAATCATTCTTGTTCATTCAAAGACTCGTTGACAAGCAAACTGGTCGAGCCTTGACGGTTGAATCGAGTCAAAACGCCCTTCAATTCTACACGGGTACCTATCTTAATCAAATCAAAGGTCGTCAACGAACGGTTTATAATAAATACAGTGGACTTTGCCTCGAAACACAAAACTTTACTGATAGTGTTAACAATCAAGTAAATTTCCTTTCGAATTTCATCTCTCTCGAAATGTATGATTTTAGCCACAATTTCCAAGCGTAATCCTCCGTCCAAATGAAGTCCACCATGAACGAACGATTTTTCATTTTTTTATTGAATAAATGTGTTTTGCTTTTTTTCTTACCGAATAAGAAATATGTCTTGAGGGAAATTATGTCTTTATACTAATACTCGTATTACCTAAGCAAAGAAGAAGAAAAAAAACTAATCAATCCTTTATTCATTGTTCAGGTTTTAACGAATCGAAACTTGTCATTCTCAAAAAGCGTGTAAGGTTATTTTGATGGTAAAAGTACTTTTTTTTTTCTTCGTCACTTCGTTTTCTTGTTCCGCTTGATTGACTCGATGTCTATTGAACGACAATTTGCAATCACTACTTCAAGCATGACACATCATCATCCGCTTGTTTACCTTTTTTTTTTAAAAACTGATTTCTCTGGTTGTTTTTCTTTTTCAGCAATGATCGGCAAACCATATCGGCAAGATCCGATTTATAAACTATGCGTTCTTTGCACGATATTCATGTTTGTAACGAGTGTACTCAATCTATATTATTTATATCGTCGATCAAAAGTTGATTCTATCGAAGAAAATCGAGTACAAACCATGCAAACATTCATTGTAACGTCAAAAACCGATGCAGTCGATAAACAAATCGATATTATCGCCAACGAAAACAATGATTTCGAACAGACTTATCGGCAATTATCGAGTTCATTCGAACGAAATATTATTTCGTTGGCACAAAATCGAGCAGAACTTTTGCAATGTCCAGCTATTCCACCGGATCTTCTCGGTCCCAATCACATTCAACCATTGCCAAGTAATTTCTCGCTTTTAACACCGAGTGTTCATCATCCGAATGTTCTCTTCGGCGGTCGTTTTCGGCCGACAACATGTCACGCTCGTCATAAAATCGCGTTACTCGTACCCTATCGAGATCGTTACGAGATTCTCAAGCATTTTCTCTATCACACACATCAATTTCTTCAACGACAACAACTCGACTATCGAATCTACATTTGCGAACAAGCCTACAATAAAATCTTCAACAAAGGCATAGTCATGAACGGTTGTTTCAAGGAAATCTTAAAAGTCGAACCGGACACACCGTGTTTCATCATGCACGATGTCGATCTTCTGTTGATCGACGATCGAAATATGTACACATGTCCGCCGTTTCCTCGGCATCTCAGCGTTGCAATCGATAAATTTCATTTCTATTTGCCATACACCGGTCTCGTTGGCGGCGTCCTCGCCATGCGTCGTGAACATTACGTATTAGTGAACGGTTATTCAACGAATTACTGGGGTTGGGGTGGCGAAGACGATGATATGTACGAACGGATCGTTAGCAAACGTTTAGTTCTCGAACGTCCGCCACGAGCCATCGCTCGATACAAAATGCTCAAACATACGCATCAAAAATTGAATCCTGCTCGGATGAAAGTTCTGCGTACGGCACATATTCGAATCGATTCCGATGGTGTTAATAATGTGCAATATAAGCTATTGAACATGACTTTATATCCACTTCATAGGCAGTTTTTCATTCATCTTGCTGAACAAAAAGTTTGAATAGAAGAAAAAAAATTTTTGTTTTAATAAAATGTCAGTTATTTTTTTTGCTAAGTCTACAATTTTAAAAAGAACATTTCAAACAACATAGATTTTTCTGTCATTGGTCATATATTGTCGTTGTTTAGTTGTTTTCATCGCTCGTGTTGAATAGAGAAGATATTTCAGTTCGATACGTTTGATGATCGTTGAAGTACGTCGAAGATGAGATCGCATTGGCGAATGTTTAATTGATGTTATAGCGGAAATTGACAGATCGAATTGTTGTGTACATTCCATGGATATTGCCAAAGTCGAACATAATGGTTGACGAGTTGAACATTTACTCGAACGTTTCGGTGTGGATGTTAATGGAATATAAAATTGAAATGAATCACTACTTGGAATAATTGTTGAACTTTCGATATTCATTTTGTTTGTTTTTTTTTTGATAGCTAATCGAAAATGAGAGAAAGGTATATATATCGAAAGAGAGAGAGACAGAGACAGAGAGAAAGCTAATGAACTGTCTTATCGAATAAACATTCACAATTAACTGTGAAATAGTGACAGACGAATTGAAATGTTAGTTTACTCAATATACTTGAAATATATATATATATCTTGTTTCTTTGAAGTTTATTTTCGATAACTAATTGAAAAACTTTCCTATCAATGATAAGCAGTACGATTGTCAATTTAAATGCAATACAATCGAAAAAGGAGAATGAAGGTTTTTGTATGATCTCTATTGTTGAAACATAGGTGTGAATTGTAAAACAAAACAATGACGTACGTGTGCCGTATCCATCCGTTAAACAACGACAACAAGACGCAGACAGCAATTATACGGTACGGAAAATAAAACTCTGCCATTCACACATCGAAATTATCCTGAACAAATTATTACGACGAATGTTTTTATTTATTTGAACTGAAAAATAAAACAACAAAAAGAAAAGAAAATGTTCGATGATTTTTAAATCATCCAGATTTGTCGTTGAGATGTCTGACGATATGATTCAGTCTGTGGTTGATAGAGAAGTCGATCGAGTTTAATAACTGACTGAGGATCTTTGATGAACTTCTGTGTTGATGAACGAGGCATTGTAACTTGTTTTTTCGGTGTACTTGTTTCGAAGAGCATTTTTCTTGAAATGAATTCTATTCTCAATCAATCAGAGCGAGTGAGCGAGCGAAAGAGAGAGAGAGAAAGAACAAGAGAAAAGAGAGTGATTATCCGCTATTGATTAATTGACAAAGAACATGTTAAATAAATCCTTCACCCCTATTGTTTCACGTTCACATTCAAGTGCTGATCAGAATACACGTGCTGTTGGGAAATCTGTTCTACTAGTGAACAGATATTTTCTCATCGATTACTAGTTCAAACTAAACTCGTTCGATCGGTTATATCCAATACTGATTAACCGTGAAACAAGCCTTTTCGCACACGTATCAAATTGTGTCATAATCGAGCTAATTAACTTCGTCGTATACACATTGAAACATGTTTATTATTTATCGAATAAAGATAATGACAGACGAAAAAAGCACACACACACACACACACATGTACAATGACTAGATTTTATTATGTTTGTCGACAGGAGTTGTTCCGCTGGTGGTTAAGTTTTCCAATGGAGTTCGAATAACGACTGACAAACGGCCAGATTTAATTCCCGGCTAAATAGAATAAGAGCAATGATTTAGAATGGACTTTTTTTTAGCAAAAAGAGACAGAAAGAAGCACGTTGGATATCATCAAAGCAGATTAATAATATGCACATTGAGTGGATAGAAGAAAAAAAACACGGGTTTAGCCAGGACGGAGTAAATAAATGTGTATATGAATAAATAATAGTGAAAAAACAATGAGTTTTTATTATTACGAATCGAATGTTCGTATTTGTCTACTGTTTTCTTTTCAATATTTATTCAGAATTACATTAATATTTTTTGGATAACTAAAAACAAAACAACATCAAGAAACAAAAGAAGAAGAAGAAGATGATGATGATGAAAAAAACTGAAGAATTCTTCGAATAAACCCGTCACCTCAACAAATTAGATGTTCATACAAATCTACGTGCAATTTCTCATCTAATTGAAAACAACATTGACGAATGTGATTATGCATGTCAACGTACTTTTTTCTTGCCACCTAACAGCAATTCTTTGTAGGCTTCGGAACGCAAGAATCGAGCGTAGGTATCACGATTCATCAGATTGAAAATATGATCCTACAAAACAAAATACAAAAAACAAATCGCTCAATGAACGAATGTAAACCTGAGCTTCATCGAATGTATATCGACTTGGATAGTGCGTCATTTTATTTTTCGTTAGATTCATGACACGTTGATCAATATTAATCGAGTAATAAGCACCTGGCGAAAGAAATTCATTGTAAATTTCATGTACACGATTGTGTACGTCCTTTTGTGGCGTGTAGAAACGCAATTGAATACACGCTTCGTAGAAACGTAGATTTTCACTTGAATATTCTTTGTCGAGAAATTTCCAGAAATAATCTCGACCAATTGGATCTTTGAGTAGTTCGTTAATTGAAAAGCCCCAACGTTTGACACGTCGAGATGAAATCTCTTTAGCATTGCCCATTTTCTCCAATTCCCACAAGTCAGTTGAATCAGTTAGCCCTGGACGCAAAACATATAGTTCTGTTATCAACGAGATGAAATTTCATCACTTACAAGGATTCGATGGTTCGCAGGCGGTCAAAAACGGATCGAATTCACCGTACTGTTCGAAATAGGAGAGATAAGTTTCGCAGACTTTCGACGTTTTCAAACAACGTCGATCGATTCGATGTTTAAGAAAATCGATTTCTTGATATAATTGATCGATGACAGTTGCCTCATCGTATTCTTTGAAAATACTCGATCGAATCGACGCATTCGAAACGGTTTGATTCGGTGAAATCAAGCCGACAGTCATCGTTATCAGATTTTTATTGGCAGCAAGAGCAAGAGCCGATGCCGGCGCCGCTGTGTTCGTTACTGAACCTGACGAGACTTCTCTCAATGTTGTCGAAAGGGCATGTGGACTGAGCAAAGACGCTTTACGTCGCATGAGTTTCTTAATATCGTGTTCGCTCATGTTAACACAACCGGGAGCGGGCCGATAGACGTCCCAGAAAGCTCGTTCTTGCGAATCGAGAACGTTTCGTTCGACTTTATCACGTTTTTTGTCGACTCTAAATATCGAATTGCAATCGACAATTTGCTTTTTTTTTGTCTTTGTTTTACTTGATTTGTGCTTCGGCTTGCATGTAAATAAATTCCCATTTTCTCGCGAATAATTTCTGTAGACGAGCGAGATTCTCGGCTTCGTAATCAGCTAATTCCAAGCGTGTCTTATTCTGCATCGTTCGTTTACACAGATAAACAGCTAAAGCAAAGCAAAATCAGTTCAGTTTTTTCGTCGAGAGAGAATCTTAGAGCTAAGTTAGTCGAGTTAGGAGCTAAAATATGTCTACCTCGATATTGAATTCTATAGTCTGTCTGTATGAAGAAAAGCAATTTGAATTGAAATACAAACGAATGAAGACGAAAGGACACTTACCATAGTCGATGTTATCGGGCTCGCCGTGATTCGACGGCCAGAAATACGGAGTTTGAAAGCGATAGAACGTCCCGTCGTTTTTCACAGTGAGAACATGATCTTCAATCGGTAGAATCTGTTGAACAAAACAACAAAAAGATGAAATTTCTTCGTTTTTTTTTGCTTTGATATGCAAACGTACATAACCATATGAAGACATGAGATTGGCAAGATGAAGTGCTTCGGCTAGAAAAAAAACAACACCCTCAACAAATGATTTGATAATCGAGTCAATAGATTATCATCGTACCGGTGTCATCGACATCGAGTGTTTTCAGAATCCATTGAATTAAATCTCCTCCGGTGAATACACTGGGAATTTTCGACATGAAACTTTTGACAGATTTTATTGGTAGACCGGTGTTTTCATGTTGCATTCGTTCGACTAATGCTTCGATCTAAACAAACGAGTTCATTTTTGATTATTCCGTTTTGTTGATTTACTTTTCTATAAGTAAATAAATTCGGTATTTCGTATTCTCCATCGATATTCATTGGATGGATGGAAGTTAGGAGATCATTGGAATTGGGATTGAAAGTACTTGTCATTGTTGCTGTGGATTCATTCAATGCTGTTTGCTCATCGATTGGCGGATCGATGTGAACCATTTCTAATGTGATGCGCTCGCCTAGTGAATCGTCATCAGTAAAAGACGCCCGAGTTCGAGCGGCCATTTAATCATACTCAATGTCAATCATGAGCATTGAGTTTTTGATTTGTTGTCTTAGACTTGAGAGATAAAAATCAGCCATTGCCAACGTTTATCGACCTTCGTTTAATTGACTCGTTCGATATGTCGCGAGTGTCGACGCGAATAGATCGAGTACATGATAAGAATAAAGTACGGCATATTTTTTTTACAAATGTTATCCTTTTCACTTTGCGAATCGAATCGAAATAAATAGTTTTCTTTTTCTCAGTTCATATCGAACCGATAAATCTCATTGGTTGATTTCTATGCGAAGAGTGAAATGTACTAAAGTAGTTTGTAGATATTATTCTTCGATTTTTATGGCACAAAAAACTCATTTATGTACGCAATGCAAAAAAACATTTTCAAGACCTAGTAAACTTCAATCTCATATCGCTTATCATCATGAGAAAAAGGTAACCCTTGATTTTCGTGTTTATCTGATGAGAAAAAGCCAACAATTGAATATCGGCTGTTTTTTTTCTAGTTTTCATTCGAATGCGCTTTATGTAGTAAACCGTATTCGAATCAAGACCATGTCAATCGACATTTTCGAACAGTTCATCAGAAAGAAAATCTGCCAATGAAAAAGTATTGAGCTCGATTTCATTGAGAAATATGTTCGTCAATTGATTTCAATGTAGATTTCTTTGTACGATCGATCATTGTTTGAAAACATTTTCGAATAAACAAAATCTCGATCGACATAAACGATTAGCTCATTCGAAAAGCAAATCCTTTGTTCAGTGTTTCTACTGTTCGGAATCGATCGATGATCTCGAAGCTCATCTCGTCCTCCAACATCAATCAACATCCAAAGATAAACTCAAGTAAAAAAGAAATTCATCGATTTGCAAGTGCAAATTTTGTGTTGTTTGACTTTAGATGTCTCGATTGTTGTAAAGAATTCAATTCAGTGAACAGTCTAATTCATCATCGAATTGTTCACACAGGTTTGAGAATTGTTTGTTTGTTTTTTTGCAAAACTAAATATTTCTTTAGATCATCCATTGGGCCTTTGCGCGTTGAATACGGTTAGTAGAAGGTTGGGTGACCACCTTCGAAGACCGTCAATGGGTGTCTAAGAAAGAGAAATCGAAAGAACTTAAATGGACAATTTCGTATTTAGACGAACGACGGTTAGTCGATGTTCGATGGACGATGAATCGATTGCTCGATGAAATCGAACGCAATGAAAGTAAATAGAAAAAGAAACTATTTTCTTCGAAAGGATAAGTTCGATTTCTATTGACATAGCTTATCAATGTCACGAGTGCAATCGAATATTTCGATCGTTATATCAATTCGATCAGCATCGACACAGTCAAATTCATCAAAAACACTTTTCATGCTCGTATCCAAACTGCCGAAAAACTTTTGTCTACATGAGAAATTTTCGGCAACACCAAAAGTAAATCCACACACATGAAACACGTCACATTTCGATATAGTTCTTCGCATAGAAATCATCATGAGACAGCCTCGCGTTTGCCATGTCCGATCAAATCCTGTTCAAAAACCTACACAACTCAATCATCAATCGATCGACATTTGAAAACCTTTCATTCGAATGCAACTTGCCGATTGGCATCGACTCGTCGATCAGTGATTCTTCCCGGTTTCCAACGTCGAACTCGTTCGCAAATGAAAACTCTCATGGACCAACTTTTGACTGACTCGAATCCGATTGTTTTGTCTGACGAACATGTTTCTCTTGATCCTTCTGAGACTACTTTCGATTCCGATGTGTTAAAAGGCTACGAAGAACTCGGACTTGTTAAGTTATTTTAATTGTTTATTTTGTTTTTCAGATAGATAGAAAAGAAAAAAAACATTCGATTATGACTGAATCGAAACCGGTATGTATTTCGATGAATATTCTAGTTGACGAATAGATTTGAATGTGTGCTTCTCTCTCTCTCTCTCGCTCGCTTTGTTTTTTCCTCCTCGGATACACGTTGGAAAAAGCACGACTGATTTCTTCAGATGATAGACGATTCATTACCTGAATTACCGCCCGATACTCGGCCGCTTGTTCATCAAGTAGCCGGCCATTTCTACGGTCGATCGAAAACCAAATTCGGCTTATTAGAACGTTGCTCAACAGGCGAAGTACTCAAGCCTCTATTAAACCCGCCACGTGGTCCACGTGAACATGAATTCTATGAGATCATGTTCGTTCGACCGATTTCACCTGAACTGACTAAACTTCGGCCATTTCTGCCTCAATATAACGGCACATACGAATATTCCAATATGACTTATTTAATCTTGGAAAACATCATTCGAACCTATGAGAAACCGTGTGTTATTGATATTAAACTCGGTCGAATCACTTACGATGAAGAAGCCACACAGGAAAAGATCGAACGGCAAATTAACAAATTTCAACCGGCCTCGGAAATCGGCTTTCAATTACTCGGCTGGAAAGTTTATTCTCACAAAGAACAGACATATATTTATCATGACAAGCAATGTGCTCGTTCGCTGACCAAAGACGAGCTCGTCCATGGTATGGCGAATTTTTTCGGTGCCAACGAACGCGATCATCGTGCAATAGTTCGAGCTGTTCTAGTTCGACTTATCGATCTCTATGAGATCATGTCGAAACAATTTGAATTCGTTTTTATTGCGTCATCAATCTTAATCGTCTACGATGGCAATATTCGAGATGATTATGATGAACAATCGATTCGTGTTGATGTTCGACTTGTTGATTTTGCTCATGTTTTCCAATCGAAACACAAAAATCAGGCCGATGAAAATCTGCTCTTCGGTTTGAACCATTGTATCGAATATCTCTCGATAAACTAAATCATGAAATGAATTCATCGCCGACGACTTGTTCGAGATCATGTCTTTCAACGAACTAATCTAATCTTTCTCATATATTTTGTATATAATTACTACAGGAGAAAAAGAAATAAAAAAAAACAATTTAGCGAGATAGAAAAACTCCACAAGAGAAAGAGAAAAACTAAATGCTGAATGTTTTTTGTTTTCTTATTCCTTCTAGACACCCAAACGTGAATATCCAGTTGATTATGATTACGATGAACAAAACAAGAAGACACATGCTGCTTGTGATCTTCTTCGATATGACTTGAAAATGTGCTTGTTAGCGAGTGATTGCTGTAAAGTAATAAATAGAAAAAATTGTTGAGAGTTGTTTTCTTTCGAACGTGATTTTACAGTTAGGACATACGCCGAAAGAATGTTTAAGCGATGAAAAATTGAGAGAACTCGTGCCCGAAGAATGTCGACGTTTGTCGTACACGTTCTTCGAATGTAAACGATCGATGGTGAGAGAGATTGTTGCAATGATGTTTTGTCATCTCGTTGTTTTCTTTTCGTATTTAGATCGATATGCGATCACGATTTCGTGGTCGAAAAGGCGAAATTTATTAGCAAACAAAAACTCTTTTTTCTTCTTTATTTCGAAATAAAAAAACAACAACATTTGTGCTACTTTCTCATGATGATTATTTCAGATTTGAATGTTGCTATTTGCTCGACGTTTTTCGAATCTCTTGTCTGTTCGTCGATATGCAACATCAGTCAGTGATTTGTATCGAGGTCTGATAAATGGTGATCGAGGTTGTCTAGCCCGGAGTATCACACTAGTCGAGTCGACTCAACACGAGAAACAACAACATGCAAAAGAACTACTTGCTCAAGTTTTACGAAGTTTGAAAGAGAAACAAGATCGACAGCTGGACAAACCGATTAGCTTTCGAATTGGTTCGTTTGCGTTCGATTGAATCGCTTCGATTGACATAACATTTGATTTTCTAGGATTATCCGGTAGTCCCGGTGCTGGTAAATGATTTGAAGTTAAATAAACAAACGATTTGAAAACGATGAACTTCTCTAGGTAAATCGACATTTATCAATGTGTTCGGCAAACATTTAATTGATCAAGGACATAAAGTCGCTGTTCTAACTGTCGATCCATCGTCGTCGACGACCGGTGGTTCGATTCTCGGCGATAAAACTCGTATGCTCGAGTTATCACGAGAGAGCAATTCGTATATTCGAACGTCACCATCGGCTGGCACGCTCGGTGGTGTGACGAGAACAACGAATGATGCGATTGTCCTATGCGAAGCAGCGGGCTACAACGTTATTCTCGTCGAAACTGTCGGTTAGCAGAAATCGATTTCAGTTTTATTCATTCGAAAATACGTTTTCGATTATTAGGAGTCGGACAATCGGAATTTGCCGTTGTTGATATGGTCGATATGTTCTGTGTTCTTTTACCTCCTGGATCCGGTGATGAATTACAAGGTATTTTCGTTGATTTCGAGCATAATAAGAAAAAAACTAGATTGAATCGTTGCGCGTTGCTTAGGAATGAAAAAAGGCATAATGGAATTAGTTGACCTCGTTATCATCACGAAAGCTGATGGTGAATTGTTGCCTGAAGTTCGTCGATTGAAAACGGAATGGTCAAGTGCACTTCGACTTATGCGTCGTCGATCATTAAATTGGGCTCCTAAAGTAAAATTTCTCTCTCTCTCTTTGATTTTGACTTTTGATTTTTCTCTCTCTCCTATCATAAGGTGATCTCAGTCTCCTCTCGAAAAAGTGAAAATATCGATCAAGCTTGGTCGCAAATGCTCGCATTCGAAACAG
>ERZ781399.2465-NODE-2465-length-15050-cov-4.542314_pt1 | contig 15050 bp, 13 predicted proteins | sample MGYA00511014_ERZ781399 | MGnify/ENA primary metagenome ERZ781399 (study PRJEB29847, sample SAMN06458254) | wastewater metagenome | isolation source: Wastewater bioreactor | place: South Africa: Cape Town | study: EMG produced TPA metagenomics assembly of the...
ATTGATAATCAATTCAAGAAAAATCGAAAAACATTTCATCTTGAAATATCATGCTGCTTAATCACAAGTTTTTATATGCTAACTGTTCGATGTTCTTTTTATTCTTTGTTGGTTTTCTGTTGCTCACACCTACGAAGTACGTTTTTTTTTATCAAAAGTAACACGCGATTGCCTTACGTTTGGACTTGTCCTTTCTCATTTCGATGCAAACACATGTGAGGTTAAAATACATTTTTATTGTTGCTGTTGTACTTTTACACGGCATATGTTGCTCTTCAAGTACAAGTGAATGAATCTGATATCTTTTTTATTAAAAGACGAAACCATAATGTTTCATAGCGACCTCAATTGGAAATTTCCTGTGTAATATTTGAATGGACATCGAATTAATCCAGTTAAAGGTCTCCCATCGATTGATCGATTTTCTGTAGTACGTGACTGCGTACAGTACAGGGACGGGCATGACATAAATGAAAACGTTTGTTGAGCAAGGTTTCTCTTTTCATCGACTTATTATCTAACTAACAATAGGTTTTATATTCATTCTTTTCTTTTTTCTCTCTTTAGATTGTTATTATCATCACGCATCGAAAGTATGCTTAATAAATTCGAATAAAAACCAATTCGATCATTTGATCATACACACACACATCTATATATACAGAAAAAAAAGTAAAAGAAAAAGATTGAGAGAAACGAAGCAGCTGTACGATAGTTTTAGTTTCAAACGCACATGACACTTCCAAACAGTGAAAATCAGACGGTCCCTAACGGTAAAAGCATGTACGAAAACGAAATCGATCCTGAAATCAAACATTCGCCTCCGCATATTCTTAAACGTGCCGAGAGTGAAGGCGGAAGTCTACTCGCCAAAGGCTGTTGTTTACAACCGGCAAAATATGTTAGTCTCACAGAGAAAATCGAAAAACGTATGGCGAACAACGATCGATGGTATTCGCTCGAATTTTTTCCACCACGAACACCAAGTGGTGCTGCAAATTTAATCGGCTGGTAACAAAAAAAAGTTCATCATTTGTTCTTTTTCTGTCGTTCAAACAAAATTTTCTTTAGTTTCGATCGTATGGCTGTTGGTCAACCATTATTTTGCGATATCACATGGCATCCAGCCGGTGATCCAGCTAGTAATAAAGAAACAAGTTCAATGATGATTGCTAATACGATGTTGAACTATTGTGGCATCGATACCATGCTGCATATAACGTGCTACGGTGCAAAGAAAGCAACCATGCTCGAATATCTTTACAAAGCAAAAGATTTCGGTATTCGAAATTTATTAGCTTTGCGTGGAGGTAAAGACGAGGCGTGTTTTTGTATTTTAAAAAAAGAAATTGTTTTTTTTCTTTTGTTCTCATTCAGATCCACCTGTTGGCGAAGAATGGGATCCGAGTAAAAGCGATTTTCGTTATGCTACTGATTTAGTACGATTTATTCGTCAACATTTCGGCGATTATTTCGTTATCTGTGTTGCCGGTAGATTTATTTATTTGTGCGTTTTTTTTTCTTTCATATTTTCTTTTGCTTTTCTTATCAAGGTTATCCGCAAGGACATCCCGATAGTACATCGTACGAAGATGATCTCGGTTATCTCAAAGAAAAAATCGATTGTGGCGCTGATTTTATTATCACACAGTTATTTTTTCAAGCCGAAACATTCATTAAATTCGAGTCTGATTGTCGTGCTATTGGTATTACATGTCCGATTATTCCAGGCATATTTCCTATTCAAGTAGACTTTGTTTTTCTATTTTTGTGATTCGTTCGAATATCAATTTCATTTGTTTTTATCTTATCTAGGGTTTTGCCAGTCTTCGTAATATCGTTCGTTTAGCTAAACTCGATGTACCAAAAGAGATTCTCGCTTGTATCGAACCGATCAAAGATAACGATGAAGCCATAAGAAATTTCGGTGTTCAAGCATGTTTAGATCTCTGTCAGAAACTACTCGAATCCGGTAAAGTCTATGGTTTACATTTCTATACATTGAATCGTGAATTTGCTACGATCGAAGTCTTGAAAAAGCTCGGTCTCTGGCTTGAAGATCACCCTCAACGAGCTCTTCCGTGGAAGAAAACATCGAGTAATTACGTTCGTTCGAAAGAAAATGTTCGACCCATATTTTGGAGTATTCGACCGAAATCGTACGTTCATCGTACAGCGAATTGGAATGAATTTCCTAATGGTCGTTGGGGTTTATCATCGGCACCGTCATTCGGCATGCTGACTGATTATCATTTGTTCTATTTGAAAATCGATGCACCCAAAGAAGATCTATTAGACGAATGGGGACGAGAATTAACAAGCGAAGAAGATGTTTGGCGAATGTTTGCGTCGTACATTGGTGGCGAACGAAATGCTCAAAATAAAATCATCAAACATTTTCCATGGACAGACGAAGAATTATCGTTAGAAACTTCGTTGATTCAAAAGGACCTTGTTGAATACAATCGACGAGGAATATTAACAATTAATTCTCAGCCAGCCGTAAACGGAAAACTCAGTTCCGATCCTATCGTTGGCTGGGGAACAGTTAACGGATATGTTTATCAGAAAGTAGACTTCCGAATTCGAAACCTAGACGACAGATGAATAACGAATTTCTTTTAGGCGTATCTAGAATTTTTTACAAGTGCTCAGAATATTCCAGCGTTACGAGCTGTATTAAAACAATTTCCAAGTGTCAACTATCACTTTATTAATAAATCAGTAGGCGAAAAAACGAAAGAAAAATCGACGTTTGCATTTTGTGTTTAGGGTGAAGTCAATGAAACGAACACCGATGATGAATCGCCAATTGCTGTTACATGGGGTGTTTTTGCCGGACGAGAAATTATTCAACCAACAGTTGTTGATCCTGTTAGTTTTATGATTTGGAAGGTAAATCGAAAGCGATATGTTGTGTGTTTTCATTGAAACTATCTCGTTTTTAGGACGAAGCATTTAGTTTATGGACAGAACGTTGGGGTAAATTGTACGATGTTGGCACACGTTCCCATGAAATCATTGAACAAATAGCAAATAATTATTTTCTTGTTAACCTAGTCGATAATGATTATCCTCAAGGTTCATGTCTTTGGAATGTATTAGAAGCAATGTTTGAATATCAAAAATTAACAAAGAAAACTGAACAATCTTGAGAGATACTATTGGATGAAGAAGAAAAAGACGGTTTTCTTTTGTTTTTCAATTCTATTTTGTTTTCTTTGTTTTTTCGAATAAAAATTCAACAAGACGATAAGACATTATCCTTGTTCTCGATGAGAATATTTCGATTTGCTTTTTTTTGCTCCGCTTGCTGTGCATTCGTTCCTTATCATTGAAGACAGACAATAAAAACTTATCGAAAAAAAGCCTTTCTCTCTCGTCATTCATCGTATATACTTTGATTCACACAGCGTGTTAAAGAAAAAGAAAAAACGAGTAGAGTTGTTCTTTTTTTTTCTTTTCTTTCCTTTTCTTCCTTCAGTTTTTTTTACAATATAACGACCGAACGGTTGTATACAACATCAACATGCCGTGAGATAGAACGTGCTGTATGTCAACAAGATCATCCAATGGCGGCAGTGTTTCGCCATCGCGTCATTCGCTAACACGCGGCTACGACGTACTACGACTACCACCACCACCATCGCCATCACCATCATCATCGTAAATACAACCACATACACATACTATTCTCTTCTTCGTTTTCTTTTTCTTCATCGTCGTCGTCTTGATGTAGTTTTTTTTTCTTCTTCTTCTTCTGACTCTATTGACGATCAATCTACGAAAGAAAGAGAACGAGAAAGAAGAAGAGAAGAAAAAAAGAAACGCGTTTGGTTACTGCTATTACTTCTCAACTACCATCACTTTTTTCCCTCACCTCTATTTCTTCGATTTTTTCCTCGCGTGTCCATGTGTCAGACACATGCTTCGATCGTAATTATTCAGCACAATTAGTATTCGATCTTATTGAACATTGATATTCGAAAGACAAACAAATATATTTCGTTTCTTTTTCCTTTTCAATGAACAGTATTTTTGCCTAAATGACGACAATAACAACAACAACGACAACAACGACGACTACTCTTAATGGAAACGATCAAGTCAACGTCCCATATGCTCGTTTAGAATCGCCACATTTCGGAACCTATGATATCTGGCAAGACAGAGTAACTGTTGGAAAGAAAACCAATCATCACGATGTCGATATTAATATGGGTACATTTCTTTATTGATCATTGAATAGTTTTGAACGATATTTGATTTCTAGGTTCGACATCCGTTGTATCTCGTACACATTTCGAATTAAATCTTCTCAATGGTACTGATTTTCAATTGAAATGTCTTAGTAAAAATGGTATTTTTGTTAATAATAATTATTTAAAAAATTCTTCAATATCGATCTTACCCAAACAGTACGATTCATACTTTACTCATATTTATTTATTCGTCTTTCTTTCTTTTTCTTTTATCTCAGATGTACACTTCGTTTTCCAAGTACGGATATTTGTATATCATTTTCATCTTTAATTAATAATGTCAATTCGAATTCGAATTCTCTTGCTCGTACATCGCCTGAAAATGTTTCTCGTCATTTATCAACCGATACTATCACTCAAGCAACACGTTTACCGACATTTCCCATCGAAACACCTGTTCAATCAACAACAACGAACTCGAATCATCAACAAGTCATTCTCGTAACAGTGAATCATGAAATTAATAACAATAATCTTTCATCATTAAATGCCAATCGAACAACAAATGGACAAATCAAAAATCATTTCGACAACACCGTACCAATTGTTAATAATTTGATAAAGTAAAAATCAATGAAAATAACTTTATTCGAAATTGAATATTTGTGTTGTTTTCTTTCTTCAGTTCTTCCATTCCAATAAGTCCAAAAGCAATTCACAGTGATATGAATGAAAATCAAACTTTAGTGAGGTAAAAACAGTTTTATACAAGAATTTTATCGATTGTTAAATTGTTATTTTTCAGTTCACCTATCATTCAACGACTTCCAGCAACTGGACTCGATATGAACGTACATGATCAAGATAATTCGAATAATATCAATTCAAAAAATAGTACCAAACCACCGTTTTCCTACGCTCAGCTCATTGTTCAAGCGATTCTATCTGCACCTGATAAACAAATGACATTGAGTCAAATTTATAATTTCATTTCAGCTCAGTATCCGTACTATGAAGCGAACAATCGTGGTTGGCAGGTTAGCAAACGCAAATTATACAATTTCGAATTGATTTCGTGTTTTATTTTGTAGAATTCTATTCGACATAATCTTAGTCTCAACCGTTATTTTATTCGTCTTGCACGAAAAGAAAATGATTCGGGTAAAGGCAGTTTCTGGCGTTTAGATGAAACATGCGAAGAAAAACTTATTGATCATGCATTTCGTCATCGAAAACAACGTGGAAATTCGATTTCATTGACAAATTCGAATAATGAACATAATCATTTGAATAAATCGGATGATCAACATTCGCAAACAACAAATCAATATTCAACGGATCAAAATGATTTTCTTCTAGCAGATTTACATACGAGTAATCCATCGACACCGCTGTCACCTATGACAAGTCCATTGACAGCACCTATGTCGCCACCGATTCGGCAAAATGAAGACAATAAACGAAAACGAGACGTCGAAACTGATGACGAAGAAACTGAGTAAGAAGAAATCATAGAAATAGTTCTTTTTTTAAATGTTACTCTTTGTTTTCTCTTAAGAACTGAACAACAAATTAACAGTTTATTAAATGAATTAACCGAATCTATTGACGAACGATTAAAACGTCAAAAACTTGAAACATCAACTTAATAAAATTCTCTCTCTTTTTCTGTCTTGTTATCAATGAATTTTTTTTTCTTTTTTCTTTTTCTTTTCGTATTAAATAAATACACTCTCGAATCTGTCTTGCTAAAGTTTTCACAAAAAAAAAACAAAATAACAACACAATAAAAAAATAAATGGGATTATTTCTTATAATTTCGTATCCGTATTCTTTCGGGCGTAATTCTTTTTTTTATCTGACACTATACTTAAACTAATGTGAAAACTTGTCGAAACATATGAGACATAAAAATAATTAAAGTTAATGACGAGACACTATCGTTTATTTTCAAACACAAAATAAAGTGATTCATTCTAACGACAGTAAAGTTAAACTCAGTGCAGAATTGAAAACATCTAAATAATTAAATGTGACAGTGTACTAAGGAGTACGTTTTTGAATTACAAAGAAACATAAGTTCAGAAGGTGAATCTAATTTGCAAAGTTAATCAATGTTGAGCCTTTTTATGAAAGAAACTCGTCACTATTTTTATAATAAAAAACCCTAAAAAAATAGACTAATCTGTCATTATCTTTCTGATCGAAAATCGTTAGTATGTGTTTACTTAGCAATGCTTACGATCAACTGGATTATTCTGCAATGACAGCACAAAAAAAAACAAATACATTTTCTTTTGACCAACCAATGAAGTTACAACTACGCAGATTGATCTAGAAAAAAAATCTAATTACAGAATGCCAACTAATCGATCTTATCCTTCCGTAATTTCTTAAGATCACTCATTAATTTCGCACCGTTTTAATTATGTCAAATAACGACAAACATATAAAGATGTTTAATTGTCTATCTGCGGCTGGTTTCCATTAGACACGTCTTGTTAACGAGTAGGTTATCATTTTCATTAAAAAACATGAACATGCTTAAGTCTTCGATCCTTAAAAAGAAACGCAGAGAGAGAGAGAGAGAGAGAATGAGTGGGATTAGTTATTATTTTGCGCCTCTCAATTTTTTTGTAATATATAATGACAAGAAAAAAAAATGACTTTGCCTTTTTATAAAAAAAAGATAAGATGAACTCAATAGCTTGTTTTTGTGTATTAGATTTTGTGTCAATTAAAAATGAATTTAATAATCATCTTTGTTCAATTTTATTTGATTTAAAACTTGTAGAACTTGTAATTATGATTTATTCTTTCATATGCAAGTTAACAAGTAAATGAGCACTATTCTACTTTCTCTCATTTTTGTGTTTTTAATCTAACGCGAATACGTTTTCTTTTTATTATTAATATGAGCACTCACTCATCCTTTTTTTTAATACTTTGTTTCCACCTATCATTTTGTCAAGGTAACAAATGAATGAACGAAGTAAAAATAGTTTTATAACTCTTTTCTTCTCTTGCCATCGATTTAATATTAGCTGCATTTTGAGCATCTATCTCTCGAAGATAGATTTTTGGGATTTAATTAAGATTTCTTTGTATTTACAGCAAATATTTTTACTACAGTTGTTCTTCGATATTGTTTACGTAGGTGAACGCGTTTACTAAATATTGCTGCTGTTCCATTTCATTCCCGGCGTATTTAAATAATTAAAGTAGCAGGTTGCAGTTGAAAGCAAAAAAGAAAAAAACGTCATTTATTCTTTGAAAGAAATATAGGCTAAAAATCATAGATCTGTTTGTGACTTTTCTTACATTTCAACATTTTTCTAAGGGCAAATTCGGCGGAAATTATTCAAACTTTTTTTCTTTCTTCGTCCCGTTTGTTACAAGTTACTTGTTCAATAATAACGATTAGTTTTCCGAAATGTGTTTCTATTCCCATTGAATACCAAGGAAAGCAAACTAGTATTGATCCAAACTCAAGACAACATAGAACATTTCTCATCTATTCTCGTAGGACACAGGTAAAAAAAAACATGCACGACAGTATCGTGTTATCTGCAAATATATTCGTTTTATTTGATTAACTTTCTTCTTCTTAATCAAGACTAATTTCGATTATTTATTAGTTCATTCGGTTTTTGTTTAGAAAATTAAGCTTTAAGTTTGAGAGGAATAATGTTGGCATTTGCTGTTCAATGACAGAAAAATAAAGTAGCTAGACGATCGTTGTTTGACATAATTGACACTAATACCAAAATAGTCATTGAAAAAAATTTTGTTAATTTCAATTGAATAAACAGAACCGAAACAACAAAATGACAAACGATGTGGAAAGTATTGCTTAGATAAAATTAATAAAACTCGTTCCTTGTTTTCATACCTCGAGAGAAATAAGCTAGAATCCTAATGTTTGAAAGAAAAGAATTTTATTTGTCAAATTTCATTTTTTTTTCTTGTGTTCTTATTAAGAGAAAAAGAAAACGAGCTAGTAATCTACATCAGGTAGACAACGAACCACCTACTCATTTCAAGAGAAACAGAGAGATATGAGCATGAAAGGGAGAATCTTTTTGTGACGGTTTTCTTTTTGTTCTCATTTTTTTGCACATTCATCGTTCCATGTTACACTTTTGCCGTATTTATTTTCTTTGTTTCTCTCTTTTTTTGTTCGTTCATTATTGTCATTAAATGAAAGAGATAAGAGAAAACAAGAAAGAGAAAGCAAAGATTTCACTTACAGTCGAATTTGTAATCTACTCATATTACATCGGAAGCAAATTGATATGAGAAGTTAGTTTTTAATGAGATATATTCAGTCTACCTTTTGCTTTTTTTTTCCTGAATACCAAAACAACAGAGAAAAAAACTCACAAGAGGAAGAAGACGTAGAATTTCTCATTCTATATTTTCTTCTTCAGATTGACATTCTATTTTCATAAATCAATAAGCCATGCATAAGTATGTTGAATGTTTATTGAATTAAATCAAACGTGACTGTCTCGCTTTTAGTTTCTCCAATGAATCTACTCTTACAACTGAAGATTATACAAGTTTACTTCTAATCAATATTGTTGTATATCGATTCTATTTTCTATTTCTTATTATCGCTGGTACATGTGGAAATCTTCTCACAGCAATAACACTTCTTCAAGCTAAACTACGTAAATATACAACATGTCAATTCATGGCTGTTTGCGTATTGTTCAATATTGGTGTTTTATTAACACATACGCTGAATATGATGTTAACTCATGGACATGGTATTCATATTCGAAGCATCTATGATGTTGGCTGGTGTCGGTTTCATGCATTTCTATCTCAATGGATACGTGGCATGTCATCGTGGATTTTAGTTATTGTTGCGTTTGATCGTTTTCGTCAATCGAAAGTTGTTCGGCGAACAACAACAATAACCAGTCGAAATCCAATTGTTATTCGTCGAATGCTGGTTGCAAGTGTGATTTTAGCTTTTCTCAATCTTCATTATCTTCTATTTACGGGCGATCGTGTTATATTAAATGGAAATATTCCATTTCTCGGTTGTGTATTTCATAAAACAAGTCCCAATCGAATGCAACGGTTTTTTGCGTCGACAAGCACTTGGCAAGAACTTTTCACAATTATTATTGTCGTAAGTTCACCTGCATAGAAAATAAAGGAAAACAAAAAAAGAATTCTACGGAATTTCTGTTTTTTAATTCTAGCCTTGTATATTAACATTAATACTAAATATATTTATTATAAAAAATTCCTTCCTAAATCCGACTTCCAATGAACATTTAAAATCTCGTTCGAAGAGTCGAACACGTCGTGTAACAACAATGTTACTAGCATCGAGCATTGGCTTTCTGGCACTTGTTGCGCCAGCACAACTATTCATTGCCCTACGTTTCGATCCGCAAAGTCTAATCGGTCCAGGAGATGAATTGAAGTCATTTATTATTCAAGGGTCGATTCATCAATGTTTAATCAATACGTATTATGCGGCGTCGTTTGTGTTTTGTTTTGCTTCATCATCAGTATTTCGACGTGAAATTAAAAAACTTTTCCAGAAATTTTGTAGAAAGAAACAAGCAAATACGATGAATCGAGCGATTAGTGTCGGCGCATGTTCATCACATGAAAATCATCCATTTATACAACCACCACAAATTAGTCAGACGATTAATTCGTCAAATGGCCGACTCAATGAATTTCTTCTCGAACGAGTGACTCGTTGATCAACAAACGATGGTAAGATGTTCACTTGATTCTGTCCGATATTGTATTCGATTCGCATGTGATCTAGTTGTTGTCTTTAGAAGAAAAAAAAACTCTTTAAGAATAATCTCGGTTTTCTTTTGTTTGTTGTTCTTGTTCGAGTATATATATATGTAACTCCGTATGATTTGGTTTGTTGTTTTTTTCTTGTTCTATCGGATGATACTCATTGAAAATTGTCAATTTTCATTTCGTTTTATTAATTAAATGAGATAAAGAGTCTTTGTTTGACGTCAAAAGAGTCGAGTATTCTTATTTAATTATTAATAATCTTATCTTTTAATAAAACAATACCAAAAGAGAAAAAGAAGCCAATGTTAATTAAATACAGTTGTTTATTTATGAAGGAGAAAATTCTTTGAAAAAATAAGATTTACTTAATATTCGAGAGGATCGTAATGAATACTCTTTTTTTTTGAAAAAAAACATCTGTTATTGAATAAAGTTTGTTTACTATTCATTAAGCCGAGATATTGTTTCATAATAGAATCAATTTGAATAAAATATTCTACTATAAATAATAAATAAATGTCACGTTAAACACGCATGATTTAATTAAGATTTGCTGTCTAATTCGGATATGTTCATAGATAGTCATATTTATCTTAATAAGTCTAGTACGCAATTGAGTTTAGGGATCTAAATTATGTGTCTTTTGAGGTCTTCATTGATTATACGATTCAGAAATAGTAGTAGTTAGACGGGAATCATTAATCGTTTCAGTTATTTACGCAGATTTAATGAAAATTTTCAATATCATGACTACAAGTATATATAATTCTGTTCGGGCATAGAAAAAAAGAACTTTTCAATTATATGGAAACGATAACAATGTTTATTATTTATAAATCTCGAATATGCACTTGTCTAAAAGGAAATATGATTAAACAACATTAGATAATCTATTTATACCTAGGTGATAATCATATTATTCAGATAAATGATTCGGAATGACATAAAAATCTGTCTTATCGGCTGATTTAAAATAGATTACAAACTGTGATTCGAGAGCACGAAAGAAAGACAATAAACAATGGAATTTTATTTTAATCTTAGTAATGGTGCTCGAAAAAAAATTGCTACAAAAACAATAATTGTACTTAATAAAAATAGAAAAACAAGTAAACGATCAACAACTTGACTTAAAATTTGCCATTCATAACAAATCGTTGTAGTTTGTTCTTGTCTTTCATATCGACGTTCGCTTTGTTCAATTAAACGATGAATATAACTCATTGATAATTTCGATGTTTTATTTGTCAAATCATTTTCTTTTTGCAACTGTTGTTGTTGTGCTTGCGCTTGCGCTTGTTGCTGCTGCTGATGAAGATGATGTTGTTGAGAATGAGTTGATTGTTTTGTCGATTGAAGCGACGTATATGAACGAAGAATTAACGGTGGAGACGTACAAAATTCATATGGATGTATGTTCTCGGAATATGCTAATGAACTTGTTCCCGTCGGAATCTCACGTTCGATTGGATCTTCGTACAAAGTCATTTTGCCATTATGAAACGATGTTGTTTTATTTATTAATTGTTTATTAGATTTTTTTCTTGTTTTTAATTTCAATGGATATGTTTGATTAGTTGGCGACTTGAAAATGAAAAGAAATGTGAATTTATTCGAAAGATATTCTCGTCGATTTACCATGCATTTCAGTAGACTATCGTGATGATTTTGCCAATTTATTGGCAATGTGATATTCATAAATAACAATTTCGGTATGAAAATAAAAAAGAGTTGACCGAGCCATTTAGGTACGGGAAATGGATGATGTTTGCCATGATGATAAATATTCAACGAAGCAACTGACATTGCTGTTGCTATACTAACAATAATAATCGAAGAAAAGTAATAAATACCTTAAGAACAAAAGAGATAATACAAAAAAAAGGAAGATCGAATTTGCTTTTCGTTTACCAATCAATGGTAATGATTCAGAATTTGGTACTATCAGTAACAAGCATAAGAAACACAGTCATTGAGAGAAGAGTTGTCACGCCGATGTTCACTTTTTCTCCACTATCGGATGGCACACAAAATCCAAGAAATGCCACGATTGTTATGAGAAAACATGGAAGTATCATATTGAATACGTAGAACAATGGACGACGACGCATTTGCACAATATATGTTAAATCGGGAAACGTTTCGGGACCTGAGAAGAAAAAAACGAAGAAGAAGAAACTTTTTTCACTACAAACAAGAAAGCCAAAAAAAAAAAGCAAATTCGTTTGGGATTTACAACAAGAATATTTGACAATATTTTTTTTCACATGTAACTTGACAATTTCCCATTCTAAAAAACATATTAATGTTCATAATTGAATGATATTCTCAAGAGACAAGACATATAGTCGAACCTGAGTTTGCCATAAAGTTACTTAGATCGCCGATATTTGTCTTTTGTGTTAGGTCAATCCGTGCGCTATCATAGGTCCATGAAGCAAATTTCAATTGACAATTTTGTTCGTCTACAATATTCGAATGAATATACAATTTTGTTTTGTTTTTCTTCTCTATCTACCAAATGGAAAATATCGAACATCAATAGCACATGAACTTCGAAAGATGCCCGTTGATAACCAAGTCACAATGCCTTCAGATGAAACCATAACATTCGTCGATATTTGACTTAACGACGCAAGATTATCAGCATTCTAGAAACAAACATTTCTCAATCAAAGAAACCAGAAAAGCAAAATCCTCATATTCTTACATTGTAAAGAACAATATCAGGCAACCAAACTTTATCAAATTTAATATGAAGTAGAGTGAGATTATCCCAATCAGATGGTTCCCAGATTAGTTTCGGATCCAACCAACTCTAATTATAAAATCAAAATGAATCTGTTCGTAACGAATAGAGTAGATTTACCATTGTTAACCATTGATTCGTCGTTATAATTTGATTTTTTTCATCGACATCGATTAATTGTGCAAGTGAAAGATCAAATGAAATATTTACAACGTCTGTATGTATACGTGCAGGTCGAACAGTTTTATCATAAACAATCGGATTTAATAACATTCGAGTTAAATTCATTTCAACATCACATAATTCAACGTCTAAATAATATTTTCCAGAACTAAAATGTTTCGTTTTTCGAAAATTTACCTGAGAGAAAATAACAAATAAGAAGAAATAAAATCAATTCCATGCTTCCATTCATCTCTAGCGGCAAATGATGAACATGAAGAGTCGAAGAAGAAAAGAATACTGAGATCCGGCTAATTGAGTTAAATAATGTTACATCTTTTTTTTCTTTGCCATAGAAAATTTTTTTTTTCTTCTTTTGATAAATTTCAACGAAAATATAGGTTCACTAATAAATAATTCAAATGAATAATAACCTAAAAAAAGGTAAATATAGATGATGTATCTCAATTAGAGGTTCATTAAAATCGTTTTTAGTATCTGAGAGTGTTTTTTCCCTCGTTCTTATCATTTTATACGGATCAAATCATGTAAGAGCGAGAGAACATTATCAACGATCAATATTGCTTTCGAAATTACTTCACATAGCAACAAGAACAAGAAGATGGAGAAAAGGAACCAGAGAGAGAGAGAATGCAGCGGAAATATCGATTTGCTACAGAGAAAAGAGAGAGAGAGAAAAAGATTTTCTCTTGTTATTTGTTGTTTTTCATGGGGGAATAAATTGATGTATATCGATATATAGATGTTCAATTCGTATTTCCAAGTAAAATGCATCGTTGCGGAAGTGTGTGTTGTGACATGTTCAAGTATCGTAATTTCCTTCTTCATTTTAGTTGTCTGATGTTTTCCTTTTTTGATTTTCTTTGCTAGATTTTTAATCAAGCAGAATCAATATTATCTGATGTCAAAATACGACAAAAAAGAAATAGAGAAACAAAAATTCGAGTGTCGATCTTCAATGACATGAAGAGACCGTGCCATGATGAACCGATTCTCTTTCTCTGAAAATGATAATGTATCGCTATTGACTTTCCAATATGACTGACATAGAAACAAAATCGAATTAGCAGGAAAAAAATATACAGTCTATTCAAATGATGAATTTATTCGATAGCATTTAAGTTCAAATTGTGATTTTTCTATTTGTTAGATGTTCATACAGAGAATAACAAGAAATAGAAAAACCAACTTTTAATAGGCTTTACCAATGAAATCAAAATCGAAAAAACATGTCAAGTTATCTTTTGAGTAAACAAATTAACACTCTGTCAATAAACAATTGCATCAAGTTCGATTAATGAACTCATATTTTCGGCAAATAAATTCTATTTTCGATTGTCGATTCAACCTGAAGGCATTTGACAAATAAATTGAGTGAAAATCATTTGATTAACTAATAGATCTTCAGAAAATCTCTAAAATTAGATTAAAAGGATCGTAGTCTAGGTCGTCTGTCGAGTCGACATCGAAAAAAAAACGATCCAGAGGTCGCTCATGAAATTTAACGTTCTTTCATCTCTCGATTACCATGACAATGTTTAACATCAATGGTAGAAAAAAAAATTTGTTTTCTTCTTCGCCTTAAAAAAGAAAGTTTCTATATCAACAGGCAGAAAACGTTTCGTATTAATCTCTAGCAAACGATGTATAAACTCGATCTTCCAATTGATATTAAAGAGCAAGCAGCTATTGAACGACGTCGTCGTGCAGAGAAAGAACGACAAGGCCGAATTTTCAATGCTCGACAACGGCAAATCGGCGTATGATGATGAACTTAACTCGACTATGGGATAGATAATAACAATTATTTTGTTTTTTTTGCTTTAAGATTGACAAAGAAGCACTTGATCAGCAAATTCAAGATCGAAATTGGATGAGTGATTTAGAACAAAAACGAGCAGCTGCATTTGCTAAAGATTCGATTCGAAACGATACTATTGCTCAATTGCTTCAACGTCGTCAAGAATATGATGAACGTGAAAATAACCGAGCATTGAACGAATTTCGTGCTCTGCATCAACAACCAGCAGCTCAACGTACGAACGAACTCTCTATTCGATTGGAATTCTTTGACTTTTCTTTTAGGCGAATGGGATCTTAATGATCCGGATTATTTGAAAAAAGATATGCCT
>ERZ781399.2469-NODE-2469-length-15020-cov-7.111727_pt1 | contig 15020 bp, 15 predicted proteins | sample MGYA00511014_ERZ781399 | MGnify/ENA primary metagenome ERZ781399 (study PRJEB29847, sample SAMN06458254) | wastewater metagenome | isolation source: Wastewater bioreactor | place: South Africa: Cape Town | study: EMG produced TPA metagenomics assembly of the...
AGTTTTTCTCTCAAATTGAGACAAGCAAAAGTTCGAATGTTTTTTGGTTTAGTTCGTTCATCATCAATATCAAGTAATTCTTCCACATCGACTCGTTCTTTAACTTCTCAACGCTCATCCAAACGTAGTCTTTCTCCTTCGATACCCAATCCACCCGAAAATATAGTCCGAAGACGCCGTCGAACACGTGATCAACATTCGAAAATCGTTTCGTCATCAGCTGTGATTCGTATCGGTGATGAACTCGATATCGAACAGGAAAATGGCGATGATGACGAAGACAATGGCGAGGATCATGGTGTCGATGGTGATATTCTGCCAATAAAACTCGAACAATCGAAATCTCAACATTCGTCAAAACAACGACAAGCATCGAGCGGTTCGATTGAATATGTTCAAACGTTAAGCAATGATCAACAATTGAATAATATCGAAAATTTCAAATCGAAATCGACAGGTAATGATGAAGAAATCATTATTTGTCGTTCGCCACCATCGACGAAAAAAGTTCTACCGACAACCAATAAAACTCATTCGAAAACGCCAGTTAATGGCGCAAAAAAATCCAATGGACAACAGGTACGAGTTTGTTTTTTCGAAAAGTTTTATTGAATTATTTATATTTTTTTTGTTTAGTCACCACCGAATGACGAACATGTTCGAGTTCGTTGTAAGATTTGTGGCGAAATTCTCGAAGGACGAAGCCGATTTTCCAAACATGTTATCGCTATGCATCCGAATCTTCTGAAAAAAAATCTACCAGATAGCAAACCTCACCCGACTGCGATCGTTCGATGATTTGCAATTTTGAAAAAAACAACAACAACAAAAATCAATTGCCAATGTGTTTTTCTTCTTCTTCGTTTTTTTCTTGTTCGTTTGTTTTGTTTTTTTCTTTCTTATGTATAGAAAATTCTCGCGAGATAATAGATTAGTCTTTGTATCTTGATTTGTTTGTTTCAGGGCTCGTTGTCAGAAATAGATCTATTCGTAGAAATCAATTTCTTCAATAAAACTATTTCACTGTCTCTTGTAATTGTTCTTTTGTTGGTTTGTTTGTTTTTTTTCTTTTCTTCTTCTTCTTTTTGGTATATGTTCGCGTGTATCCTAAATACAAAAATAAACAACCAAAGCGTGAAAATTTGGGCTAGCCTGATGATTTTGTTTGTATATTGTAGATTATATAATTATTTATTGTTAAACAACTAAGAGTTTTATATAAAAAAAATGAGCGAACGAGATTATACACCTCTTTCAACAACATTAGTTAAGACACTAACGGATAAACTGTACGAAAAACGAAAGACTGCTGCACTTGAGATTGAAAAGTAAGAGCAGACAAGAATTGTCATTTTGAATCATCTCGTTTGTCTTGTAGAATGGTACGAGAATTGATTGCAAGTCAAAATTACGAACAAATCGAAAGAATCTGTCGAATTTTGAGTGAACATTTTGTTTTATCACAGAATGGCAATTTTCGTCGAGGTGGTTTAATTGGTATTGCAGCATTAGCGATTGCTTGTGGCAAAGTACAGCTATTACTTTTTTTAAACTTTATTCGGACTATTTTTTCTTTATTTTAAGGAAGCACAACGATTTCGACAATATTTGGTTCCGCCTGTTTTACAATGTTTTCTTGATAATGATCCTAAAGTTCGATATTATGCATGTGAATCATTGTATAATATTGCAAAAGTTCTTCGAACGGTGACATTGTCATATTTTAATGAAATATTCGATTGTCTATCCAAAGTTTGCAATAGATTCGGTTCTTTTTTTTTTTATCTCGCGAATTATTTTTGATTTTGATTAGCTTGTCTGTGATCTTGAGCCAACAGTCAAAAGTGGAGCTGAACTTTGGTAAATTCAATCAAAATTTAACAGAAACTGATTCTAAATTTTGTTTTATTTAATCTAGTGATCGTTTATTAAAAGATATTGTCATTGAAACTTGTACTCAATTTGAAGTTATCGCATTTATTCCACTTCTACGCGAACGAATCTATGTTCGAAATGCATTTACTCGTCAATTTATTGTTTCTTGGGTAAACCAAACAAAAACAAACTTATTCATTGTCTGTTCTTTGAAATTAGGTGTCATTGCTTACATCTGTACCGGAGTTTAATATGGTGCAATATTTACCTGAGATAATGGATGGATTATTTCATATTCTAGGCGATCCAAATGCTGAAATTCGAAAATCGTAAATAGAATTTGAATTATCAATAAAAACGAACTAATTTACGTCTTTGATTTTATTCAGATGCGAGATTCTATTTAGTGAATTTTTAAGTATATTGAAAACAACACAAGTTCAACCTGATATGTTCGAAGATATGACTCGAATTCTAATACAAAATTCACAAGCATCAGGTAATTTTATGTCGAACTTTTTTATTCACGAGTTAAATATTCGTTAGCTTGCACGACACCACTTTTGTCAACTATTATACCGGATGGTAAAATCATAAGACTAGAGCTTTTCTCTTCTTGGGTGCTGACTTCATCAAATAGTCAATGAACATAATTAACTAAAAACAAATATCTTTCATTGTTCTAGACGATTTAATTCAATATACTGCTTTACATTGGCTTCGTGAATTTCTCAGTATGCCTTCGTATTATCAAGTACTTCTGCCTCATTCCGCTGGATTATTATCAGCTGTACTGCCCTGTTATTCTTACGACGATGATACTCGACAAAATATCCTTTTTTTGCTAGAAATTTCGTTTGTTTTAGTTTTATTTCTTTTGAGTTGATTTCTATTTTCCTTAACTATCATCAGCACATATTCGAGAGACAGCCAAAGAAATCAATGCCGTTCTTCGACGTTTAATTAAAAATGAAGATACAAAATCAACTGAAGATAATTCAACAGCACAATTGACGTTACCAGATTTAACAATAACAAAAATGGTTGAAGTCTTACGAACACAAATTCAATCGGGAGCATCACCTTCGCGTATTATGGCTTTGAATTGGATTCATCATCTATTCGAATGTTTACAAGATAAAGTAAATTTATTTCATCAAAATGATCAAAATCTTTGATCATTACTTATTCAGATGGTTACACATATCGATGTACTATTTCCAACATTATTCCGAGTTCTCAGCGATGCATCTGATGAGGTAAATCGATTTCTCTTCTATTTGACATTGTCCTAATGAAAGTAGGATATTTTCCAGAAAAGCAGTTATCCTACGAAGGTAATCAGCCTAATAAAACCGAAGAAACAATTCGCATGTTTTGGTTTTCTGAAATTTTTTCCATCGATCTAAAAAAATATTTTCTTACGCTTAAATATCGAATAAAGAATAGAACTATTAATCTCTTATTGTTTCCACAGTCTACAACGGCTACTAGTAATATCAGTTCACCATTGTTGTCACGAAAGAAGACAATTAAATCAAACCGTCAATATTCAGAAGAAGTAAGAACAGAGAAAGAAAAAACGAAAGAGAGAGAGGTAATCTCGATTGTCATTTATCGATCTGGGCTCGTTTACAAATTTAAGATTTTATTGGGATTGATTCATATTTTCTTTCTATTTCTCTGTCTAATCAATAGATATATGTCTAATTTTTATTATAATTGATTAATCTGCTTGGATGATTTTTGCTCTTGAAATTTTCAGTGATTCAAGTCAAAAGAAAGATATTTGAACAAAAATTCACATCGAAATCTTTGCTTGTATTTAGGCTGTTCTATTAGTTCTTCAAGTATTTGCATTAATTTCGACATCAAATCGTTCAAATGCAGAGAAAAATTATAATGATTATTTCACTAAATTTATTATTGCTTTAATGGATTTATTTCGTACAGATCGAACATTACTCGAAGCTCGTGGTTCGTTTATCATTCGGTCGGTTTTCTTTTTTTTTTTTGTTTTTTTGAATATTAAAACGATATTTTATGTTGTAGACAATTGTGTATGCTTCTTTCACCTGAAGATATTTATAAGACACTTTCGGAAACAATAGCCAACGAGTCCGATTCGAATTTTGCTTCGATTATGGTGAAAATTCTTAGTTCAATTTTATTAACTTCAACTGAACTACACGATCTACGTGTTAAATTGAAAACTTTGCAAACAAAAGAAAGTGCTGATTTATTTGTTTGTCTCTATAAAACGTGGTGCCATCATCCGATAGCCTTAGTTGCTCTTTGTTTTCTTTCTCAAAATTATGATCATGCTTGTAAACTTGTTCAATTATTGTAAATTGAGAATTTAATTTTTGCAGAAAACGTGAACACTCTGAATTTTCTTTTTATTTAGTGCTGAGATTGAAGTCACCGTTGATTTTCTAATTGAAATCGACAAACTAGTTCAATTAATCGAATCACCTATATTCACCTGTAAGATTTTGTGGAAATTTTAGAAAAATAAATCAGAAAGAATTATTTGTTTTGTAGATCTTCGATTAGCACTTTTGGATATTAACACTAATCAAACATTAATTCGTGCATTATGTGGTCTATTGATGTTATTACCGGGCAAAACTGACGCATTTCATACATTACGTCGACGTTTAGAATGTGTTCCGAATTTTATCGATAAATTAACACCAATTGATAAACGTTTATCCAAGTAAATTATTTTGATAACAGAAAAAAATGATTATTGGTTCGTTCGTTCGTTTTCTTTTTAGTTTATCAGTAAACGGTAATCAGGGCAATGAATCAATGAATGAAACAAAAAAACCAGTCAATTTCGATGAATTAGAACAATATTACTTAACAATACAAAATAGACATAAAGAATCGAAAAAGCAAAGATATCGTTATGTTCCAAATACAGATGTTCCATCTTAATTGCGATTCGCAATAGACTTTTTTTTATGATTCCGTTTTTCTTTCTACGATGCTTGTTGTTGTTGTTTATTTTTTATCAGTAAAATGATTTCATATCAACACGATCACTCGTATTGGTATGAACTTTTTTAACGTTAAAAGGTGGCATCTCTCTGTTATTCAACTAGTGCTATGTGTGACATCTAGTCACTGGAAACAACCAATGAAGTCATTTCAATGATTCATTTGCAGGAAAAGGAGTAAAAGCACGAGATTAGATTTTTTTCTTCACTACTAATCGAAAACGAAAATAAACTAAGTTATGGCTACAAATATTCTCACTGCTAAATCACCAATTCCACAATTTGTTTGTCAATCATGTGGTATTGGTCTTCAACAGGATCCCTCTTTGGATACACTTGATGATCAACTTGTTAAACCTAATGGTAATCGAATGTTGTTGACTTTTTCTCGTTCGTATTTTTCAATTTTCGAACAATTTTAGCTTCGAATATGGCGATCGGCGAAGATCCGTTCAATGAAATGCAACAAGGCGAAGTAAAAAAACGTGAAAAATAAATGTAACTTTTGATCTTGATTTCGTTTTTAGATCGATAGTGGAAACTGTATTCGAAAAACATTAGGTGGAAAACGCTTGTATGTTTTCAGACGAATAGCTAAAACAAAACATTCTTCTATCTTTCCTCTCATTTATATTAGATCTCAAAGTAGCATCGATAGTACTAATGGTTTTGCCTTTGTTCCTCACGTGCCTCATGATGTCAACAAAGATCCAGAACAAAAATCAATGCGTGATCTTCGAAATGATATTATCGTAAAAATAAATGATTGAAAATCAAATCCATTTATTTTATTTCCTAGAAACATGAGAAATTCTACGATTTTTTATCTGAACAATACACATTCGATCATCCTCTTTGTGATGTGAATAAAAAGAAAATGAGGTGTGTTTGTTTTCGAAATAATTTTTCTAAATATTTCTAGAATTGTGCACATCAACTTTTGAATGAACTTGATCAAGATCTTCAAACAGCTCAACAAGAATTATCGAGCTACAAGTAACAAAGAGAGTCAATGTTCTTTTTTGTTTTAAAAAGAATTTTTTTGGAATAGAAAATTACTCGAACAATTGAATTCAACAACGAATTGTACACCAGAAGATCATGAGAAACTAAAAGAAGAATTAGCGAATGTAATTTGAAAGAAGAAGAAGAAGAAGAAAAAAACTTTCATTTGATTATAATTATTTAGTTGGATGCTGAAGAAGAGAGATTAAAAGAGGAATTACTGAAATTACAACAAGAAAACGAAGAAGTTCAACAAAGATCAGAAGAACTAACTGAAGAAGAAAAAAGAGCAGAAGCTGAAGAGATACAGTATAAAGATTCTTGTTAATTAAAATCTAGATTTATTTATTTATTTATTTTTATTAAAAGATTTTTAAAAGAATATAACGAACAAAAACGTTTGCTATTCGAAGCTGAAGATAAACAAATTAGGTAAAAGCATAAATTCTTATTCGCAATCATAGAAAACATCTATTCATCATCTTCTCAGTATTGATAATCAAATCAAATATGCCAGTTCTCAATATGAAAAATTAAGCAAAACCAATGCTTTCAATGCTGCATTTCATATCTGGTAGAGACGTTTTATTCTTTATTGTTAAAGATATAGTTCATTTTTTTGTCAAAATAGGCATCAAGAACATTTCGGTACGATCAATGATTTTCGACTTGGTCGTTTACCCAGTCAACAGGTCAATTTAATTTTGATGATCTATTTATCGAAATAGTTCTCGATGAATTTTAGCCAGTCGAATGGGCTGAAATTAATGCAGGTCTTGGCCAAACTGCTTTGCTATTAAATGCATTAGCTAGACGAATTGATCTTCAATTTTCTAAGTAAAAAGAAACAAAAGAAAACCGAATTCGTTTTTGTAAAAATAATTTGTTTAGATATCGAATTGTTCCATTGGGAAGTCATTCGTATATCGAAGTGCTCAGTGATGAACCCAATGGTAAATGTGTTCAATTACCACTTTACAGTGGAAAGAGACATTTCACTTGGGATACGGGGTAAAGAAAAAAGCAACAAGATTTCAATAATATCGATTTATAAAAATCAATTTCAATGATCTAGATTTGATAATGCTATGATTGCATTTCTTGATTGTGTTAATCAAGTATGATTTTTCCTGATGATCATAAAAATGTTTCTTTGACAAAAATCAATTTCGATTTAGTTTGAAGAAACAATCCGTTCAAAAAGTCCAAGTTTTTTTCCGTATAAAATTGATCCAACAGGCAAGGGTATGATTACTGATAACAATGGATATCAATTCAGTGTTAGGTAAATTGACTTTTCGAATTGAAGAAGAAATATTCTATTCTCGATTTATTTGTCCAGTTCTAAAGCTGGTTCATTAGAACAATGGACGAAAGCATTGAAATACATGCTAACGAATCTAAAATGGAGTAAATCGATAGATTTCGTTTTTATTTAAATTCATATTTTAAATTCAAATAGGTTTAACTTGGATTACTAGTCAATTACCAGATGATATGACAACATCAAACATAATTCCATCGGCTACATCTCCAACGACGACAGCCTCACCGAGATAGAACACGAACCTAAAATACATTATCATGTTTCGTTTCTTTTCGATATTTATTTTTTATTTATTGTAAATGATTTTTTTGCTATCTCTCTTTCTTTTTCTGTATCTACTATTAAATCAAACAAACGATGACGATTATTATTATTATTTGAAAAAGAAATAATTTTTTTTGTTTTTTAAGACAAAAGAAAAAAAACAACTTTTCAAATGATTCTACCTAAAGAATTTCTATTGAAAAGTTTGCTAATTAAACCGCAAACTGTTGATATTTATCGAACATTTTCACTCTCATCGATTCAATTTCGAAGACGAATCAAACATCCAACATATCAATATTTTCCCTATCAAAAATATGATAGTTCCAATCCACTTCCTCAGCGAGAGCGAGTACCTGTTTGGAGGTACTAATGAAATAATCTTTTCTTTCGAACAAATTCATTTATTTTTTCCCTAAAAACTTAGCCGATTACAATTAACAACAAAAATGGCAAGTGAACATAAACCCGGTGGTCATAAGCTCTGGCATGCCATGTATATGGCTCGTAAGAAATTTACTCGTTTCATTTCATTCTCAAGATAATTTCATTTTTCTTTTAGATCGTGGTGTTCAAATGCCGGGTTATATCGATCATCTTACTGGTAAATTTGTTTATGTTGAAGATATGGTACCAGAGATAGTTGTACCTGATCTAACTGATTTCAAAGTATGTCTCAGAAAACTTCATCGAAATATTGAAACTTTGTATTCGGACTTTTAGTTGAAACCATACGTCTCGTACAATGTAAGCGAAATCCATCAAGATCAATTTTTAGCGCGTGATTTATTCAATGCAACATATGCGCAATCAATAGCAGATGAATTCAAACGTGGAGAGATAAAACCAATAGATGATGATCAAGAGAAATCGAATGAACAAGAAAAAACTGATAAATTGTCTTGAAAAAGAAAGGAAAAATAAATCTCTAGGATGAATTGTTCTTAGGATGTTTGAGCATTTGTTATATATTTCGGAATTGACATCCATCATATGTATTGATTTGAGATCTTGAAGTTAGAAGTTTTGGAATTACATGATCATCAAGATTCGAAACGAAAGGACGATCGATCTTTAGAATTTATTTTTCATGATGGATTCTATAAACAAAAATGAATGGTCATCTTCTATTTTGTCAGGAAATCGGCGTATTTCGCTTGATTTTTCTAGAATATAAAACAACGATGTTTTTTTCTTTTCTCTTTCTCTCTCTCTCTCTCACTATCGATAGGATTCGATATTATGGAAATGTGAATTTAGTGACTTCCAGACAAAAAAGTACAGAATATAATAATCAAATATTTTCATTAATTAAATCCTACATTCTAGTTAGACATGTAACTTATACGTAAAATGAGATTTACAGATTTGAGAAGTTGTATTCTTTTCTATCTCTTGTTAAATAAACTATTTTGATGTAGAACGTCGCAGAAAAAACAAAAAATGTCCTAACCCTGTCGAAGATGACGTATTGTGTCTGAGTAAAATTTTTAATGATTTACGGGACAGTTTTAAATATTTCTGACTTTTGATTTGCGTTTTAGCATAATATGAAAAATAGTTAAGTTAATTTAATTTTAATATTATAAACACTGATTTAACTATAAATTTGTTTTGCATTTTCTGCTAATTTCGTTCGATGTTGTTAATTAGTACTAGGTAATTTTTCATCGATTGATCATGTACAGAGTAAAAGTAACTAGCATTTTTAATTTTTTTACTTTTCCCATGTTATTCAGTCTTCTCTATTTTTATTTATTCGTAGAATTAGTTTTTTGGCGTCACTCAGAAGAGTTTTGCGTATTAAATATGAGATAATACAACCTGAAACTTGGTGAATAACTAGTGACATAGCACGTTTCAGTCATAACACTTGTTCCAGATGTTTGCTTCCAATCCAACTGACAGATATAGTCTTTCAATATATGTTATGTTTCATCTTTGTACTGTAAACTTACGACAACTCAGCATTGAATAAAGTAGAATACAAATTTGGGAAAAAATTGATGTTCCCTAATCTTTCTCTAAAAAAACCCAAACGTCTGGGTTTGTTGCAGCCCTAAATCCAACAAATGCAATGCGTGTTATCCAGTCATTGGAAATAACCAATGAAGTCCTTTGAATGACTCATTTGCTAGAAAATGAGTAAATAAAAACATGAGATTAGATTTTTTTTCTTCACTACTAATCGAAAACGAAAATAAACTAAGTTATGGCTACAAATATTCTCACTGCTAAATCACCAATTCCACAATTTGTTTGTCAATCATGTGGTATTGGTCTTCAACAGGATCCCTCTTTGGATACACTTGATGATCAACTTGTTAAACCTAATGGTAATCGAATGTTGTTGACTTTTTCTCGTTCGTATTTTTCAATTTTCGAACAATTTTAGCTTCGAATATGGCGATCGGCGAAGATCCGTTCAATGAAATGCAACAAGGCGAAGTAAAAAAACGTGAAAAATAAATGTAACTTTTGATCTTGATTTCGTTTTTAGATCGATAGTGGAAACTGTATTCGAAAAACATTAGGTGGAAAACGCTTGTATGTTTTCAGACGAATAGCTAAAACAAAACATTCTTCTATCTTTCCTCTCATTTATATTAGATCTCAAAGTAGCATCGATAGTACTAATGGTTTTGCCTTTGTTCCTCACGTGCCTCATGATGTCAACAAAGATCCAGAACAAAAATCAATGCGTGATCTTCGAAATGATATTATCGTAAAAATAAATGATTGAAAATCAAATCCATTTATTTTATTTCCTAGAAACATGAGAAATTCTACGATTTTTTATCTGAACAATACACATTCGATCATCCTCTTTGTGATGTGAATAAAAAGAAAATGAGGTGTGTTTGTTTTCGAAATAATTTTTCTAAATATTTCTAGAATTGTGCACATCAACTTTTGAATGAACTTGATCAAGATCTTCAAACAGCTCAACAAGAATTATCGAGCTACAAGTAACAAAGAGAGTCAATGTTCTTTTTTGTTTTAAAAAGAATTTTTTTGGAATAGAAAATTACTCGAACAATTGAATTCAACAACGAATTGTACACCAGAAGATCATGAGAAACTAAAAGAAGAATTAGCGAATGTAATTTGAAAGAAGAAGAAGAAGAAGAAAAAAACTTTCATTTGATTATAATTATTTAGTTGGATGCTGAAGAAGAGAGATTAAAAGAGGAATTACTGAAATTACAACAAGAAAACGAAGAAGTTCAACAAAGATCAGAAGAACTAACTGAAGAAGAAAAAAGAGCAGAAGCTGAAGAGATACAGTATAAAGATTCTTGTTAATTAAAATCTAGATTTATTTATTTATTTATTTTTATTAAAAGATTTTTAAAAGAATATAACGAACAAAAACGTTTGCTATTCGAAGCTGAAGATAAACAAATTAGGTAAAAGCATAAATTCTTATTCGCAATCATAGAAAACATCTATTCATCATCTTCTCAGTATTGATAATCAAATCAAATATGCCAGTTCTCAATATGAAAAATTAAGCAAAACCAATGCTTTCAATGCTGCATTTCATATCTGGTAGAGACGTTTTATTCTTTATTGTTAAAGATATAGTTCATTTTTTTGTCAAAATAGGCATCAAGAACATTTCGGTACGATCAATGATTTTCGACTTGGTCGTTTACCCAGTCAACAGGTCAATTTAATTTTGATGATCTATTTATCGAAATAGTTCTCGATGAATTTTAGCCAGTCGAATGGGCTGAAATTAATGCAGGTCTTGGCCAAACTGCTTTGCTATTAAATGCATTAGCTAGACGAATTGATCTTCAATTTTCTAAGTAAAAAGAAACAAAAGAAAACCGAATTCGTTTTTGTAAAAATAATTTGTTTAGATATCGAATTGTTCCATTGGGAAGTCATTCGTATATCGAAGTGCTCAGTGATGAACCCAATGGTAAATGTGTTCAATTACCACTTTACAGTGGAAAGAGACATTTCACTTGGGATACGGGGTAAAGAAAAAAGCAACAAGATTTCAATAATATCGATTTATAAAAATCAATTTCAATGATCTAGATTTGATAATGCTATGATTGCATTTCTTGATTGTGTTAATCAAGTATGATTTTTCCTGATGATCATAAAAATGTTTCTTTGACAAAAATCAATTTCGATTTAGTTTGAAGAAACAATCCGTTCAAAAAGTCCAAGTTTTTTTCCGTATAAAATTGATCCAACAGGCAAGGGTATGATTACTGATAACAATGGATATCAATTCAGTGTTAGGTAAATTGACTTTTCGAATTGAAGAAGAAATATTCTATTCTCGATTTATTTGTCCAGTTCTAAAGCTGGTTCATTAGAACAATGGACGAAAGCATTGAAATACATGCTAACGAATCTAAAATGGAGTAAATCGATAGATTTCGTTTTTATTTAAATTCATATTTTAAATTCAAATAGGTTTAACTTGGATTACTAGTCAATTACCAGATGATATGACAACATCAAACATAATTCCATCGGCTACATCTCCAACGACGACAGCCTCACCGAGATAGAACACGAACCTAAAATACATTATCATGTTTCGTTTCTTTTCGATATTTATTTTTTATTTATTGTAAATGACTTTTTTTGTTTTTTGAGACAAAAGAAAAAAACAACTTTTCAAATGATTCTACCTAAAGAATTTGTATTGAAAAGCTTGCTAATTAAATCTCAAACTAATAATAAAAACAATGGTGATAATAGTTCCTTCGATCATTCAAGAATAAACTAGCGCGTGATTTATTCAATATAACATAAGTAAAATCAATAGCAAATGAATTAAAACAATAGGCGTTGATCAAGATAAAAACGATTGCAAAAAAAAGGAAAAAATCTCTTATGATGAATTGTTTGGTTGAAAATCTTTTGCAAAATTTTCAAGTAATGATTGTAATTGCTCTTGGGATGTTTGGGTATTTGTTTGTTCGAATAATTTAATTCGAGCTTGATTGATTGGAATGCCACGTTCGCGAAGACTGAGATTGTTTTCTCCACGTTGAAGAAATTCATTAATTGGTGGCATATGTTCGTACTGTTTTACATAGAAACCAATTTGACGTTTGCCATCTTTTTCAGGTGAAACGACAATAATACCGTCAGCATTATTATTTAAAGCTAAAAATTCGTCAAGATTTTTCATTGTATTTAATTGACCGATGAATTGCTAAGACAAAAATTCAATTCGATATTGTTTTTTGGAAATTTATTTTGTATTTTACTTCAACGGTATGTTCTGATGGCAAAGTCGAGATGAGTAGACGAAGATTAGGTCCCGAAACTTGTTTAACATCATTTTGTAATAGTGCTTGTACCGACATTTTGTTAGTAGATTGAAAAGAAAAACGGACTTTTTTCAGGTAATATAGTCAGGTGAATGAGTCAAAATTAGTAATGTTATCAGTTCTTATCTTTTCGTTTCGTACGTTTTCTATTCGTTTAATGGTTAGCAAATAAAATACACAGTCATCGTATCGAATGACTGATGTTGAGAATAATCGAGAAACGAAAAAAAGAAGAAGAAAAAAAATCAATTGTTTTCATTGTCTTTTGTCAATCCAAAGAGCGATTGTTTAATTGCTTTTTTGACATCGTCATTTTTCGGTTTTTCTAAAAGCAGAAAATTGCCATGAACACTAACAATACATCGACATAGCGGACATGTCTGTTGTCCGAGAGTTTCGGATTCTTTCGCCCTAAAAATATATTTTCATAAATCTAAATCGAAGAATTCAATTGAACAAACCATCGTTGAAAACATTGTTCACATAATCGATGTTCGCATGACAGAATTAAATCAGGCGGATTATCCATACAAATACAACACTCAGGATTATCGAATACTGGCAATGATCTATGCAAAATACGAATGAATAAGTAGAGAAAAATGAAATCAGATTTGGACGAACAATGTTCCCACGGAAATTGAACGAGAAATTTGCGGACGTGTTGCAATCGAATGTGCAGCTGATTGGTCATTGACGGAATAAAATTGTTCAATAGTTGTTTGATTCTCAGCAAAACCTGCATAATCTTCTTTGATTGAGTCCATTGTTAATGTAGCTGTCGAAGTTGATTTCGATGAATTAATCAGTCTATTCGATGGATTATTCTCTTCCAAAGCCAATAGTTGATCTGTTAATGATTGATATACAGAGAGAAATTGCTTTGCACTAAAGATATTCTCTTCAATGATTTGTCCATCGGTTTTTGATATCTATGAAATGAAGTATCAGAAGAAAAGCATATAGATTCGATATCAATTGAATTGAATTTATGTATCTACTCGTGCACATTTTATTCGAATGAAGAATTTCCATATGATACTTCGATCAGTTTCCGGTACGATACTGAATTTAATCAAATCCGGTTCATCTTCTGTGAATTTCTCTAATGTCTTATTGAATTCATTTAGTAGATTAATTAATTCAGCATATCGAAGATAAAATAATTGACTCATTTCTATTTCGTTTTTATGCAAAATTCTACAGGTGACACGTTATTTTAAATCTGTATACGTGAGATAGCGAATGACAACTAGGTTTTAACCAGCAAAAAAGCAAACAATAACCTATTTATCTGACTATGCCATAAGAAAAATAAAATTTTATTTTGTTGATTCACATTGTTTTTCACATGACACATCGAGATATTAAAATTGCTCTTAATATAAAACGTTGAGCGCGCTAACTGTCTGTCAACGGTCATAAACCAATCAACAAACTTCACAAAATTTTAATTTAAAAAAAATAATTTTTTCTATTTAAATTTCGATTTTTTCTTAATAAAAAAAGTTATTTCGTAGATTTATTATTTTCATTGTTCACAAATCAATTCTGATTGGTTCATACTCTTTACAATAAAGGTCAATATACGATCATTTCACTATGGTCATGAAAATACGATGATTTATATACGTCGACAAAACATGTTTTTCTTCTCATCAAGATAGACACGCACGCACACACACACAATGATTTTTCTTCAGGTTTTATTTCATTTTTTTGGCATTTCAATGTCGTAATTTTCGTTTATATATTTATTAATCTTCGTCCTTATATTTTCATTAATATGATAGCAAAAGAAAAAGAAAAGAAAACTTTAGGAAATCCCTTGTTCATTCGATAACTATGGCATATGAATAGTTCATCCAAACGGATCTCTATAGACATATGTCCACTTCATTTATCCCATTGAAATTCAACAGCGGATATGTTCAATCTACATGAAGTTTTTAGATTAACGCCATTTCTTATTATTACACAAACGTATTTCAAACGACAACGAAACAATGGCTGGCGTAGATAAAGTAGCACTTGGACTCGACGATATCATTCGAAGTGAGAAATCATCAAATCGACGTGGTGGTGGTGGTGCAGGTGGCAATCGTGGATTTCGTGGTCGATCAGGTCGTGGCGGCGGTAATGGTGGTAACAATGCATTTCGAAATCGTGGTGGCGGTGGCATTGTGAGTGAATCTATTCGACAAACTTAGTTTTAACTCGTTTCAAATTTAGCCA
>ERZ781399.2473-NODE-2473-length-15017-cov-3.489306_pt1 | contig 15017 bp, 15 predicted proteins | sample MGYA00511014_ERZ781399 | MGnify/ENA primary metagenome ERZ781399 (study PRJEB29847, sample SAMN06458254) | wastewater metagenome | isolation source: Wastewater bioreactor | place: South Africa: Cape Town | study: EMG produced TPA metagenomics assembly of the...
GTGCCACCTGCGCTTCGACGACACCAACCCCGAGAAGGAAGACCAGGAATACGTGGACGGCATCATCGACGCCGTGCACTGGCTCGGCTTCGACTGGAAAGACCCGGACGGCCACGAGAACCTGTACTACGCCAGCAACTACTTCGGCTTCATGTACCGCGCGGCCGAGTACCTCATCGAGGCCGGCCACGCCTACGTGGACGAGCAGACGCCCGAGGAGATGCGCGCGAGCCGCGGCGATTTCGGCAAGCCCGGCGTGGACAGCCCCTACCGCAGCCGCACCCCGGCCGACAACCTGGCGCGCTTTCGCGAAATGCGCGACGGCAAGCTGCCCGACGGCGCCGCCGTGCTGCGCGCGAAGATCGACATGGCGTCGCCCAACATCAACCTGCGCGACCCGGCCATCTACCGCATCAAGCATGCCGAGCACCACAACACCGGCAACCAGTGGTGCATCTACCCGATGTACACCTTCGCGCACCCGATCGAGGACGCGCTGGAGTGCATCACCCACAGCATCTGCACGCTGGAGTTCGAGGACCAGCGCCCGTTCTACGACTGGCTGCTCGACCGCCTGGCCGAGGGCGGCCTGATCGCCACGCCGCAGCCGCGCCAGTACGAGTTCGCGCGGCTCAACCTGACCTACGTGGTCACCAGCAAGCGCAAGCTCAGGCACCTGGTGGACAACGGCATCGTGAGCGGCTGGGACGACCCGCGCATGCCCACCATCGTGGGCCTGCGCCGGCGCGGCTACACGCCCGAGTCCATACAGATGTTCTGCGAGCGCATCGGCGTGACCAAGGATTACAGCTGGATCGACTACGCCACGCTCGAAGGCTGCCTGCGCGAGGACCTGGAGGCCAAGGCCCACCGCGCCATGGTGGCGCTCGACCCGCTCAGGCTGGAGCTGACCAACTGGGCCGAGGTGTTCGGCAGCGCGGACCACCTGGAGCCCTGCAGCCTGCCCGCCCTGCCGCATTCCCGCGATGGGGCGCACGAAGGCGCGCCCGAACGCCGCTTCACGCTGGGCCGCGAGGTCTGGATCGAGCGCGAGGACTTCGAGGAGGTGCCGCCCAAGGGCTACAAGCGCCTGTTCCCCGGCAACAGGGTGCGCCTCAAGGGCGGCTACGTGATCGAATGCACGGGCTGCGAGAAGGATGCCGAAGGCCGCGTGGCCAAGGTGCTGGCCACCGTGGTGCCGGACACCAAGAGCGGCACGCCCGGCGCCGACAGCGTCAAGGTCAAGGCCGCCATCACCTGGGTGGGCGTGCAGGACGGCCTGCAGGCCGAGGTGCGGCTGTACGACCGCCTGTTCACCGATGCCCAGCCCGACGCGGGTGGCAAGGACTTCCTGGCGCTGCTCAACCCGGACAGCCTCAAGGTGGTGAACGCCTACGTGGAGCCCTCGCTGGCCGCCGCCCGGCCCGACGAGAAGTTCCAGTTCGAGCGCTTCGGCTACTTCGTGGCCGACCGCGAGGACCACGCGCCCGGCAGGCCCGTGTTCAACCGCATCACGGGGCTCAAGGACAGCTGGGGCAAGTAGACCCACGGCCTGCGCACATCATGACGCCCGAGTCCATCCTGCATTTCTGGTTCGAGGAACTGGCCCCCGCGCAGCAGTTCGCCAAGGACGCCGCGCTGGACGCGGCCATTGCCCAACGCTTCGGCGCCACGCTGCAGGCCGCCGCGGGCGGCGAGCTGTCCGGCTGGCGTTCCAGTACCCGGGGGCGCCTGGCGGAGATCGTGGTGCTGGACCAGTTCTCGCGCAACGTGCACCGCGACACGCCGCGCGCCTTCGCGCAGGACGGGATGGCGCTGGTGCTGGCGCAGGAGCTCGTGGCCAGCGGGCAGGCCGGCGCCCTGCCGCCCGCGCAGCGCGCCTTTGCCTACATGCCCTACATGCACAGCGAATCCCGCGTGGTGCAGGCGCAGTCGGTGCGGCTCTTCGCCGAGCCGGGGCTGGAGGGCAACCTGCCGTTCGCGCTGCAGCACCGGGCCATCATCGAACGCTTCGGCCGCTACCCGCACCGCAACGCCATCCTGGGGCGCGAGTCCAGCGACGAGGAGCTGGCGTTCCTGCGCGAGCCCGGCTCGTCGTTCTAACTTGTTCACAATTCCCGGGCGCCGGGGGGTGAACCTTTGCCGCCCCGCCCGCGTCCAATCCCGCCATGAACGACAAGCAAGCCATCAAGACCCTGGCCGCGCTGGCCCTGGCCGCCCTGGTGGGCGCCTGCGCCAGCGCCCCGCCGCAAGCCCCGGCCGCCATGCCCTCCACCACCGCGCCGAACGGCGCCCCGAGCCTCTCCTCCCACGACTGGAACCTGACGTCCGCCTTCGACGCGCAGGGCAGGCCCGACGACGGCTGGCGCGTGGCCGGCCGCGCCCCGGTGCAACTGCACTTCGAGGGCCAGCGCCTGAGCGTGCGCAACCTGTGCAACATGCTGGGCGCCAGCTTCGGCACGCAGGGCGGCGACATGCAGCTCGGCCGCCCCGTGTCCACCATGCGCGCCTGCGCCGACAAGGATCTGATGCGGCTGGAGCAGCGCGTGGGCGCGCAGCTGCCGACCGTCAAGCGCTACCGGCTCGATGCCGGCAGCACGCCGCGGCTGCAGCTGTTCTTTGCCGACGGCAGCCGCTGGGAGCTGGCCGGCCAGCCCACGCCGCAGACCCAGTACGGCGGCCCCGGCGAGCGCATGTTCCTGGAAGTGGCCCCCGAGCGGGTGGCCTGCAGCCATGGCGTGATGAAGAACGCCCAGTGCCTGCGCGTGCGCGAGATCCGCTACGGCGACAACGGAGTCAAGACCCACGTGGGGCAATGGCAGGTGTTCTATGACGAGGTGCAGGGCTACACCCACGAGCCCGGCATGCGCAACGTGCTGCGCATCAACCGCTTCAAGCGCCAGAACCCGCCGGCCGACGCATCGGCCTATGCCTACGTGCTGGACATGGTGGTCGAGTCCGAGCGCATGAAGTAGGCGCCCGGCATTACGCCAAAAACGGCTGCAGCGCTTGTACGGAAAGCGCCTGCAGCTATTTTTTTTGATAGTTTCAGTGGGCGGCCTTGATCGCCCCGGCCTGGGTCAGCCGCTCGGCCACCAGGAGCCTCTGCATCTCGGCCCGGCCCATGATGCCCAGGTCCTCGGCCACCTCGGCGATGGGCTTGCCCGTGGCGATGGCGGCCTTGGCGATGGCCGCGGCCTTCTCGTAGCCGATCAGCGGGTTCAGCGCCGTCACCAGCGTCACCGACGCGGCGATGCGCTCGTCCAGCAGGCCCTGGTTGGCGGCTATGCCCTCCACGCAGTTGACCTGCAGCGTATGGCAGGCGCGGGCCAGGTGGTGCAGGCTCTTGTGCAGCGCCCAGGCGACCAGCGGCTCGAAGGCGTTGAGCTGCAGCTGCCCGGCCTCGCAGGCCATGGTGATGGCCGCGTCGTTGCCTATCACCTCGAAGCACACCTGGTTCATCGCCTCGGGGATCACCGGGTTGACCTTGCCCGGCATGATGGACGAGCCCGCCTGGCGCGCCGGCAGCCGGATGTCGGCCACGCCCGCCTGCGGGCCCGAGGACAGCAGGCGCAGGTCGTTGCTGATCTTGGAGAGCTTGGCGGCGATGCGCTTGAGCACGCCGGAAATGTCGACGAAGGCGCCCGTGTCGGACGTGGCGGCGAGCAGGTTGGCGGCGGCCCTGACCGGCACGCCCGAGGGCTCGGCCAGCTTCGGGGCCACCGCGCCGACGTAGCCCAGCGGCGCGTTGATGCCCGTGCCTATGGCCGTGCCGCCCATGTTCACCTCGGTCATCAGGTAGGCCGACTCGCGCAGGCGGCGCTCGTCGTCGGCGATCATGGAGGCGAAGGCCGCGAACTCCTGGCCCAGCGTCATGGGCACGGCGTCCTGCAGCTGGGTGCGGCCGATCTTGAGGATGCCGGCGAATTCCAGCGCCTTGGCCTCGAAGGCGCCGCGCAGGGCGGCCAGGGCGCCGAGCAGCTCCTGGATGCCGAAATAGGTGGCGATCTTGACCGCCGTGGGATAGGTGTCGTTCGTGCTCTGCGATGCGTTGACGTGGTCGTTCGGGTGGATCGCGTCGTAGCTGCCCTTGGGCAATCCCAGGTGCTCCAGCGCGCGGTTGGCGATCACCTCGTTGGCGTTCATGTTCGTCGAGGTACCGGCGCCGCCCTGGATCACGTCGGTGACGAACTGCTCGTGCAGCTGCCCGGCGATCAGGTCGTCGCAGGCCTTGGCAATGGCGTCTGCCTGGGTGGTGCTGATCGCGCCCAGCTGCAGGTTGGCGTGGGCGGCGGCCTTCTTGACGAAGGCGAAGGCCCGGATCAGCGCGGGCATCTGGGCCACGGTGTGGCCGGTGATGGGAAAGTTCTCCACGGCACGGGCGGTGTGCACGCCCCAGTACGCGTCGGGAGGGATGGTCTTGATGCCGATGAAGTCATGTTCTTGACGCATGGTCGATCTGCTTTCTGATGGGTTGGAAAAAGGGAGGGAGCGCGGCCCGCGCCGCGCCAGACGTGGCAATGCCCTGGCCGCCAGGGCGCCCAGGGCATTGGGCGCGGATTATGGCCCACCGCGCCTGCCGTGCATGAGAGCAATAGCTTTGCGCATAACCATGGCGCCGCGCTGGGCACCGGGGCGCAGCCACTACACTGCCCGCCGTGAAATCCCTGCGCGACGACTCCCCCCACCATCCCCTGCCCTGGCCCGGCGCGCGGCGCCGCGCCGTGCTGCGGGGCCTGGGCCTGGCGCTGCTGCCCGGCCCCGCCGTGCCGGCCCGCGCCGCCACGGCGCCCGATGCCTGGCCCCAGGCGCTGCAGGTGCCCGGCGGCGTGGCCCGGCTGCAGCTGGGCCCGGCGCCCGAGCGGCCCGTGGTGCACGCGGGCGACGTTCCCGTGCTGGTGCTGGGCGACAGCATCGCGTGGACGGCCCTGGTCGGCATACCGCTCTCCGCGTCCGTGGGCCAGGCCCACGTGACGGTGCAGGCCGCGGCCGGCGCGCCCGGGCGCCGCATCGCCTACCGCGTTGCGGCCAAGCAGTACCGCGAGCAGCGCCTGACGGTGGCGCCGCGCACCGTGGACCTCGCGCCCGAGGACCTGGCCCGCCACGAGCGCGAGCGCGCCCACCAGCAGCAGGTCATGGCGACCTTCTCCACCCCGCTGCCGGACGATCTGCTGATGCGCCAGCCCGTGCCGGGGCCGCGCTCCAGCAGCTTCGGGCTGCGGCGCGTGTTCAACGGCCAGGCGCGCAACCCGCACAGCGGCATGGACATCGCCGCCGCCACGGGCACGCCCATCGTGGCGCCGCTGCCGGGCCGGGTGATCGACGTGGGCGACTATTTCTTCAACGGCGGCACCGTCTGGCTCGACCATGGCGGCGGCCTGCTCACCATGTACTGCCACCTGAGCCGCGTGGACTGCCAGGTGGGCGACCGGCTGCGCACGGGCGACGCCTTCTGCAAGGTGGGCGCCACCGGCCGCGTGACCGGCCCGCACCTGCACTGGGGCGTGATGCTCAACCGCACCATGGTGGACCCCGCCCTGTTCCTGCCCGCATGAAGGCCCGCGCGCGGCTGATCCGCTTCAACAAGCCCTACGGCGTGCTGAGCCAGTTCACGCCCGAGGGCCGCTGGCGCGGCCTGAAGGACTTCATTGCCCTGCCCGGCGTCTACGTGGCCGGACGGCTGGACGCCGACAGCGAGGGCCTGCTGCTGCTGACCGACGACGGCCGGCTGCAGGCGCGCATCAGCGACCCGCGCCACAAGATGGAGAAGACCTACTGGGTGCAGGTCGAGGGCATCGTCGACGACGGCGCCCTGGCCGCGCTGCGCGCGGGCGTGGCGCTGAACGACGGCCCCACCCTGCCCGCGCGCGTGCGCCGCCTGGAGCCGCCGCCCGCCCTGTGGCCGCGCGACCCGCCGATCCGCGTGCGCCGGAACATCCCCGACAGCTGGATCGAGCTCGTCATCCGCGAGGGCCGCAACCGCCAGGTGCGCCGCATGACGGCCGCCGTGGGCCACCCCACGCTGCGCCTGGTGCGCGCGGCCATCGGCCCGTACACGCTGGACGGGCTGGCGCCCGGTGCGTGGGACGATATTGAAACGATAGCTACCGGCGCTTGATGGGAGGGCGTTGGAGCCCGATTTTGCTTGCAATCAACCGCGCCGGCGCAGCCGCAGCGCGCCATCGATCACCAGCACCGCCACCGCCGCGAAGATGGGCCCGTAGGTCGGCCACTGCGCCGCGCCGATGCTCTCGCCCAGCAGCAGCGCCACCAGCGCCAGCAGCACCGGCTCCACGTAGCTCAGCAGGCCGAACAGCCCCAGCGGCAGCAGGCGGCTGGCGGCCATGTACAGCGCCAGCGCCACGGCGCTCACCACGCCCAGCACCGGCACCAGCGCCCACAGGTGCGCGTTGTCCGCCACCATCGGCAGCGACGAGGGCGCGCGCAGCACGAACCACAGCGCCGCGGGCACGAGCAGCAGCATGTCCAGCCAGTGCCCGCCCAGGTGGTCGGTGCGCATGCGCCGGCGCGCCACGAAGTACACGGTGTAGCCCAGCGCGACGAGCCACGTCTCCCACGACATGCCGCCGGCGCGCAGCACCTCGTGCGCCACGCCCGCGGCCGCGAGCAGCGTGGCCAGCCACTGCAGGCGCGACAGGCGCTCGCGGTACAGCATGCGCCCCGCCAGCACCATCACCAGCGGCAGCAGGAAGTAGCCCAGCGACACCGGCAGCGCCCGCCCGTGCAGCGGCGCCCAGAGGAACAGCCAGAGCTGCACCCCCAGCATGGCCGCGCTGCCCGCGAGCCCCAGGGCCAGGAGCGGCTCGCGCCACGCCCGCAGCGCCAGCAGCCGCACGCGCGGCCACTGCCCCTGCGCGAGCAGCAGCACGGTGGTGAACGGCAGCGTGCACAGCACGCGCCAGCCGAAGATCTGCTCGCCGTCGAGCGGCGCCAGCAGCGGCGCCAGGTAGTAGAGCGCTCCGAACAGCACGGAAGCGGTGACGGAAGCGGCGAGACCCTTGAACACGATAAAGAGGCGGAATGGGTGAAGGCGGACGCGCGATTGTCCGCGAATGCGGGCACCGGCCCGGCATGTGTCCGGTATAGTGCGGCGCCTTTTCGCCGCCCATGCCCGCTGCCGCCTCCGCCCTGCTCTGCCTCGTGATCGCCATCGGCGACGGCGATTCGCTCACCGTGCGCTGCGGCGGGCACCGCCCCATGCGCGTGCGCGTGGCCGCCATCGACGCGCCCGAGCGCAGGCAGGCCTTCGGCCAGCGCGCGCGGCAGAACCTCGCGCAGCTGTGCTTTCGCCAGCAGGCGCGGCTGCACACGCTGGGGCACGACGCATACGGCCGCACGCTGGCCCACGTGCGCTGCAACGGCCAGGACGTGGCCGCCGCGCAGGTGCGCGCGGGGCTGGCCTGGGTGTACCGCGCGGGCGACCGCGACCTGCAGCAGTTGGAGCGGCACGCGCGCGCGAGCCGCTCGGGCCTGTGGGTGCAGAAGCGCCCGATGGCGCCGTGGGACTACCGGCGCCGCCATCAGACCGTGAACACGTTCTCAGCGCGATTGAGCCGGCGGGGGTAGGATCGCCGGCTTTGCGCCCCTCGCACCGTGACCGATTCCCCCGCCGATTCCAACGTCTACCGCCACGCGGGGTTCGTCGCCTTTCTCACGGCGCGCCTGGTGGCGGTGTTCGCCACGCAGGTGCAGGCCGTGGTGGTGGCCTGGCAGGTGTACGACCTGACGCGCGCGCCCATGGCGCTGGCCTACGTGGGGCTGGCGCAGTTCCTGCCCATGCTGGTCCTGCTGCTGCCCGCGGGCGATCTGATCGACCGCTTCAGCCGCAAGCCCATCCTGGCGGCCAGCTGGGCGGCGGGCGCGGTGTGCAGCGCGCTGCTGTGGTGGCTCGCCGGGCATGGCGCGGCGGGGGTCGATGGCATCTACGCGGTGCTGGTGCTGTTCGGCTGCTCGCGCGCGTTCTCGGCGCCGGCGCTCTCCAGCCTGCTGCCGCAGATCGTGCCGCGCGGGCAGCTCGCGCAGGCGGTGGCGGCCAACGGGATGATCATGCGCATGGCGACCATCGGCGGGCCGTTCCTCGGCGGCGTGCTCTACGCGGTGGGCGGCGCGCGGCTGGCCTACGCGGTGTGCATGGCCTGCTTCGCGCTGGGCACGCTGCTGCTGGCGCGCGTGGCGGTGGACCACGCGGCGCCCATCGGGCCCGCGCTGGGCAGCATGTTCCAGCGCTTCGGGGCGGGCATACGCTTCATCCGCTCGCGGCCCATCATCCTGGGCACCATCTCGCTGGACCTGTTAGCGGTGCTGATCGGCGGCGTGGTGGCGCTGCTGCCCATCTACGCGCAGGAGGTGCTGCACGTGGGCCCGCAGGGCCTGGGCGCGCTGCGCAGCGCGATGGCGATCGGCGAGGTGGGCGCGGGCCTGTACCTGAGCATGCGGCCCTTCGACCACCGCGTGGGGCGCACGATGTTCGCCGCGGTGGCGGTGTTCGGGCTGGCCAACCTGGTGTTCTCGCTCTCCACGGTGTTCGCGCTGTCGTTCGCGGCGCTGATGGTGGCGGGCGCGGCGGACATGGTCAGCGTCTACATCCGCGGCGCGCTGGTGCAGTTCTCCACGCCCGACGAGATGCGCGGGCGCGTGAACGCGGTGAACATGCTGTTCATCGGCTCGTCCAACGAGCTCGGCGAATTCCGCGCGGGCACCAGCGCCGCATGGGTGGGCGCGGTGCCGGCCGCCGTGCTCGGGGGCCTGTGCACGCTGGGCGTGGTGGGGCTGTGGGCGCGCCTGTTTCCCACGCTGCGGCGCGTGGACAAGTTCGAGGAAGCCGCTTGAATCTTGATAGCTGCAAGCGCTTGCCAGGCAAGCGCTGGAGGCCGATTCGGCTATGAATCGAAGCTGCCGCCCAGCAACTCGGCCAGCCGCTCGGCCGGCATGCGGAAGCCGCAGGCCTGCGCGTGCCCGCCGCCGCCCATGCTGACGGCCAGCGGCGAGCAGTCGTAGCCGCGCTGCGAGCGCAGGCCCACCTTGACCTGCCCGTCGCCGCCCACGGCCCACATCAGCGCGTAGGTGCCGCTCTGCTTCGAAAGCAGCTCGCCCACCAGGCTGTGGAAGGCGCCCGGCGCGTTCACCATCAGCCCGGCCTCGCCGTTGAACACCAGCGGCCGGGCGCCGCCGGCCACGTCCTGCGCCAGGTGGCGGAACTTCTCGTCCATGGCCTGGCCGCGCGCGACGAAGGCCGCCGCCTCGGCGGGCGGGAAGTCGGCGATCCCGCTCCAGCGCGCGAAATCGAAGGGCTCCATGTCGAGCGCGGCCACGAAGCCCGCCGTCTCGGGGTACTGCCAGGTCCACAGGTCGCGGTCCTCCACATGGCGCACCAGGTCGGGCAGCGGCGCCTCGGGGTGGAAGAACTCCCAGGCCAGGCGCGCGCCGGACTTGGACATGTCGAAATGCAGCGCGCCGCAGCGGCAGGCAAAGCCCGCGAGCTGCTCGGCCGCGCTCTTGTGGTGGTCCAGCAACACCAGCCTGGCGGCGCGCGCGTCGATCTCGGCCAGCAGCGCGGGCGCGAAGGAGAAGTCCAGCACGTAGACGGCGCGGCCCTCCAGCGGCGGCAGGTCATCCACCGTGGCCGCCTGGCCGTGCGACAGGCCCAGGCACTGCACCTGCCCGCCGTAGAAGCGCCAGGCCGCAAGGGCCGCGGCAAAGCCGTCGGCGCAGCGGCCGTGGTAGAGGACCAGGGGGCGGGGATCGTCGGCACGGGGCGCGGCCAGCAGGGGCAGCGGCAAAATGGCGGAGCGCGGGGACATCATCATGGCGGCGCATTGTGCTGCAGGCAGGCGCCGGGCAGGCTGCTATCATGCTGTACAAACATCCAGCGCACGTTTCCTACACACCACCCGACAGGCCACCGCACCATGGGACTCGACCAGATCGCCATTGCCCTGCTGGGCGCCACCGCCGCCTGGTTGTCGCAGACGCGCAGCGCGCTCCTGCGCCGCTGGGCCTGCATCTTCGGGCTGCTGGGTCAGCCGTTCTGGTTCTACGCCTCGTGGAAGGCCGAGCAGTGGGGCATCTTCGCCGTGTCCATCGTCTACCTCGGCGCCTGGCTGCACGGCCTGAAGGTGTACTGGCTCACGCCGCGCCGCAACCGGGATGCGCCCGACACGGGCCTGAGCACGATCCAGTTCACGCCGGGGCGCGACTCCTGACACCCGGCGCCCCTCTTCACCTGCTGTGGCAGGACGAGCACATGGTGGCGCTCTACAAGCCCGCCGGCTGGCTGGTGCACCGCACGGGGCTGGACGCCGGCGAAACGCGCTTCGTGGTGCAGGCCCTGCGCGACCAGATCGGCCGCCACGTCTACCCCGTGCACCGGCTCGACAAGGGCACCTGCGGCGTGCTCGTCATGGGCCTGCACCCCGCGGCCGCGCGCGCCCTGGCCGACGCCTTCGCGCGCCACGCGGTGCACAAGCGCTACCTGGCACTGGTGCGCGGCTGGGCCCCGCCGCTGGCCGACGTGGACCACCCGCTGCGCCCCGACGACGCGCCCCAGGACACCCCCGCCCAGCCCGCGCACACGCGCCTTGCCCGCCTCGCGCGGCTGGAGCTGCCCGAACCCAGCGACCCGCGCTTCGCCACCACGCGCCCCTCGCTGGTGCTGGCCGAGCCCACGACCGGGCGGCGCCACCAGATCCGCCGCCACCTCAAGCACGTCGCCCACCCCATCCTGGGCGACGCCACGCACGGCAAGGGCCCGCTCAACCGCTGGTGGGCCGAACGCCTGGGCCTGCAGCGGCTGTGGCTGCACGCCTGGCGCCTGCGCCTGCCGCACCCGCAGGACGGGCGCATGCTCACGATCGACAGCGGCCTGCCCTGGCCGCCCGCCGCGGCGCCCCTGCCCTGCGCGCCCGACGCGCCCTGGCGCGACTGGCAGGCGCGCGTGTTCACGCTGCCGTGGATGGCCGCATAGCGCCGCGCCGCGCTACCATGCGCTGCACGCCAACCCGCCGCACGCCATGCCAGCCACACCGCCCATCGACTCCGCCGAGCCCGGCACGGACGCACTGCGCGAGGACGGCCTGCCCGAAGACGCCACGCTGTGCCCCGGCGAGGCCATGGACGCCGCCGCCCTGCGCCAGCTGCTCAAGGCCGCCCTGCCCGACAGCAGCCGCCACAAGGCCGCGGGCTGGTTCGGGCAGACGGACTTCCTGTTCACGCGCAGCCATGTCGACGAAGACCAGGACGCCTACCACGACGGCCTGTTCATCACCGTCTGGAAGCGCTGGGACTTCTGGCTCGCGCTGCCGCACGACGACCCCGCCGCCCATGCCAGCCTGTTCACCCAGGCCTGGGCGCTGCTGCGCCAGCCCGCGGCGCCCACGGTGACCGACGGCCTGGTGCGCCAGTACCGCGGCTACGGCGCCACGGGCGAGCCCGGCCCCTGGCAGGGCCTGCACGACGCGCCGCCCGAGGCGCTGCAGGCCTGCGCCGAGGCCTGGCGCGGCGTCATCGGCTACTGGCGCCGCGCCGAGGCCCAGCGCCGCGCGGGCCGGCCGCTGCGCGCGCGCCTGCACGCCGCCCTGACGCCCGAGCGCGTGCGGGCGCTGACCCTGCTGCCCGTCTTCACCGGCCGCTACAACGACTGGTGGAACCCCGAGCGCAACGGCTGGTGGGAGGGCGACGTGTGGATAGGCGCGCGCCAGCCCGGCCATGAGGGCGGCCGCAGCTGGGGCCGCGCGCTCAAGCTCAGCTGGCGCAACGGCAGCGAGGCGCCGGGCGACGCGGAGGACGACGCCCATGCCTGCTACCAGATCGACCTGGTCGAAGACGACGCGCCGCACGAGGGCACGTCCCACCCGCCGGGCCTGCGCCTGAGCTACGCCCAGCGCCAGAGCGACGCGCGCCAGAGCCTGCCAACGACGCCGTGGACCACATGGCGCGCCTGCTGCGCCTGTTCACCACGCTGGAGCAGCGCCTGTACGCGGAGCACGCGCGCGCGCAGCTGGCGCCGCCGCCGGACGACCAGCCCGCCCCGCCACTGCCGCGCACGCCCCCGTTCGCACCCGACGAGCCCGACGCCGAGGTGTTCGGCGCGCAGATCATGGCCCTGTCCAACGACTGGCAGCGCGCCGGCCGCGCCCACGCCGCCCTGGTGCGCGAACGCTGGGCGCTGCAGGCCGAGCGCATGGCTGAGCCGCCCGCGCAGGACGACGGCGGCGCCACGGCCATGCCCGCCATCGTCGACCCGCGCGGCGCGCAGGCCGGCGCCGTGCTGCAGCTGGCGCGCGCCGTGCACGCCTGGGCCGACGCCGACCTCTCGGCCCGCTTTCACCGCCGCTTCGCGTTCGCACCCGGCGCCCTCGCCTACCGCGCGGCGCACGTCGGGCGGGCCGTGGGCCCCGTGCTGTGGCAGGCGGACGGCCGGCTGCTCGCGCATGTCGCGGCCGCGCACGGCGCGCAGGCCGGCGCCTGGTGGGAGGTCGGCGCCGACGGGCTGCACATCGCCCCCGCGCCGCAGGCGGCGCCCGCCGCGCACGGGGACGAGGCGCAGGACACCGTCGCGGCGGCCGCCCACGGCCTCACGGTGCGCGGCGACGCCGACGGCGACCTGCACGGCCTGGCCGATGACGGCCGCACGCTGTGGCGCCACCACATCGGCGGCGCCATACGCAGCATCGCCATGGCCCCGGACGGCCACGCCCTGGCCGTGGGCACCGCCGGCGGCTACCTGGTGCTGCTGCGCAAGGGCAGCGGCATCGACCCCTATCTGCCGGGCACCTCGCGCTACGCGGAAGTGCGGCGCTTCATCTTCTGGGACGACGCGCCCGCGCCGCTGGCCTGGTAGCGGCAGCGGCGGGAAGCTCCGTTTCTGATAGCTGCCAGCGCTTGATGGGCGGGCGCTGGAGCCATTTTTTACCTAAAAACTATCCACCATCCCGCGGCGCATTGCGCGCGCGGCGCTCGTCGCGCTTGCGCTGCTCGGCCTTGCGCTCGGCGCGCTCCTTCTCCCGCTGCCGGGCAGCGGCCAGCCAGGCCTCGAACTCCCCGGGCGTCTCCAGCGTCACGCGGCCCAGGGCGGCGCTGCGCAGGTCGGTGAGCACGATCTCGGCGGCCTTCTGCAGGTTCAGCCGCCCGCCGCTCATCACCGCGCCGCGCTTTCTTGCGATCAGCGCCAGCAGCTCGTCGTCGTGGCTGGCGCCAATGGCCTGCGCGTCCAGGCCCAGCCGGTAGCGGGCGTCGAGCAGCGGCGCGTAGTGGCGCTTCACGTAGGCCAGCAGCTCCAGCGCCACCTCCTCCTCGTCGTAGGCGTTGCGCCCCACCGCGCCGCTGGCGGCAAGGCGGTAGCCGCTCTCGGGCACGATGATGCGCGGCCACAGCATGCCCGGCGTGTCCCAGAGGTAGAAGTCATCGTCGAGCACGATGCGCTGCTCCTGCTTGGTGATGCCGGCCTCGTCGCCGGTCTTGGCCTCGCGCTTGGCCGACAGCGTGTTGATCAGCGTGGACTTGCCCACGTTGGGAATGCCGCAGATCAACACCCGCATGGGCCGCGACAGGCCGCGCCGGTTGGGCGCGAGCTGGCGGCAGGCCTCGACGAGCCGGCGCGCGGGCGCGGCGTCGGACGCGTCGAGCGCGATGGCGCGCGTGCCGGGCCGCGCGTTGTACCAGTCCAGCCACGCGGGCGTGCGCGCGGGGTCGGCCACGTCCTGCTTGTTGAGCACCTTGAGCGCGGGCTTGTGCCCCGTGAGCTCGGCCAGCAGCGGGTTGGCGCTTGAGCCCGGCAGGCGCGCGTCCAGCAGCTCTATCACCACGTCGATGTCCTTGATGCGCTCGCCGATCGCCTTGCGCGTCAGGTGCATGTGACCGGGGAACCACTGGATGGACATGGGGGTGCTGCTTTCACGAATGAGGATGGGCGGAACCGCCAAGGATAATCGCCGCCATGCCTTCCTCCCCTGCCGGGCACCGCCAGAATTCCGAGCTGCCGTTCACGGGCGTACTCATCCCGGCCGCCCTTGCAGGCGGCCCGCTCGCCCGGCATGCGCCGGGCTCGAACCCATGACCAGTCGGAACGTCACCCATCGGATGATCGAGGCCTTCCGGGCTGCGATGCTGCACAACGGGATCAGTGCCGGTGCCGACTCCCTGGGAATCACCCAGCCGGCCATGAGCCGGCTCATAGCCGATCTTCAGAAATCGACCGGCATTCTGCTATTCGCAAAAAGCGGACGCACCATCAAGCCCACGGAAGAAGCCCATGCCTTGATGGCGAAGGTGCAGCAGTCTTTTCTGGGGCTGGAGCAGATAATCGATTTCTCCGACCAGCTGCGCAAACAAAAGCTTGGTCAGCTCTCGATCAGCACAATACCTTCCATCGGGCACTCCATCATTCCGGCCGTGGTCCGCCAATTGAGGGAGAAATTCCCCGACGTATTGATCAGCCTCCGCGTCGCCTCGTATATCGACGTGGCGAGGCACGTCAAAACCCGGCAGGCCGATATCGGGCTCACGGCAGATACGCTTTCGCTGGGAGATCTTGAAACGGTCGCCGAATTCTCCTCGGAATGCGTATGCATCGGCACCGAAAAGTGGCTCGACCCGAAGGCCGGCCACATACATGTGAGCGAGTTCGCAGGCAAGCCGTTCATCGCTTCGACCGGAACGTTCCAGACGCGCTTGGACGCATGGCTCGGCGCCAACGGGGTGCAGGTCGATGCCATGGTCGAAGCATCGCTGTTCCAGTCCATCAGCGACCTGTGCCTCGAAGGGCTGGGCATCGCCGTGGTCGACCCCATGACGGCGGCGAAACACCAGAGGCGGGGCGGAGTGGCGCTGCCCCTGCGTCCGGCGATAGGCTACACGGTCTACGCCACGGCCATGAGCGACGCAAGGCTGTCCGCTCCAGCCAAGGAGCTCATCCGCCTGGTCGCGGCGGCTTCGAGCGGGAAACACATAACACCGATGCATGAATCGATGACCTGACATCCATGGATGCCGGCGGGGCG
>ERZ781399.2485-NODE-2485-length-14982-cov-3.993033_pt1 | contig 14982 bp, 13 predicted proteins | sample MGYA00511014_ERZ781399 | MGnify/ENA primary metagenome ERZ781399 (study PRJEB29847, sample SAMN06458254) | wastewater metagenome | isolation source: Wastewater bioreactor | place: South Africa: Cape Town | study: EMG produced TPA metagenomics assembly of the...
GAATCATTTTCAAGAAGTTATTCTATTCCGATGGCAGCACAAACATCAAAAGGTAAGTTTGCCGAAATACCACCGGCGTATACGGCATATCAACATGCATGTTTAACATTGAATTTGAGTGATCGTCTTCGTTTGATTCGATTTCCGCCGAGTGTAATCGAAATTGTTCGACAGGCAATTGTTACAAGTTGGCCGAAAGGTTTACATAGAGAAAAACAAGAGATCGACTGTTATGAATTCAAACTTCATGGCAATCCATGGTGGGGACAAGGCGAAGAAGCAATTGCATCTCGAGTTTTAGTGTAATCAAATTGCTTTTCTTATGTCAAAAGATAAAAAATTAATATTTAGTTCGCATGTTCTATCATCTCTGCATAATCGTGGTTGGTTTTTATTAACATCGACAGATGTTTCAAAAAAACAATTGGATAAAGATACGTTAATCTTCATTTTGGGCGTACCGCCACCATGCACATCGTTCTTTGCGGTTTCATTCAATGACTATGATAAATTACGTTTAATTGAAGTTCCTGTGGAATTAATCGAACCCGTTCAACAAATTCTCGGTTCGGATACGATTCAAAAAGAAGATTGGAAAGAAAACGGTCTTTATTATCAAATAAAATTGTACGAATACAATATGATCGTTCATTTTATGTTTGAATTTTGTCCGTGTTTTTTCTTTAGACGTGGCAGTCCTTGGATGCCTCACGGTGATGAAACCGTTTCATCGCGATTAATTCTACTTTCATTACTCGATTGTTTTAGTAAATTAGGCTGGAAATTACATGCAAGCATCGATATTAGTCAGGGACATGAAGGTCGAGATACGGATTCATGGTTTCTTCGTCGAGAAGATTAATCTTTTAACATTTTTTTTCCTGTTGTCATCGTAATGTGTGTGTGTCCGTATTAGAATAAATGTTAGATTTTTATTAGTCATTTTTATAAAACCTTAGAAAATATTCATGAAGCATTTGAAATAAAAACACATTAATTTTCTTTTCTTTTCTCTCTTGTGAGTCACCCGTTAACGTTATACATATACGTATGTACGCGTACAGGTACTTGCTTTTCTCTTTTTCTTTGTTCGCCTCGTTCTATCCATCTAATCTGTCTGTAAAACTTTTTGTCTATGACAATGTCTGAGCATGAAATTGACCTCTAGACAACCTTTCAATATAGAGTAGAAAAAGAACAGACACAATATATATATATATATATATATATGCATAGCAGGAGAAAATGCCCGAACGGACAAATGGTTCAGCTACAAACTCTTTCTCTCTCTCTCTTGTCTTCTCTTCTTCTTTATTCAAGAATGTCGAATTCCTTTACGGCAGTATTCAACATGCACAAAATTCTTTCTCTTCATTTTCTCCTACGCTGCACTCTCGACAACAACAACAACAACGTCCAGAAGATTCTGTTCGTTGTTGACGGAGTTGAGAGTTTTCCTTTTTCTTCTTTCACCCTCATCATCAACACCAGCAAGTCTTTCGACGCAAATACACACACATAAGAATTACGAAGGTATAAGGAAAAAAAAAAGAACACGAAAGAGACCCTACATACTTCAGATTTTTCAATCCTTTATATGAACTTTACCGAGAAAGAAAAAGTACATTCATTTGCATTTGTGTTAGATGGTCTGGAAAGACGAGTAGGTTTTCGGGAGGAGGGAGAAGAGAGAAAAAGGAATGTGAAAAACGATTTTTATTGGGCGTCCTTCGACGTATTTTTTGGTTTTTTTCCTCCTATCTAAACTGTATATAAGCGCAATCATATGCAATGAAAAACAGGGCGTATCCTTTTTTCGTAATTTTTCAATCGGAACGTGCACTTTTATAGTGATGATGTCAGCGATATTTCTTGTTCTTTTGCGTATTTAAGGACAGAGAATTAGGTTATATATAAAAAGACGAGCGCCTAGTTTATATTTATCTTGGTGCATTAAGATCGGATCTCATCGAGTGCAGTTCTATGATGTGTATGCACTGTTATTTAGTAGAACTCGTTGTCGATCAAATGAGACTCGGCAGGGGAATAAAGAAAAAGAGAACGAACGACTAAGAAGAAAAAAAGAACGTACTTATCGCGTTGTTCTTTCTAACTGTCTTTAATATATATATATATAACGCGTGTGTTTTGTAAGTAGAGAAGAGACGAGCGAGAAAGAAAAAATGAAAGAGAGAGAGAGAGAAAGAAAAAACTCCGAGAACTGTCAGAACTACTACTTCTATCCGATGCACTTTTTTTTAACATATTTTTGAGAACTAATATGTAGGATATAGAGAGGAATTCTTTTCTTTTTCTTCGTAAACACAAGTTAAAAAACTGCTTGTTTTCATTTTAGAAAGAGTTCGATTGCTTTGTTTTTTTTTTCATGTGTTCTTCTTTCTTCTAAATCAACAACAGCATGGATTCTATTTCAACTTTATCGGTAGGCATCAATAAGTTTCTTAATTGTTGTGATTGTATTTTATCTCTAGAAATCCTCAATTTCACAATGGGATACGGATGCTGTTGTTACCTGGCTCCAAGAAGCTAATTTTGGCACATTCGAAAAAGTTTTTCGAGGTAAATAGTTGTTGTTCTCTAGTTAATTTATTCTTTTCAATTTAGATAATGAAATTGACGGTTCAATTCTTCTGAAATTGACTGAATCGATGATCAGTCGATTGTTTCCGACGATTAAACTCGAAGTTCAATTTCTTGATCTTTTACAAACATTACGAAATCAACATCAAACAGAAATCAAATCGAAAAAATCTCTCCATGTCGTTCCACCAGCCACAACATCCTACGAAAACGCCAATGGTCAATCGTCGAATTCAAGTTCACCGAAACAATTCAATTCCGTTCAACGACCGCCGTTTCTCGAATCGAAAACACTCGCGTTGCCATTGAAAGCGCTTAAACGTGAGCCGAGATTCTTCAAGTATGAGTATAAATCAAAAAAATTAATTTAAAAAACTATTCAAAGAGGATTTTTTTCTTTTCTCAGCAGCATGCAAAACAATCCGGATTCCAATGAAAACGATGCTAAACATACATTTCCTCATGTTTATAAACTTCCGAATTTTCCTGAAACACTTCGATTGGCGCTCGCATCACAGGATGCAAGTGCATTTAAATTACGAACTTATTATAGAAATCTGTTAATCTCATCTATCTATGACGACCTAACTCGAACGTATAATTTATGGTAAGAAAAACAAATTTTTCATTGACTCGATAATTATGAAAATGTCCTCAGAAGAAAACATCCCGAATGTCGTTTTCTTGTTAAAATGAAAAAAAGAAAATTATAATTAAAATAAAAAGGATGAAAGAGTTTCTTTTCTTTTTCCTTTTTTTCCAGTGCACTTAAGTCTATAATTGATGTGCTTTCTATTTAAGGTACCCGAACGCTCGGCAATATAAAACGGTCGCATCGGCACTTGTCAAAGCTTATCCATTTCTCGAATCGTCAACCGATGGCGGAGAAGTAAATAAAAGAAAGAAATTCATAGGAATTATGTAATTAGTAAGTTTGAAATGTTTAAAGGGCGCATGGATCGATGGTATCAAAGGCAAATTCAAACGAGGCCGTCGAACGGTAACGTCATATGTTGACGCAGCTCAAGCTTTAGGCGACGATGAATTAGCTGAAAATCGACTGGCTTCGAGTCATAAACGATCGAGGAATGAGTTCGAAGGCGATTCGGATGATGGACATTTCGAATCGGGAGAAATGCAAATAACCAATGTTCGTGGCAAAGATCTTGTAAATAGAATTATTATTTTGAAATCTAGTTTTTATTTTATATTTTGATTTGAATCAAAAACAAAAAGGATCAAACAAGTGAAACAACGGATGAATTGGATGAAGATGAAGTCACTCGGCTACGTATTTGTATACGTGCTATGCAGCAAACATTGGCTGCAACCAATGATCCTGATATTTCACTGATATCGGATTATTTCAAAGAAACATTCGAAGTTCGACGAAATTTTGTTAAAACTCATAATACAAACGAAATTCTTCTCGAATATCCGGCCTTACGTTTACATTCATGTGTATGTGCCATTCTTTTTTTGATAGTCTGCTTTCGAAAACTTTCTTTCTTTCTTCCTTCAGCTTCTTGCTGATTATCACATGCAGACAAATATTCCAATTCAAACAGTTTTACTTCATAAAATTCGTTCAATTTCAAAGCCCATCCTTCGGCTCGCTAAAGAAACACATTGTGCTCCTGAACTTCTTCACACATATCATACAATTCTTTCACAACGACCGCAATTAGATCAAAGTATTTGTAAAGTTTTATATATATTCGATTTCGACGAGTTGTTTTTATTTAGTTGTTGCCGATACATTCGCAATTCTATTCGTTGCAAGTTATTTCGGAGAAAATCAATATTTAATAATCTCATCGGATAAAGTAAAATTATTGAAATTGTCTATTCTTTAATGTTTTTTCTTTCTTCGTAAAGGATATTCAATCACCATGGCCAATTATTCGTGGTGATCATCCAGCACGTGCATTTTTCGATGTTAAAACATCGTTGGTTTACAATATCGAACTCGATTATGTTCAATTATTTCATCGACCATTGAACGATTTTCTCTCAGCTTTATGTACATTATTTGCTACATATACAGTTTTTGAAATCACCTACGGTAAATTAGAAATGACATTGTCATTTCTTGAATGTTTACTTCGAGATAATCAACACGATTCCGTACGCTCACCACAAGTCTTAGAATTAATCAATGAATTAAATTCAATGAGATAAGAACAAGATCGAAACGAAAACTATTCGAGAATGTCTTGTATCTCTTGTTGTGTGTGCGTGTGTGTGTGTATATTTATAATTATATATTAAAAAAATCAATAAAAAAAAGTTCTCTCATGCTTTTTCATTATTCAATTTGATTAATTGGTTTTTGAATTAACGATACCACAGATCGTATTCGGATCATCGATAACGAAAGCATCATCTTTGGTAACATGACCAGTTTTCAACCAACATGTGCCATCGTTGTATGTCGACCATGCAAAATGAGTACAACCATGAGTTTTAACACACGTTCGACCACATTGATTTGCTGATGTTGATCGATTTTCAAGATTATTTTTGTAAAAATCACATCCAGTAGACCAATGAAATTCATTCCATTCAATATCTTCATCAAACTCTTTGCGATCAATTATTCCACAGATTCTCTGTTGATCATTGGTAAGATAGGCATCATCTTTTGTAACGGGTCCTGATTTCATCCAACATGTACCACCGTTGTGCGTATTCCACGTGAAATGAGTACAACCTCCAGTAGCAATACATGTTAAGCTACAGTCGTCTGATGAAGTCTTTTCATTTTTAAAATCATCTTCATGAAAATCACATGCATACGCCCAATTATCTTCATTCCAGTTAATATTCGAACTAGGAACATCAAGATAGATATTTCGCATTGATTGTTTATCGGCTTCTGTGAATAATTTATCTCTGTCTACATTTCCATAGGTTCCATACATGATCGATGATGAATCAGTATTGTGTATTTTATCGTTGTGTCTATATCCGAGTGCATGTCCAATTTCATGTACAGCAACCAAATAAAAATGGAATGTGCTACGAGACTCGTCAAAACTGAAAAGAAAAAAAAAAGAAACAACAAGCAATTAAAATCGAATCATTCGTACATACGTATGTGCCCATTTCTTTGCAGAATTGAAATGAACTGTACCATCTTTTGGAAAGTAGCCATGCGCTAGGTCAGCAGGATTAAAACCTGTATCGTTGATATTTTTTTCATGATGATGATTTTTTTCTTTTTGAAAACTTAAGTAGATATCTGCATCGCATGTTGAACACACTCGAGTAAACTGAAATTGTGGAAGAATTTCTCTCCATTTTTCGAATGCTCGTTCAATTGCACGTCTATAGGCTCTATCAATACCACGAAATGACCATGTTAAATTACGTTTATCCCATTTTTTTTGATCATGACTGTAACTAGCTAGATCCATCGATGATGATTCTCGATCAGGTAATCCACATCGCGGTTGATTCATGATTTCTTCGGTTTCAGCATCAAATTCTCCAGTCATCGGTAAACCAAACTGTTCTTGAAAACTGGTTAACATTGATTCCAGCGTTAAATGTTCATCGTCACTCATGCAACCGGCACCGGCTGTACATTCTGAAATCTCGTAGCCATATCGTTTAAGATATAGCAGGACATCTGCTGTGTTCTCAATCGTTGGTCTGCTGAAAACCGTTAAGAAACAAAGGAACATACTTATAACTCGAATAAGTATCATTGTATCAGTGTCTATACTGTCGATTCAACGGATTATTGCGCCTCTTTATAAGTGTAAGCGTTGACAGAAAGGGAAAAATAAAATGGGATATCATACGTATAGAATGGGAAGAATACCACGAATCTCATTGGATATATTATTTTTATTTGAAAATATTTAGAAAATTATATAACGAATGTAAAGTCTATTTTCGATTTACAACACCACAAACCATAGTTTGATCACCCGTTGAAAAAGCATCATTTTTTGTAACTTTTCCGGATTTCATCCAGCATGTACCACCGTTATATGTTGTCCATGCAAAATGAGTACAACCACTGGTTGCAACACATGTCGGGCCGCATTTGTCTGCTGAAGTTCTTTGGTTTTTAAGATCGTTTTGATAAAAATCACATGCAAAAGCCCAATCATTACCATTCCAGTTTATGCCCGAACTACCCACATCAGGATATACGCTTCGCATTGATTTTCTATCTGCGTCAGTAAATAAATTATCTTTACCTAAATTTGAATAAGTTGGAAACATAATCGACTTCGAATCGTCGACATTATGCGATTGACCATTGTAATTATATCCAAGTGCATGACCAAGTTCATGAACAGCAACCAAATAAAAATTAATCAGACCATTAGTCGATTGAAAACTATAGAACATCATATATATGTAATATCAATTCGACTGTGATTTTACCTGTGTGTCCATTTGACTTCTCTGTTAAAATGAGTTGTACCATCTTTGGGAAAGTATGCATGTGCTAGAACATTTTCACCAAAATCATCTTGATTACCAGTTCGTTCGTGACGATGTTTGACTGGTTGAAAACTAATGAATATATCAGCATCACATGTTGAACATACTTCACGAAAAGTGAATTGTGGAATAATTTCTCTCCATTTTTGAAGGGCTAGATTGAGCCAATAGGAATAAGTTGCATCGTTATGTCGAAATGACCATGTTAACTGTCGTTTATCCCATATTAGAGCAGAGTTTATAGCTTTAGCACTTATAACTAATTGATTTCGATCTGGTAGACCACATCGTGGTTGATTCATCAACTGTTCCGTTGCATCATCAAGTTTACCAGTGACGGGAAGATGAAATTGTTTTTGAAAATCTCTTAACATTGATTCAAACGTTGGTTCTCCTGTTAAACAAGCCACATTTGGATTATCACATCGTGGTATATCATAACCGAATCGTTTGAGATAAACCAAAGCATTGATGCTATTATCAACCACAGGTTTATTATAAGCAACACTTACAAATAAGCATAAAAATAATAAGAAAATACTGATTGATTGTGTAGAAAACATTGGTATGGTATAGTGTAGTTTTTCTTTACAGTATTTATTTATATACGGTTTACCTGTCATTTATATGACGTAGTAATCGCTGTGTGGCCACACACGCTATTTTCCCCACGCTGTCATTTCTTTACCTTAGTGATTGTTTTTATTCGCATGTAGGTGTTCCTCCTCTTTATTTAATTACTGTAATGTCTATTTTTATATGATGATACCACAGACCATTGTTTCATCATTAGTAATAAAAGCATCACCTTTTGTAACAGAACCTGTTTTCATTCAACATGTCCCATCATTGAAATAAACAGTTCGCAAAACCTAACTGAATAGAAGATTCTGCACGAGCTCAACGATTAGTTACATTTTAACATCAGGTTAAAAGAAATTGTTAAATAATGATTTCATTTTTTGAATATTAATTTAGCATCGGACGTAAATTGGTTGGTCAATGAAGATGGAGAAAATGAAACTTGTATAACAGCTGGTGTAATGATCCCTCCAATAGGCTGGAATCATAGCGAAATAATTTCACAAAGTGTTTACAATTATTCATATGAAAGTCTCTCATTTTTAGATCCAAGATCAAGGTAAAACAGTTTCTATTACACAAACAATTACTGTTGAGTCATAAATGAGTTCTATCGTGTTTCATGTTTTATAATGATAAATTTATGGTATTTATTTGAAATAAAAAGGATAAATGGGTTTTATATTCATATCTGAACAGCATGAGCAATCATTATCGTACGTTGGGTAAAATCCAAGTCTTCAAATGCCGAAAATTAGAAATCTGTTTATCTTGTTTTTTTTTATTAAATCAATCGGAAAAAAAATATACATCTATTAACAAAACTATTCATCGTGACAAGCTGAATTTCGTGTTTTGTTTATCTATCCATCCTCTACTTGAAAAAAAAGAATAGAAGCCAATCACTGGAGATATACAAAAAAAGAGAAAAAGAGAGAGAGAAGGAAGCCAATAAAAGAAAAGAAAATTGTACAACTAGATAGTCGAAAAGTTAACGATTATCACTGTTGGCTAAACGAATACATTCATCGGGCACACGGTCAGGTGCCATGATCAACGATGTTGTTCGTCCCATATCCATGACTGCTTGTGATGCTACTTGCCGTAATTGAACGAGATTTAATGCATTCTTTTTCCATTCATTTAATGAACGATAGAAGTCCTCGGCCGAATCACATGTGACTGTATTTTGAAATGAATCAAATATTCGTTTGAGTATAAGTGAATACGGATAGAAACGCCAATTTTTTCTCGTACGTTCAGCTACATAAGCATGAAAGAGAGCATTCGATGCTTCGCGTGATCGACGAGCCGTTGGCATCATTGGAATGCCATCGGTTGGCAAACTCGATTGACATTGAATGATTTTCTGTTGTAATTGATCTTTTTCATGTTGAATCGATTCGACTTCTTCTTTTAATTTATCACGAATTCGAACAACTTGTTGAATATGTTGTGCAGCTAAACAAGACACAATTATCAATGAAAAAAAACAAACAATTTCTCTCAAGATCAAAAAATGTGATTACTGCAATCCAACATTTGTGCTTTGCTAATTTTCGCATTGGCCGATTCGCCTAATGCAGGAATTAAATACCGAAGATTTTCGAAACCATTCTAAAAACGAAATTTATTTACGAAATCAAGAGCGAGGACACACGAATTCGAACTTTAATATTTCGTCGACGTTTGGTTTCAGCATTCTGTTCGGAACTTGAATTCGAACCCGATGGTGAATGAATCATTTCATGATTGAACAGAACTAGATCACTAGGCGTTGATAGACTGTGTTTGGCTGCTAATAACGATGTCGATGTGACATACGGCGAGGAAACAACAGCCGATGTAATATCCTGTGATGAAGCACGTGCTTGATCGAGTTTGGTTTTGCGTGTTAGAGGAAAATTAATCATTCGATTGTTGGGATTAGGTATTTGCTGAAAGAAAAAACGAAAGTCAACGAATGAGAAATTGTTCAAATGATTGTACTTTAATCGTTGGTGTCGGATGTTCGGTGATCGTTCGTTTGGTCGCAGTTTTTTTCTGTGCAGGTTTTCTTGTTTGTTTAGCTGGTTGTTTGAGTTGATCTTGCGGAAGGATGGTTTGTTCAGAAATCATCGGACGTTTTTGATTAAGAAGATTGACTAATGTCGATGATGGCGTTGATTTATTCGATGAATAAGTTAAAGCTGATTGAGGTGTATCAATACGAATATTTGGTGATGATGAAATAATTTGATTGATATGTTTGCCATTGGGAAGATTATGCGTTGGATAGGCATCGAACGGATTTGTTTGAGGAGTTAGCGGTTCGTAGGGAGGATTCGAATAGAGATTAAGAGGTGCTAATGTATTGACTGACATCTATAAAAAGAGAATGAATGAAGTCGAGCGTGTTATGTTGGTTTTTACGTTGGACGAAGTTGGATTGAGAAGATTTTTCTGATGTTCGTTAGGTGGTGATGCTAATGTTGGAAACGGATTTAGACTTGATTGAGGTGGTGCTGGCAGATTAATTGCGTAGGATGTTTGTGATTGATAGGTGTTTAAATTCGATAACTAAATTGAAAAATAATTGACAAGTGCGGGGGTGTGGTCGAGAGCGAGGGTGTGTCTCGGTACTTACTGGATCTTGCGAACAACGTAATTGATATTCATCATCTAGAAATTGATTGTTATACGAATTTCAATAAAAAAAACAACAATTATCGACTGACTTTGTATTGGCGTGTCAAGTTCATCGAAAAAAGTTGTGAAATCAAATTGATATTGACCCATAGTCGGCTGATAAAGATCGGGATTTCCACCGAGACCTAAATCAATTCAATTTTCCATCATTATTTTCAAAATGAAAAGATTATTAAGAAAGAAAAATTGGTTATATTCAATCGACGAGCACATCTAGGACAACAACACACAAAACTACAATGGATCTACCGATAAATTACCTGTAAATGGATAGTCTAAGAAAAATCAAGAATTATACTCAACGAAATCCGTATGCACAAAGAATTCATCTTGAAAAAAACAAGAAAAAGACGTACCAGCATCTTTATCATTGAAAATATTCGTTGTTGAAAATAACAATTGATCCGATTCGAGATCGAATTCATCGAGAATACTGTAGGGTTCCGGTGGCGGTGTCGCAATACGACGAAAATTAGGATTCACTTTCGGCGTGTGAATTTCGCCGACATTACCGAGCAATTTTTTCATTTCTTCACTCTGAATAAAAAAAACGAACATTATTCAACTAACACAAACGCTCGTTTTGCTTCGCTTACGGATATATCGTTTTCGAATTTTCGTAGGGCAATCTTCGAACTTTGTCGCCATTTTAAATATTCGCCTTTTAAACTATTGGTAATCTGTTGTTTCGATTGTTGAGTCAATGGGGTCTTTGAAATTAGAAAAATGTTTTCCTTTTTCAACGAGAAAAACGATCGGTTCCTACTGCTGTCGTGTGAGTATCTAATGGAGAAACGAATTGAAAAATAACTTTGCCAGTATTTTGAATGTCTAAAGATGACAATTTGTTTTTGGAGATTAATTAGAAGAAGAACGAAACCGACATTGCTGATGCCAAGTTCGCCAAATGACGTTATTCAATCGAATTTTATCTTCGCATCTTATTCGTGTGCCACGGAAATTCTTCCATTTAGGCGAAGTTAAATTCGATCTATTCGAAAACGATGTCATAACGAGTCAAAAAGCAAGAATGATTTACCGAAAAGCAGCATTAATTCCTCGTAGAAGATCGTAGATATTCGTGAATAAACCTCCGGTTCCTTTTTGTTTTTCTCGATCGATTTGAGCATTTTCATTGATAATTGGCAGATGCTGTGTCGAGCCGTTTAATGTCGGCGATGGACACGGAATATCCATAACTTCAGCATCATTATCGATCGATGTAATCATAAATTGGCCGGATATAGCTGCGTGTTTATCATGTTTACGGTTCGTATTCGAATGTGAACCCGGTTCGAGTTTGATTCGTTTTGCAGCTCGAGACATATATTCTGTATCTATCGAACTAGAATGAGATGAATGACGACGTTTCTTTTCTTGCGCCACTCGTAAGTAAATAATAAAGGGGCTGGGCGGGTAACGGTAGTTTCCTTCCTTTCGAAAAAAATAAATAAATAACTTATCATATCATGCAGTTTGATTACGATCGAAGCGACATCGATCGTTGGATTTTCAATGGATGATTCTAGTTCGGATTATTGCATTCGACCTTAGTTTTATCTTTTTCTGTGGGGAAATATTTGATCATGTAGTCTTTATTTACGAATATGTCGGTGAGGTGATCGAAGAATCTGCTGTGTAAACGTATCCATGAGAGGAAAAGGGGCTTGTCCAACATGATCCTATCACGATTTGTTTACGTTGATAGATTTTGTTTTTTTTTTGAATAAAAATCAATAGAAATATTAGTGCATCGATTTTCGATGGAAAATTTGATTTGATTTTTAAGAATTCATTGTCGCTAATTGTCAATCGATTGCTGATTGGTCAATTGATTGTACTACTACCTTTTGATATTTCATATTTCAATCACATTTCTTCTATATTTTATCGTAATTGATCAATAAACAATACCGCTTTTTATCTCAAGCGTAGAAATCGATATGTTATCTTTGAGATTAAGAGACAAAAATAAATATGAAATGAATTCGATGATTATTTTCAACTATGTTTCTATTGCTATTACGTTTGTCTTCTTGCAGACGACGAACATTTTCATTGATGTCAACCGTAACAACGAAGATTATCGATGGCAAAGAAATTGCCAAGTAAAAAAAACAAATAAACACCCGTCAATGATTGTTTTTTGTTTTTCATTGTGACTTGTAGAAATGTTCGAGATAAATGTCGAACAATTGTCGGTCAACTTCGACAACAATATCCGTATTTTCAACCGGGTTTTGCTGTCGTACAAGTCGGCAATCGAGAAGATTCGAATGTTTACATACGACATAAATTAAAAGCAGCCGAAGAAATCGGTATTCAAGCACGACTCGTTCGACTTGACTCGTCGACCACCGAACGACAAGTTCGATTTATTGAAAATACATTCGTTTGACTTTTATTTTCGTCATAGTTAATTCAACAAATCGAACAATTAAACAATGATCCATCGATACATGGCATCATTGTTCAATTACCATTCGATTCGACCGAAGCAATCGATACCAATCGAATTGCCAACACCGTCGTACCTCAAAAAGACATCGATGGGTAGAGAGTTTTGTGTTTTGTGAGAATAAGATTGTTGATTTCAAAATCATAGCCTATCGGATCTCAATGCTGGACTGTTGTCTCATGGAAATCTCGGTCAATGTTTCGTACCGTGTACACCGAGTGGTTGTTTAGAGTTGATTAAAACGACAGGCACACCAATCGAAGGTGCAACGGCTGTTGTTGTTGGTCGAAGTAAAATTGTTGGCACGCCAATGTTTGAATTATTGAAATATAACAATGCAACAGTGACAGTTTGCCATTCGAAAACGAAGAATATCCCAGATATTGTGAAAACTGCAGATATTATCGTTGCTTGTCTCGGCAAACCGAAATTCATTCACGGTTCATGGTTAAAACAGAATGCCGTTGTTATCGACTGCGGAATAACTCCTGTCACAGGTGAAAATGGTAAAACTCGTTTACTTGGTGATGTTGATTTCGAATCATGTCAAGGCATTGCATCTTGGATCACGCCAGTACCTGGTGGTGTTGGACCAATGACTGTTGCTTTACTTATGTAAATAGTTGTTGTTTCGTTTTGATTTAAAGTTAAAAATTGAATTTTGTTCGTTTCAGGCAAAATACAGTCACTGCTGCTCAACGATATTTGCACACCTATTCGCCATCGGAATGGAAAACAATGAGTTATTTACCATTGAAACTCGAAAATCCCGTTCCGTCCGATTTAGAAATTGCTAAAAAACAAATTCCCAAAGATATTAAACAATTAGCCGATGAAATTCACGTGCAAAACAACGAACTCGAATTATACGGAACGAAAAAAGCGAAAATAAAATTGAACGTTCTCGAACGTTTGAAAGACGCGTCCAATGGAAAATACGTTGTCGTTTCAGGAATTACACCGACACCTCTCGGCGAAGGTAAAAGCACGACAACAATCGGACTTTGCCAGGCACTTGGCGCACATTTGAAAAAGAATGTCATTGGTTGTCTACGTCAACCGAGTCAAGGACCAACATTCGGCATAAAAGGAGGTGCAGCCGGTGGCGGTTATGCACAAGTTATACCTATGGAAGAATTCAATCTTCATTTAACCGGTGATATTCACGCAATAACTGCAGCTAATAATCTTCTTGCAGCTCAAATCGATGCTCGAATGTTTCACGAACATACGCAGACTGATGAAGCTTTGTTCAATCGGTTAGTACCGAGTGTCAATGGTACACGAACGTTTTCTGCTATTCAACAGAAACGTTTGAAAAAATTAAATATCAATAAAACAGATCCAACGAGTTTGACTCAAGAAGAAATTCGAGCCTTTTCGAGATTAGATATCGATCCAGCAACGATCACTTGGCAACGAGTTGTTGATACCAATGGTAGAAATCGATTTATGTTTAGAAAAAAAAAACATATTTTTCCTTTGAATTTAGATCGTTTTCTAAGAAAAATTACTATTGGTCAATCAGCAACTGAGAAAAACTTCACTCGAGAGACGAATTTTGATATTACTGTTGCCAGTGAAATCATGGCTGTTCTAGCTTTAACGACTTCACTTGCCGATCTACGCGAGCGATTAGGTCGAATGGTGATTGGCTCGAGTCGAGCCGGTGTACCTATCACCGCTGATGATCTCGGCGTTGGAGGAGCTTTAGCTGTACTTATGCGAGATGCTAGTTCGTTGATTTTATTCTAGAGTAGAATTCGATGTCAAATTATTTGATATCTTCTAGTTAAACCAACACTCATGCAAACTCTAGAAGGCACACCGGTTCTTGTCCATGCAGGACCATTTGCTAATATAGCTCATGGAAATTCCTCGATCTTAGCCGACCAAATTGGCTTGAAACTCGTCGGAGAAGATGGATACATTGGTAAGAAAAAAAATGTCAATTTTCGATTGAAATTCATTTCGGTTTCATTTTTAGTTACCGAAGCTGGTTTTGGCTTTGATATTGGCTGTGAAAAATTCATGGATATTAAATGTCGTTATTCAGGTTTAGTTCCAAATTGTGTTGTACTTGTTGTAACGATGCGTGCATTGAAAGTACATGGCGGAGGACAAAAAGTCGAAGCCGGTTCACCTCTTCCACCGGAATATACACAAGAAAATTTGTCACTTCTCGAAAA
>ERZ781399.2494-NODE-2494-length-14949-cov-3.709413_pt1 | contig 14949 bp, 7 predicted proteins | sample MGYA00511014_ERZ781399 | MGnify/ENA primary metagenome ERZ781399 (study PRJEB29847, sample SAMN06458254) | wastewater metagenome | isolation source: Wastewater bioreactor | place: South Africa: Cape Town | study: EMG produced TPA metagenomics assembly of the...
ATGAACGTTGTTGAGTAGTTGGACCTTCGTAAGCACAAAATTTAAATTCATATTTCTCTTGTTTTTCTCGATCTAATTCTTGCGTAACGATTATCGATGGTGTTAGTTGATTATCCAAACGAAATTCCGTTGAATTATTATCAACTAAAGCATACGATTGAATATTATTCGGTGTTTGATCCGGATCATGTGCAATCGGAAGAATTAAACGTGTATTAATATGAACATTTTCGCTTATATTTAACGAATAAATATCATTGGAAAAATAACAAAAATTATCGTTTTCATCGAGAATTTGTATCGGTAAATAGATTATATGTGTATGTATATCACTGAGTGCATTGATTTCAAGTTTAAGTAAACATTCATTGAAACAAGAACATATACCCAAACGGCAGAGATCTTCGCGATCAAGTGGACGTTTAACTGTTATTGTACCTTTGAGATCATCTAAGAGAAAATAGGATATAATCGATGTTCGAGTTAGAAATGTAAATTCCCAATTGGACGAGGGGAGAACGTGGAGTAATTGTGTTATTGGTGTGCCAATTGGTGATAATTCACTAGCATTTACGGTTGGAAGACGAATGTAACGCGAATGACCAAGTGAAATCGAGAGAAAAAGTAGATCGACTATGAACCATAGCCACGACCAGGACATAGCAGCATGGTTATGACATCCGAATTAAATAAATATAATATTTATATCTGAAATATATTTATTTAAAAAAAAGATTTAATCTCTACAATCGAAATTTGAGCTCGATTTTTATCTGATCTACACACGCGCACAGATAGACGATGAATGGTTATCGAATTAACTTTTCTTTTGTTTGTTCATCATCTGTCTTATTGTCCGATTTTTGACCATTATGATCATCCTACCGTATGTTAGTAACAGCTTGTACATGTCTGTTTATTTTTTAAAGTGTGTATATATTCTTTTCTGCATTTTCCGCTGTTCTCTTTTTCTTCGTTTGAACTTCGACCGCTAATTGACGAGATAGATGATCATTGACTGACTTTATATGTCTTCAATGATTTTCTTTTTGCCAGTCTGAGAAATGTCGTGTTCATCTACATATATAATATCGGAGAAACACGAACAAAGATGAAAGAAGAGTGGAATTCTATGATTCTTCTTCTGCTTTTTTTGTACTTCAAATAAAAAGAAAAAATTTATCGATTGTCCAGCTGATACATTGCAACAGATTTTTGACCTTTAATTCGTCAATAGACTCCCTCTCTCTCTCTCTCGAGTAGATAGTTACCTTGATGATGAACTTTTAATAAGTAAGAAATATCTCTAAATATATCGCTGTCTGATTCATCTGGTATTTATCCCTCAATAACTCTATTGAAATCTACTTACATAAGACGATGATTCCAATTAGAGAATAGATGTGGAAACGATGTTCGATGAAAGATTGATTTTCTGCCTCTTTCTCTCTTTCTCATTTTTTTTATGGTTTATAGTTCCGATTACATTGAGATAAATGGTAAGTTGTATAAGATGATTTCGTATGAATAAAAGACAAATGTCTTAAGATCATAATCAAGTCGATGCACGTTTAACGGAAACAAGACACGAATTATGACGGATATTCAAATTTTGACATGAAGAAAAAGAAGAATAGGAGAAATAAGAATGAACTTACAAGAGGAAAACGGATGCGAAACGAAATCATTCGTGAAAAAGAGCGTTGATTGCAAGCGGCAGCGTACGTTACTCGAGTGTGTAATTGTGTATTGAGAAATAAAAGACGAGAGAACAAGAGGGAGAGAGAGAGAGAAATACACAAAGCAAAAAGGAGGAGGTAACACTACAGCAAAAAGAAAACGAGAGGGTCTAATGCGCACGCGACATATACAGGAGAAAATTGATCGTATATGTCTCGCGCTCAATAATTGATTTACACAATGTGGGAATCGTGCTCGCGCGCCCTATATGAACACTATTGCACTAACTCGGTGGACGTGCGACGGAAAAGACAACCATCTCTCCTTCATTACATGCTCTCGTAACATACGACAATTGTTTGCTATTGATTCATTTATTCATACACTAGATGACGACAAGGACATATAGGTTCGAGAATCAAAAGCTGCTTTCATACATTCTCAATTTTCTAAGCTTTCTTTGTCTATTATTACAAATCTATGCGTTTGTAATTGTAGAGTGTTTGAAAAAGAAATCTACTCTAACTACTAAAGAAGTTTCTCCGTTGAATATCACACTTCCGTAAATAGAAACACTTAAGATGGAAATAGGGTGGTGAAAAAAAGTGTTTCTTTTTTTTTGTCTAGTTGTTCCTAACAACAGAGCACGAGGACACTTATTTTAAAATAGAAAATCGCTATTTATCTATAGATAAGCAATAAAACAAATATATATTATTTAAACAAATTAGACCCAATGGAATATTTGGCCTCGTTGTTTTTACACTTGAGGCTAGAAGGAAAAATACATAGCATCTGCGTTTTTTTCCTATTTTGATGATGTTCACACACACATCCAAAAAAAAACGTACTGTTTACATCTCGTTCAAGATAATCATCAGCATGCAAACTTTCCGACATATACTTACACACAAACGCATCCGTTTTTGATCGGATAATTATTCAGAACTGATTTCTCATTTTTTTTTATGTTAGTTGCATGTCTCGATACTTCCTTTTCTTTCTTTCTTTTTTTGTTCTTCTTCTTAGAATATGTCCAACTGACATTCCTATGTCAAATTAATCAAGTATCTTTTTTCACTTAAACTAATCTACCTATGACCGACCTTGTCCGCTACTGCCAATATCGACCTTTTAAAAATTGACCCGTAAAGAGGAATAATGATGACAATTTAGATCGAAGGCTGTATGTAAAAGAAGAACAAATCGGTCCCTCTTCACTCCTCATCAAGATAGGCCGATAAGAAGTGCATGTATATGGTCTATTTGTCTCCTATTAGCTTTCCACTTTGCATTCACTTACCACTACAGTGGTAGTAGTTGTAGTCGTTGTCATCCGTTCTTCGAACAATTAAATCTACAAACATATGCATGCATATATATATATATATATATATACGTATGCAAAATGCGCACCAATATGTGAGTAAACAATGTTTAGCTTCTCAAGTGCTGCTGATCTGTCGCGGTTCATTCATCACTCGTATTAGTCTCTCGATTTCTTTTTACGACTATCAATCTTCTAATAGAGGAGAAAAAAAAGACCTCCAACAGTGTAATAGATGAAAGTTGCCTACTACAATTGGCGTATCATGGCGCCATTCGTTGATCAGATAGTAGACATAGACAGACAAATGTGATGATGGAGAAATCGATTCGTATGATTACACATATATCTATCGAATCGACAAGGATTCATTGACTGCTCCTCCTTGCTTGTACAATACATACGTTTTCTATTGATATATGGATATGTTCATCGACAAAACTAATAGTGTGTTGTCGAAAAAAAAACAATAACATTACTACTACCATCAGACAATAAATGAGAAAACGAGAAAAAGAACAGATTGATGTCTATCATCATTTTTTGCCAATTTTCTTCTCTTCTCCCTTCCTCCCTCTCTCTCTCTCCGTCTCTGTATTTGTCTCTCCCTTTCTGGTTTGCTCTTTTTTCCTTATGTCTCTGTCTTATATTTAATAAAAGTTAATCAAAAAAAAAAAAAGAAAAAGAAAATAGTCACCAATCTATTTTGAAACATGCAGACGCTTTGTCTGTAATTGAACAAGTCAATAATGACCTTCTTAACTTAACCTACCTGCTGAAACAAATGAACATGTATGTTTAAGAGCAAAACGTAGAGAGCGAGAGAGAGGAACAAGATAGAACCTCGAAGATAAGGTAGTCAACTTACCATCTATGAACTGATACCACGCAAACATGGACCCTCAAGAGAAACAAGAATAAATTACGCTTTCTTGTTCTTTTGCTCGTCGCTTGTTCAACTTTCATGTTGAACAACTAGACGTTTTATGTATACATAGACATATGAAACAATATATTTTGTTCAGAAACGACTAGTTATTGATAAATTCAGTTTTTTTTATCAAAAAAAAGAAAGACAGGCACACATAGACAACATAGTATACATACTGCTAACCTTATTGTCATTTATCGAATTTTTTCTTCTTCATTGCTTTGATGATAAAAGTGACATGTATGTCAATATCTATTCATTTTGCACACCATACTATTACATCATTAGAGATTTAAATGTGTTGGAAATAGCCAGTTGTCTTTTTATTTCATATCTGCTCAGTTTTCTCTCTCTCTCTCTCGTTCTCTAGCCTCAATTCCGGTGTTAATGCGATCAAGATAAGACAACGTATATATTTTGCAATTATTTTCACCTCAAATTTCTCTCTTCTAATGTCCATTTCCGTTGTCCAAGTGGTTAACTAAGATTCGTATAAGCCCAAGAGGCGCCGGTCACTTTACTCATCGGTGCGAATACTACGTCTTCCGTACTCAATCACATTTACTTTCTCTCTCTCTCTCTCTCCCTCGCTTTTTTTGCTTTGAGGTGTAAGTCAAAATAAAAAATGATCATGATAATGATGGTGTTTAAGATGACGGCGATGGATGCGATTACACTTTGTTCCTATTAATTTTCACATCGGACATTCTCTACGCACATACACATATAAATGAATATGTTCACATTTTTACCTGTGTCAAGAGACATTGAGATGAAGAGAAGAAAAAAAAAGAAAGAAAGAGAAGTGAATCCTCCTGTTGTCATTTAGTTGAACTCCATTAGAGTGTGACGTAAGATGAAAGAACACGAAAGATAATAAAAAGAGATATCAGGAAGCCTGAAAATGAAATGAATTGTGTAACAATCTTACTTCTATTCGATGGTCATCTGAACTGTTTAGAGATAGAGATATATATAGTATGTATGCATGAATGTAGTCATGTACGTGGTTAGCCCTTGCGGGCAGTCTTCGTCTTCTTCTTCTTTTTTTAATACAACGTTTGTAATTAGATAGTCGTCTGTCGATAAGTGAATCATTTCGATTTCCAATCGATGCACGTGTTCATACGATTACAAACTCTCATATTTAATTCATTCAAGACGATCTGGGTGGAGCATTGAATTAACCAACTGTACAGAAGACAACTATACAACAATCTCAATTAGATAGGCACCAGCAGTAATAGTAACATACGAGCATCAATTCATTTTCAACGATTGAATTAGTTGTTGACTAGGCGAGCAAATGACACATACACACATGTCACATCTCTCGTTTTACAACAACAGAAAACAACAAAGATAGAGTGTCTAGCATTCGAGTGTGACTATATCGAGTAGAAAAAGACGAAGAAGAAAAAAGTGTGCGCATACGGACGTGCTTATTTAGGATGAAGAACAGATCGAGTCATAAAAGAGAAAAAAAAGACAAGATTGGTCACAAATGACTATTTTTTAGTTAATTTTTTGTGACATACATGATGACAACAGTTTGCTTGGCATCTCGTATAATTAACGATCACGAAATAGGCATACCAATGGGGACGATACAACACATAAACATACAATCGATTTACTGTTGTATGACCGAAGGACATAACACAGACATCATTAGGTTAAATTGTGTCACACCTACAATCTTTTTTTAGTAACATGAAATTTTCTTTTCTCTTCTATATATTTCATTGATTATCACTAAATGACGATAAAAACCATCATTATCGTAGTCGTTGTCGTCGTCGTCATCATTGATTGTGCTCTTTTATTATTTTGAAGATGACATCATCATTTTTCTTTTGCTTTTATATAACTGCACTAGGTTACTGGACATAGAATAATAGAAGACTAATAAATAAATGGAGACCAATTCACTTGGCTTCCGATTGTTACATATTTTTCCGGTTGATAACCTTCAAAAGCTAATATAAATGTTCTACTTACTCATAATGTGTGGACAAACGGTCAAGGTGATTATACAGAACATTTAACAAAAAGAATACTTTATCCAGAAAATGCTCGACAACTCATGTTCTTCGAGTCGAAAAATGATTTCTCTTTTCTTAATAAATTTTCAAAAGAAAAAAAAAGTCACTAATGGACTTAATAAGCGTAGATGATAACAAAGGAAAGTACATTTTCTTTTAAAAATATAACCTAACGTAATGTTTTCTATCTAATCAAGTAAAAAAATAATTTCCGAACTATTAACTAAACGAAGTAAATAAATAAAAATTGAAAAGAACAAAAAAAACTGGAATGTGCTTATGTGAACATTTTCTCGGAATACGTTCTGACGTAGTTGAACGTAATCATGTTAAAGGATATTGATCTTCTATAAATTTATCTTAGTTAGACTAGTAACAAGAGATAATAGAAATCGGATAATCAACAGAGTAAAACGAGCTAAGTATGTAAAAAATGTCCTATCCGATTATGACAGAGAGATATAAATAATAACGAAATCATTTCATTGACCATGAATTGAGCGTGATAAATAGGAGAATATTTCAACGAAATTTCTGACAAACAAACTTGATTAATTGTGTGAACAACATCTTGTGTTAATGGATTTTGATCGTATTCTTTTGCTTTCTACTTATTCTAGTCATGATATATTGGGTAGATGATGCCAAAGGGATACTCGAAGATGACGAAGAAGAAGAAATGCATCCAAAAACAAAAGACCTTGAATAAGTTGTCTCTTGAGATTCTCTCGAAAATAATTTCATCGTATGATTGATTGATTTGTTAGTTTTTTGTTTTGCGAATATATTTCATTTATATTGATAAATCTTCGAATTTCATTAACTGAAAAATTTTACACCAATATTATCAAATTTCTATTCATCATGCACTGAAAACTGAGATTCACAGAAAATGAAGACATGTAACTGAATTTTAAATGACTTCCAAATGACGTAAAATATCTGTTTAATTAAATATTCTCTACGAGTATAAAGCTCTTAACCAATGAAATTAAATAAAAAGAAAAGAAGATTTTTTTTTCTAAATATAAATCTCTTTTGTCACAATGAACTTGTGTTCGTTCAATCGATGAATAACCTCGAAGCATATTTTATTATCTATCTCAATCGGTAATTTTGATTTCGAATTCACGAATTAAACCTTTGTGAAGTTAATATCAATGACTTTCGTGATAAACTTCAATCAACATTGAAATACTCTTCCTGAAAAAATAATTCCAGATTAAACGTTAAGATTATCTCACAATCCAATCAAACGTAAATTCTCATTTCTTTCATAGCCCACAGGTATTTTCCCGTTTATTTAGTATTCGACGTGCTTTTTATGTTCACATGAGACGATAATAAAGAAAAAAAAAACAACTATTTAAAATAAAAGCCGACAGATTGCTAACTGGCGACGTCTCTTGATATGTTTCGTTGAGTAAATGTAAAATCTATTGACGTAGTCAACAAATCATTTTCAACTGATGAAATATTCTTGTTCCTCATTACGTCACTGACATAAATTTGCACAATTTTTCATTTCACACAATCTTTCAAAATACAAGAGCTGTTCCAAGTAAGTTAAACTGTTTGGTTTTTTTCGTAACAATATCAATTTACATGTATATTTTATATGTGCAATGAGAAAGACACATTATATATTTTTTTGTTCGGTTTTTCCATGATAAAAGAAAGAGAAAGAAGAAAAGAAAATAATAGAATCAGAGATGAGAAAAAGAAAATTTAAAATTCCATTTAAATGACGATGTATAACGTGCATTTGTACAATGACAAACAACAAAATTTTGTATGTTTAAAAAAATTATTTTTTCTTTTGTTTGTTAGATAACGCTAACAACAACAAAAGAAAAGAAGAGAAGAGAAGAGAAGAGAAGAGAAAAAAAAGAATTTTCATCACATAGTTTTCTTCTTGTTAAGACTACATAACTATTTTGTTTTTGTTGAATTTATTCATTGGAAAGTAAATGCCGTTTGCCTTTACTTGTTGAATTACGAGTGCCGAGATGAAACGAACGTCTTATGGTATCAAAACGTTGACTGAGCGTTGGTTTTTTATTCATATTTTCATCTTGTTCATCATGATGTGGCTGTTCGACATCTTCATCAATTGAATTCGGAGTTTGTTGTTGTTGCTGTTGTTGTTTGGCGTGACGTTTTTTCAATAGCAAAGATATTCTTGATCGAAACGATCGATTTAATTTATCTTTCTTATTAAATACATCTTGTTGTTGATCATTGGGCGATGAAACATAGCCGGATTCTTGTAGATCACTGATACGAAGTGATGAACAATCAGGATTTGGTACTGACACTCTTTAAACGAAGAAAGATAAATAAGACAAAAAAAGATATTAAACATACGATTGATTGATATGATTGGGTGCTAATGGAGCTTTACGTCGTTTAGGTGGAGCTTTGCCTTTCTCATTTTCATTTGATGAATTTGTTGTATTGCTTAAGGATATAACCGGTGTTGTTAAACTCATCGGTAATGTTGTCTGAGCATGATTTATGGAATGATGATTTTCATCGTTTTTATTCGTAATCAAACGTTTATTTGAATTGGTACTTTCGAGTCGAGAACGTCGTGTTAAAGTATTTCGAAATGATTTTCGTATTTGATTTGTTAATCTATCGAATGGACGTATGCGAGTATTGGTATTAGTTGACGATGAAAATGGATCATCATCTTCGTCTTCGTCGTTAATATGATTGTTATATGGTAATTGAGATGTTTTCGATTTCACTCGATCGGGTGATGCCGACGGAGGTGGTGACGATGAATATCGACGACGACGTCGTCTTAGGAAATTTTTCGATGGATTGTTTTTCACGAGATTCGAATTGGAATTTGTTGTTGTTTGATTTTCAACACGTGGATTGACGTGATCATCGTCATGTAGATCGGTTCCACGACGATAACTGAATGATTTACGGAGGCTATATTTCATTCTGAAATAACAAAAACGAAAATTTCTTTACGATGATAAATGTGCAACTGTCTATGGCCTTGTATGGTTTTTTTCGTCTTTCTCTCTGCCTTCAAGATTTTTTTGTACACATATTATAAAATAGTGGCGTGAGACAGAAAACATGACAATAAATGCATGAAAAAAGCCAAGTCATCACACAAGGCCAGCATAATTTCTTTCTTTTTTTTCTTCTCTCATTTTTTTTCTTCTTCGCGCTCGCGTTCTGAAATGAAAAAAAAAGAAAGAAATACGTGTGTCACTATGTTTGTGTATGCTTATTATGAATTAGAATCTAAGTAAAAAAAAAAGAGAAAAGAAGAAAAAAAATCTGCAGTTACAACAACAGTATGCGTAGGAAAATAATGTGTGTAGCCGTTGTTAGATAGTAAAAAATATGGAAAAGAAAGAGAAAAGCGTGGGTGAGTAGAAATTGAAGAACATAAACAAAACGTGGAATGAAGAAAAAGATCTTCTTTGAAAACGATAAGTGCGGAACTTATTTATTTGTATAAATAAATAAATATATATATATATATATATACTAGGAATAAGAACGAACACAAATGCAGTATGTCACGATTGTCGCATCTCATCTTCTGTGTGCACATGGAGAGATACTTCACTCGAGTTTAAGAGGAAAGGATCACTGAAGCAAATGAGTTTAGTTTTGAGGAACAAAAAAAAATAAGAAGAAAAAGGCGTGGTTTCGACAGAACAAAGGAAATATGGCGTGATCCAAAGGTATTCAAGTATATTTATGTGTGATTTATAACGAAGAGTTAAATGTCACAAGAAAGAGAATAGATCGAAGTAATTTGGGGGTTATTTTTCAATTGATCATTAAGCACGTTATCTTCATTAAATACAAGCAACTACGACGAATGAAAGGAAAAATATTCTCGATAGTTTATTAGTCCTAAGTTAGACAAAAAAAGCCATCGATTCTCTTCGTAAATGTAACGTAACATTTTCTTCGTCTTATTTTGCTTTCTTCTTATTCGTCTTTCTATTCGATCAGATGGAAATGACAGTCGGTCTTGTGATGCTTTTGTCGCTCTATGTATTTCGAAAGAAACGAGAAAGACGAATGAAAAGAAGAAAATAGTATATACATGCTATATATTTATTTATTTATTTATTTATTTACTTGTGCACACAAAGAATAATTCGTTCAAGTATTGACAGTAATCGATTCTGTTTAATGAAAAGAAAAAGAAAATATTACTTTTTTAATTCGCATTTCTATTGAATCGTGTATTTACAAATGTGTAGGCGATTTTGAAGAGGCAAAAAGTATGATCGAATTAATAATTTTCACACGTTGACAAAACTTTAAAATAAAATGACGATTTTACTTGTTGTTTTTTTTGCTACTTGAAATAATGAATTTTGTCTGACAGAATTAGTAATTGAACAGAATGACTTCCGGCAGCTATATTGTGCTCTAAAAATACTTCAGATCAAAGTTTGATTCTCATCAACGAATCAAACAAACAGAAAAACAATTGAAAAAAAAGAGACCGAAAAACAAAAAAACAATGGAAAACTATTTTTATATTCCGTTATTGTTTTCGATTATTTTAGAAATAAAAAAAAATAGACTCATTTTCTTCTATTGAATATAATCATAAATCAATCTAAAAATGGCAGCTAATAATAATCCATCATCAATTCCTTCATGGGCTATAAATGGATCTGTTCATGGTTCTAATGATACGTTTTTATTGTTGGACGTTTTACCATCGGATTTAGCCGATGATCTATTTTATAAATTACGTGATGAAATCACTTGGAATGAAATGCGACAGAAAGGAGGTCGAGTTCCTCGTGATATAAGTGTACAAGGTACAATCGAAAAGCATCATGATGATGAATACGAACCACTCTATCGTCATCCAGCTGACGAACAACCTGAGCTAATATCTTGGACACCATCGGCTCTAATTATTAAACAACGTATTGAACAAATTATCGAACAAAAATTAAATCATGCTTTAATTCAATACTATCGAAATGGTAAGGATTTCATTGGTGAACATTCAGATAAGACTTTAGATGTTTTACTACATTCGAATATTGTCAATTACAGTCTTGGTGCTACACGAACAATGATACTCAAACATAAAACTGAACAAGGATTGAAACAACGTATTCGATTGCCACATAATTCATTGTTTGTCTTAGGTTGGCAAACGAATCGTGAGTGGACTCATTCGATCAAACAAGATAATCGTGCTGATCGTGATAAACAAGAAGATGAATTAGCATATTCAAGTCAACGTATATCGTTAACATTACGAACAATTGCAACATTTCGTAATCGTCGTACGGGACAAATGTTCGGTCAAGGTGCACGTTTTAAAACACTTGACGAACAACAAATGGGCGAAGAACTTTTAAATACAGATGATGAACAGAAAATGTTGATGGCATTTAGTGCTGAGAATCATATGTCAAAAGAATTCGATTGGAATCAGTACTATGGAAGTGGTTTCAATGCATTGAATTTTAAAGTTTTGAACTCTATTTTGACGGATGAAGAAAAAAGATGAAATAAAACGCACATGTGTTTCCCTTTGACATAATCAAGAAATAAAATAAAATAAAACAAACAAATATGATTAAGAGACGAGAGATAAAGCAAAAAGAAACGAAATTGACGAATGTTTGTAATATATTATGAGTTTTTTTGCTCATGAACTATGACCAACTGATGTTGCACTTGTTGTTGCCGTCGATGTTACACTTGTCGGATGATTATCATCGAATGCATCGAGCGTATTTCGTTTGAATTCTTGTAATGTACTACCTAATTTATTAAAATCATCTTGTTTTGGATTAGTTAAAAATTCATTAACATCATATAAACGTAATTTGCCTTGATCATCACCTAATATAATCTGTTGTCCATTATGTGACCATAGACATTTATTTAGTGCAACATTGCCATCGAGTGTTGTACTTAGTAATGGTAATTCTGAATCATGATTGAGATTCCATATATCAAAACGACCGGTTATGTCACATGTTAAGAAGACACTTGGATGAACAGGTGACCAACGAACATCAGTAACATAATCACTGTTAACTTCGAATGAATTCAATGGTTTCGATTCTTTCAATGACCAGAGTTTAACACTCCAATCGAATGATGAAGTTAAAAATAACGATGAAAAATCAACTGAACCATTGACATTATGACAACTGAGACCAGTTATTGGACCGAAATGTCCTTCATAACTTTCTTGAATACCTGCTTTTGTACCGTGTCGTAAACCTGAATAAGCTTGACCTTCTTCACTACCAATAATAAAATTATTAACTTCAACACCAGGAAAAACCATTCGTGTTGCTGCAACCGGTTTTGTTCGATAGGCTAAATCCATACTTTCTTGCGGTTGAGTCATCATTTCAATATTCCATGAACACATTTTGCCTTCATTCGATATTGATATTAAATTATTAGCATTTTGTGTGCCAATCACTTGTAGACAATAAACAGGATGTGTATGCGAAGATGCCGATAGTGCTGTACGTTGTACAGGTGTTCGTTTATTTGTACGTGTGTCCCAAACAACGATTTGACCGCTATATGTACCACCGAGGAGAATATTCGGATGGAATTTACTGAACACACAGGATGTCACCCATGATTGACAATTGAATACATACTAAATAGACAAAATTAAGAATGATGTTATGAAATAGTTATTCGTTTGCATCGATTGCAATTGATAATTGTAACAGCTGTTACAATCATTTTTTTTTGGCAAATTTTTTTTAGTTGTTGCCAAAGAAAAAAAAGGTTAAAATAAAACATTGTCTTACTTCGGGTGTAGGTTTCGATTTATATTTTGTGTTCCAAATAAGAACGACACCATCGGATTCGTGTGTTGATTCATCGTTTTGTGAATAAGATGCTAAGACTAATTCCGGATGATAAGTTGATGTATCAATACATGTTACAATACGATGACGTGTCCAACGTTCATCGGAAAATTCTCGATCGAACTTAATAATTTCTCCAACATCCATTTTACCATTTTGTTCATCGAGATCTCTGCCACTGTAATCTTTGAATATATCAAATGCTTGTGGTCCTTCCCATAATGAACGTTCCATTAAACGTGATGTACGAGAGAAGAAATCTTGAAATTGTTCACTTTTTAGAACTTGTTCACGTTCTTCGTTGGTCAATTCGGGTTTGATTATCGATTGTTGACCTTGTAAACTCAATTGTTTATGTTGTTGTTTAAGTGAACGTGTTCGTTTTAAATCAGTTGCCGATGACATTGATAAACCAATCGATGGTTTCGTATTATCATCTAAACTCATTGTATCATCATCTTCGCTAACATAAACAAGACGATTGTGTTCAGCTGTTGATGGTTGAAATTCATCGTCCCATGTTAAATGATCATGTTGAATAGGACTTGCAGCTGGATCTTTATCGCCTGATTCAATTGTTTGAACTTCTTTCGAATAGGTAACTAATTCCTTAGGTGCTACACTAATTGTAGCTGAAGCTACTTGACAAATTTGTAATGGAATATTCGTCGGTGGCCGACGTTTTTGTTGTGTCGATGATGATGCTGCTGATGACGGAGTGTTTGAGACTGTTGGTGATGCACTTGGTACATGAGCTGGCTGACGAATACCAACTTCACTTAGAATTTCGTCGGGATCGACATTTTCTTTTGGTGTTATTGTCGAACCAAGAGACGTCATTCCTGCACCGGGTGTTATTGGCGTTGATGGAACAGTTTTGGTTAATTTTTCTTGTCGCATTTTTTCTAATTTAGCTCGTTTAGCTTCGAGCTCCGCTTTACGTTGTTCGGCCGACATTGTTTATTTTCAATACACACACAAGATCAAATAAAAAAGAAAACAAAATCTGAAGATGAAAAAGAAAAGGAAAAGTTAATTTTTCTTTTCGTCTTCGAAGAAACGATCGGCAACAGATGGTTTGCCGATATATATATATATATATATACATCTATTGTATTTTTATTTAAAAGAAAATGTGAGAAGATTTGGTGAGCAAAACATCATCTGACTATGGGCGTGTGTGTGTGTGTGTGTACGTGAAAGGATGAAAATAATTCTAAATAAATCATTAAAAAGAGATAAATGAATTGTTTTTGAGCATTCGAAATACGTCAACACAAAACCGGACTAAAACCTGAGATTGATTAAATATAAATGCTAGTCGAGAAAAAAAAACGAGAGAGAGAGAGAGAGAGACTCAATTAAAAATACATTCGACAAACTCTATCTGACTACTAAATTTAAAAATAGAAAATGTGCATTGAAAAGCAAAACACAAACAAAAAATTTTGATTCGATTATTTTCTCATTGATTGAGTGATTCAGCGTCTACTAATCGTTCGTTGGTTTTAACTGAAAAATCATCTTCATCATATTCAACAGGAAAACGAGCTTCTTCTTCTTCGAGATCTGAATGTGTTGCGAGATTTCGATGTACTAATTCTTCGTCTTCATCGTCCATATCTTGATCAGGATTATCAACAGATGGTACTTCAGGTATCGAATGTATCAATGGGACTGTCGTTTGTTTCGTTGGAAAGGTTTCTTCTTTGAATGAATTCTTTGTTGTCAATTGATTGAGAAAATGTTGTCGTTGAGATTGTCGAAGAAGTATTCGTTGATGTTCATCACTCGAACTATTCGTTGTTGTTCCATCGAGTCCAAGAGTTGTTGATTTCTTTTTCGATGGTGGAGCTTTTGTTCGTTGAAAGAAACCAAGCTGAAATATGACAAAAACAAAATTATGTCGAGATAAATAAATACGAAACGATAAACATTCGAAACAGTAACACTCAAACTGGTTCCATTTGATGTTTCATTTTAACTGTTGATTATGCATTTTTCGCTTCTACCAATCAATTAGTGATAACAACAAGATGTCACCCTCTCTCTCTCTAGACCTTTATATGTATATTATGTGCCCAGAGTACATATATATAA
>ERZ781399.2495-NODE-2495-length-14947-cov-4.382622_pt1 | contig 14947 bp, 13 predicted proteins | sample MGYA00511014_ERZ781399 | MGnify/ENA primary metagenome ERZ781399 (study PRJEB29847, sample SAMN06458254) | wastewater metagenome | isolation source: Wastewater bioreactor | place: South Africa: Cape Town | study: EMG produced TPA metagenomics assembly of the...
GGCCTTGAGGATCTCCTGGCGGTGATAGATGTCGTACAGGAAGGCGTTGAGCGCCTTGACGCGCTGCTCGATCCCCTTGCTCAGCCGGCGCCACTCATTGGCGGCAATGATCCGCGGGATCACGTCGAAGGGAATGACCTTCTCGGTGCCTTCCTCGGACCCGTAAACGGCAAAGGTGATGCCCAGCTTGCGGAAGATCGCCTCGGCGTCCGTCTGCATCAGCGCCAGGCCCTTATCAGGCTGTTCGGCCAACCAGGCGCTCAAAGCGCGGTAAGGTTCGCGGACCGATCCGTCCGCGTTGTACATTTCGTCAAACGGCGTTTTGTCGCCCATTATGCTCCGCTTGAATAATACGGCTTTCCCATCGCCCAAACATTGCTACACGAATGTTCGCCGCCGTCCAGACGCTCAAAGCCTGGGCATGCCGCTTTTTCGTGCAGGTCTGACTTGCAGACCAAGCGCCGAACATGCTCTCATTCGCGCCAAGTGATTTCCCTCAATTGGCTTTTCCCGACCAGACCAACCGACGATAGAGCGTCGAGCGGTCGATGCCGAGCGCCCGTGCGGCGGCGGACAGATTACCGCGATTGAGATCGACCGCCCGGCGCATGGCCGCCTCGGTGAGCTCTCCCAAATCGCCCGAAGGCATTAGCGGCGCGGACGAGGACCGCGCCTGAATGATAGCGGTGGGCAGATCGGCCAGGGTGACGCGCTGACCGGGATCGGCCAAGGCCGCGGCGGTGCGCAGGGCATTGGCCATTTCTCGCAGATTGCCGGGCCAGTCATAGGATGCCAGCCGATCGAGCACGGTTTCGGACAGCGGACCATTGCCGGTGTCGAGGCCGGCCCAAAGACTTTCGATGATGGCATGCCGATCCGGAAGTTCGGCGACGGAGGGCAGCCGCAGGGTGAACTGGGCGATGCGGAAATAGAGATCGGCGCGGAAGGTGCCGGCATCGACCATGGCCTTGAGATCGCGATTGGTGGCGCAGATGGCGACGAAATCGGCCTTGCGCACTTGGCCACCGCCGAGGGGAGCCACTTCCTTGTCCTGCAGCACACGCAGAAGTCGCGATTGCAGCAGCAGCGGCATGTCGCCGATTTCGTCGAGGAACAGGATGCCGCCTTCGGCCTGTTGCACGAGCCCCTTGGCGCCCCCCTTGCGCGCACCGGTAAAAGCGCCGGCCTCATAGCCGAACAGCTCGGATTCGATGAGGCTTTCGGGCAAGGCGGCGCAATTGACGGCGACGAAAGGCTTGCCGGCGCGGTTGGATTTTTGCGCCAGGTGCCGGGCGAAGACTTCCTTGCCCGAACCGGTTTCGCCGGTCACCAAAACCGGGATTTCGGCATTGACCAGCTTGATGGCCTTAGCGAGGCCGATACGCGCCTCGTCGGTGAGATAGGGTTCATTCGAGGTCGCGGGGGTTTTGACCACATGGCTGGTGCGGGCGTGGCTTTGATCCGGACGCGCGATGGCGGCGGAGAATTTCTCGCCGGACACGGAGCGCAGTTCGGTGTCGAGCCGCTCGAACAATTCGTCGCTGCGGGTTTTGCGCAGGGCCTGGCGATCAAGGCCCAGAAGGCTGAGCGCCCGGCGATTGCCGGCGATCAGCCGGTCGCCGTCGAAGACCAGAACGCCTTCGCGCGGGGTGCCGAGCATGTCGCCATGGCGGTGGAAGCGCAGCACTGTCTTGTCTTCGAAGCCGCGGGCGAAGAAGCGGTGCTCGATCTGCTCGACGGCCAGCCGTACCAGGCCCAGCGCATGGGTGTGTTCGGCAGTGGCATGGCCGGACATGTCGAGCACGCCGGCCAGCTTGCCGAAGGGGTCGAAGATAGGCGAGGCGGCGCAATGGAGAATGCCGTGCGGCTCGAAGAAGTGCTCGGCGCCGTGGACGGCAATGGCGCGACGCTCGGCCATGGCTGTGCCGATGGCATTGGTGCCGGTGGACATTTCCGACCAGGCGACACCCGGCTGTAGCGACACCCGCGCAGCCTCGCCCGCAAATTCGGGACTGCCGACCACATCGAGCACGGTGCCCTTGGCGTCGGTGAGGATGACGACGCTTTCAGTGAGCTTGGCTTCGGAGCGGAGCGTCGCAAGCTCGGGGCGGCTGAGCAGCCGCAGGGCCTCGTTCTGCTGCTGCAGCTGACGCAATTCGGTCGAGGTGAGCGGCTCGGCATGGATGCTGTCGCCGGCATCGAGCCCTTTTTCGGCGCATCGCTGCCAGCTGCGCAGGATGGGCGCCGGCACCAGCCCGTCTGGCAGGCTGCGTCCGGAGAAGAATTTTTCGCGTGCCGCAGCTAATACATGGTCAGACGACTGGTTCATGCTCATCTTCCTCCCAGTGTGTGGCAGTATGCAACAGATGTTGCGTCTGCCATCGGTTCTGGTTGTTGCAAAGTGTTGCACCCATGGATCGACGGCGTAAAGCAAAACCGTGATCACGAAGACTTGGGCAGCAAAATCAAGGTTCTGAGCGATCTGGCACGGCAGTTGCTCCTCTGGCTTCCATTCAAGAACCAAGGGAGGAAGCCTTGAACAAACCCCAATTCCTGGACCAGCGCAGCAAGTCGCCGTTCAAAGCCAAGTATGGCAACTATATCGGTGGGCAATGGGTCGACGCGGCCGATGGCGAAACCTTCGACAATACCTCGCCGGTCACCGGACAGGTGATCTGCAAGGTGGCGCGCGGCAAAGCCGCCGATATCGAAAAGGCGCTGGACGCCGCCGAGAAGGCCGCGCCCGCCTGGGGTCGTACCTCACCCGCCGAGCGCGCCAATATGCTCAACAAGATCGCCGACCGGATCGAGGAAAATCTCGACCTGATCGCGCTGGCGGAAACCTGGGACAATGGCAAGCCAATCCGCGAAACCACCGCCGCCGACATTCCGCTGGCTATCGATCACTTCCGCTATTTTGCCGGCGCCATCCGCGCCCAGGAAGGCGGCATTTCCGAAATCGACCATGACACCGTGGCCTATCACTTCCACGAGCCGCTGGGCGTGGTCGGGCAGATCATTCCGTGGAACTTCCCGATCCTGATGGCAACCTGGAAGCTGGCCCCTGCCCTGGCGGCCGGCAATGCGGTGGTGCTCAAGCCCGCCGAACAGACCCCCGCTTCCATCCTCTTGCTGATGGAGCTGATCGAGGACCTGATCCCGCCGGGCGTGCTCAACATCGTCAATGGCTTCGGTCTCGAAGCCGGCAAGCCGCTGGCCAGCTCCAACCGCATCGCCAAGATCGCCTTTACCGGCGAGACCACGACGGGCCGGCTGATCATGCAATATGCCAGCCAGAACCTCATTCCGGTGACCCTGGAGCTGGGTGGCAAGTCGCCGAACATCTTCTTCAAGGACGTGATGGACGAGGACGACGATTTCTTCGACAAGGCGCTCGAAGGCTTCACCATGTTCGCCCTCAACCAGGGCGAGGTGTGCACCTGCCCGAGCCGCGCGCTGATCCAGGAATCCATCTACGATCGCTTCATGGAACGGGCCATCAAGCGGGTCGAAGCGATCAAGCAGGGCTCTCCGCTCGATCCCTCCACCATGATCGGCGCCCAGGCCTCGTCCGAACAGCTCGAAAAGATCCTCTCCTATCTCGATATCGGCAAGCAGGAAGGCGCCAAGGTGCTGACCGGCGGCGAGCGCAATACGTTCGAGGGCGATCTGGCCGGGGGTTATTACGTCAAGCCAACCGTCTTTGCCGGTAACAACAAGATGCGCGTCTTCCAGGAGGAAATCTTCGGGCCGGTTGTTTCGGTCGCCACCTTCAAGGACGAAGACGAAGCCATGGCCATCGCCAATGACACGCTCTATGGCCTTGGCGCCGGCGTGTGGACCCGCAATGGCAACCGCGCCTACCGCTTCGGTCGCGGCATCCAGGCCGGTCGCGTCTGGACCAATTGCTACCACGCCTACCCGGCCCATGCTGCCTTTGGTGGCTACAAACAGTCCGGCATCGGCCGCGAAAACCACCGCATGATGCTCGATCACTATCAACAGACGAAGAACATGCTGGTCAGCTACAGCCCCAAGAAGCTCGGCTTCTTCTAAGAGCCACGGCAGCTCACCGAGTTACGCGCTCCTCCCTAAGCGCAGCCCCCGGGTCCGCCCGGGGGCAAGGGATCATTCCGGCGGGCACCGGGCCTTTTCAACCCATCTCTCCCCCGGCCCGTGGCTCGCTGGAATGACTTTTTTTCCATTCAAGCGGAGCCTGACATGACCCAGCCTGTTCCCCGCGTCATCGCCACTCCGGCCGCCCTTGCACTGATCGGCGAGATCACGGCGCGCCATGGCGCCATCATGTTTCACCAGTCCGGCGGCTGCTGCGACGGCTCATCGCCCATGTGCTATCCGCAGGGCGAGTTTATCATCGGCGATCGCGACGTGAAGATGGGCGAGATCGGCGGCTATCCCTTCTATATGTCACCCAGCCAGTTCGAATACTGGCAGCATACGCAACTGATCATCGACGCCATTCCCGGCCGCGGCGGCATGTTCAGCCTCGATAACGGCACCGAGCGGCGCTTTCTGACGCGATCACGCGTGTTTACCGACGAAGAACACGAAAATCGAGCGCCGGTGAGCATTGGCGCGGCGTAGCGTTTCGGGCGAGGGCGGTATTTCGGTGGTGCGGCCTTGGCCGCGCCGGAACCCATCGCTAGACTTCCGACAAAGGGAGTCGCGCCGCCATGACCATCGAAATTCTCCAGACGCATAAGCTGCTTGCCTTCTGCGAGGCGGCGCTGGCCGAGCGCTACACGGTGCACAAGCTGCACGAGATAGAGGACAAGACGGGCTGGCTGGCGGCGAACGGCGCCCGTATCCGCGCCCATGCCGGTTCGGGGGTGCAGGCGGATTTGATGGACAAGCTGCCCAATCTCGAGATCATCGCCAGCTTCGGGGTCGGCTATGATAATATCGACATTGCCGGTGCCAAGGCCCGCAATATCCGGGTCACCAATACGCCCGATGTCCTCAATGACGCAGTGGCGGAATTGACGGTGGGCCTGATGATTTCGCTGGCACGCCGCATTCCGCAATCGGATCAATATGTGCGTCGCGGCAAGTGGCCCGGTGGCAATTTCGGCCTGTTGAGCGAATTGACCGGCAAGACTGTGGGTATTCTCGGGCTTGGTCGCATCGGCAAGGAAATCGCCACACGGCTGCAGGCGATGAAGATGCGCGTGGTCTATCATGGCCGCCGGCAGCAGCCACATACGCCCTATATCTATTACGACGATCGCGACAGCGACTGGATGGTGGTGATTGCCCCCGGCGGCAAGGGCACGGAGGGTATCGTGTCGCGAAAGGTGCTCGAGGCGTTGGGGCCCGATGGTTATGTGGTCAATGTGGCGCGGGGCACATTGATCGACGAGCCGGCCATGCTCGAGCTGCTGCAGAATGGCGGGCTGGGCGGCGCGGCGCTCGATGTGTTCGTCGACGAGCCAGACGTGCCCGAAGCCTTCATGCACTTGCAGAATGTGGTGCTGTCACCACATCAAGGCAGCGCCACGCACCAGACCCGCGACGCCATGGGAGCGTTACTGGTCGCCAATCTGGAGCGGCATTTTGCCAAGGAACCGCTGATTTCGGCGGTGGTGTAAGCGCAAGAGAGGCGGCTAGACGGTGATGACGTAAACGGCGTGCGCTTCGCCGTTGAGCGGCACCATTTCCAGCAGCCGCCAGCCATCGGCGTCGAACAGATCCAGCGCTTCTGCCGTCAGTGCGTGGAGCCGGGCGTGACCCAGCCGCTTTGCCTCGAGCTTGGCGCGGGCCAGAAGCGCCCTGCCGACGCCGCGCCGTCGAAACACCGGATCGACGACCAGGCCGCCGAGCCAGGGCGAGCGTTCGGTGACCAGACCGCCCGAGCCGGCGGTGAGCGCGCAAGTGCCCACCACTGCGCCATCGGCAAAGGCAAGAATGCCGAGCGGCAGACGATTACGCTCCAGCCGGTCGCACAGATCGGCGCGGGCCGAAGCCCCGCGCGGATTGTACCAATCGGGCCATTGCCGCTCCAGCAGCGCGGCCAGGTCGCTGACTGTGGCTTCATGGTCGATCAGCAATCCGGTGGTGATCACAACTGCATTCCTCGCCTGCATGCTGCCCGATTAACAGCGGACGCACAAATCTATAGCCTCGTGCGCGAATCCGGCCCGGACATATAACGGCCAACAGGAGCAAATGAATGACCGAATGGTGGCGCGGCGGAGTGATCTATCAGGTCTATCCCCGCTCGTTTCAGGACAGCAATGGTGACGGTGTCGGCGATCTGGCCGGCATTATCGACCGGCTCGACCATATTGCCAGCCTGGGCGTGGACTGTATCTGGCTCTCGCCCCTCACCCAGTCGCCCCAGGCCGATATGGGCTATGACGTTTCGGACTATGTGCAGGTCGACCCGCTGTTCGGGACGTTGCAGGACTTCGACTTGTTGATCGAGAAGGCCCATGCGCTTGGCCTCAAGGTGATCATGGACCAGGTAGTGAGCCATACTTCTTCGCTCCATCCCTGGTTCCTCGAATCCGCGTTCAGCCGCGATAATGCCAAGGCAGACTGGTATGTCTGGGCCGACGCCAACCCCGATGGCACGCCGCCCAATAACTGGCTTTCGGTGTTCGGTGGCTCGGCCTGGGAATGGCACACGGCGCGCAAGCAATATTACCTGCACAATTTCCTCACCTCCCAGCCCGACCTCAATTTCCATAATCCGGCGGTGCAGGATGCGGTGATCGAGGTCATGCGCTTCTGGCTCGATCGCGGGCTGGACGGCTTCCGGCTCGATACGGTCAACTACTATTTCCACGACGCCAAGCTGCGCTCGAACCCGCCATTGGCGGAGCTCAATGGCAAGCCGGCCACCAATCCCTATGACATGCAGAGCCACAAATTCTCCAAGAGCCAGCCGGAGAACATGGACTGGCTGCGCAAGGTGCGGGCGCTGCTCAACGACTATCCCGGCACCACTACGGTGGGTGAAGTCGGCGACGACGAGCGCGGGCTGGAGCTGATGAAGCAGTACACTTCGGGCAGCGACCTGCTGCATATGTGCTATTCGTTCGACTTCCTGGGGCCGAAATTCTCGGCGGCGCATTTCCGCTCGAAAGTGGAAGCCTTCTTCGCCGATGGCGCCACCGGCTGGCCGTGCTGGAGCTTTTCCAACCACGACGTCATTCGTCACATGACCCGCTGGACGCCGTTCAGCGTTTCGTCGGCCGATCTGTCGCGCCAGGCGATCGCATTGATGCTCACGCTCAAGGGCTCGGCGGGACTCTATCAGGGCGAGGAGCTGGGGCTGCCCGAGGCGGATATCCTATTCGAGGAACTGACCGATCCGCGTGGCAAGCGCTTCTGGCCGGAAGACAAGGGCCGCGATGGCTGCCGCACGCCGATGCCCTGGCAGCATAATCTGGCGCATGCCGGATTTACCCATGGCAAGCCCTGGCTGCCGGTCAAGCATGCCGCCGTGGCTCTGAGCGTCGACCTGCAGGAAGCCGATCCGAATTCGTCGCTGCATTATTACCGGCAGATCCTGGCCTGGCGCAAAAATCACCCGGCGCTCAAGACCGGCGATATCGCCTTTTTCGACTGCGATGAGCCGGTGCTGGCCTATACGCGCACCGATGGCAATAAGGACCTGGTCTGCGTGTTCAACCTGTCGGCCGAGGCGCGTACTGTCACCGTCGGCGGCGTGGAGCCGGCGCTCGAGCCGGTCAGTCACAATGCCGAATTGTCCGGAACGACGCTGACGCTGGGACCGAACGGCTTTGCTATCCTGCCGGCACCGGCGGGAGAGGGCTCGGTGCGTTATCAGGGTTGAGTGGGTTCAACCACGCAGTGTCGCCCTCGGGCTTGACCCGGGGGCCAGTTGGTGAGGCACAGGCGCTGTAAACCGCAAGCGGCCGATGCCCCTCGGGTCAAGCCCGAGGGCGGCGTTGTGGGTGGGGAAAATTGGAGGTCACCGAGCAGAAGATGTTTGGCGTCCTAAACTTCGGCCTAAAGGCTCAAGATGAGCAGCCAGGCGGAGATGGTCAGGGCCGACATGACCGTGGCAATGAGGATGGTGTTGGTGGCGACGCTGACGCCGCGGTCGTAATAGGTGGCAAAGACATAGATGTTTACGCCGGCCGGCATGGCAGCGAGCAGGATGCCGTAGCGGGCGATGTCCATGGGCACATGCAAAATCCAGATCAGCATCACATAGGCTAGCGCCGGATGGACGATGAGCTTGATGAGCGAGGCCACCAGCGCCGGCTTCCAGTTTTCCGAGAGCTTGAACTCGTTCAGCGCCCCGCCAATGCCGAAGAGGGCAGCGGGGACCACGGCCTGGCTCATCATGACGAAGAAGGCTTCGGCCGGCTCGATCAATTGCAGATCGGCCAGTGAACCCAGAATGCCGGCGGCGATGCCCCAGATCAGAGGGTTGGAGACGACGCGGCGCAGGGCCACCACCAAGGTCTTGGCGAGCGACTGGCCGTCCCGACGCATCAGCTCCATGGTGACCATGCCCAGGGTCAGCAGAATGGCGCCATGCAGGCCGATGATCGAGAGCGTGACCGGCATGGCCTGGTCGCCATAGGCCCGCGACATGATCGGCAGGCCAACCAGCACCGTATTGGTGAAGGTGCCGGAAAAGCCGGCAGCAACGCTTTCGCCGGGCGAATTGTTGAAGACGCGGCGGGCAATGATAATGCCGAGCACGAAGCAGATGGCAGCGCCGACATAAAACGGACCGATGATGCCGATATTAAAGGCGGAGCGGAAATCGCTGGTGCTGATCGAATAGAACAGCAGACAGGGCGTGGCGAAATTATTGACGAAGGCGATCAGTGCCTTGATGCCATCGGCCGGAAACAGCCGGAAACGCACGGCCCCATAGCCAAAGGCCATGAGCGCGAAAATCGGGGCGATGACGGCAAGAATATCGAGCATTGGCCTGAGGATGGGCCCTAGGATGCGTCAGCCGTAACCCGTCCCCAGGAAGCGGTCAATCTTTCGCGCGCGAGGCTGCAAAACGAAACTCATTACGTTTGAAAACGAAATAAAACGCGCTATATACGAAACCACTTGACGATGGGTGAGGACTGGATCGTGCTGGATATCTTTGTCATCGGTGGCGGCATCAACGGCGTGAGCGTGGCACGCGATGCGGTGGGCCGCGGGTTCAGCGTCGGGCTGGCCGAGATGAACGATCTCGCCTCCGGCACCAGTTCGGCCGCGACCAAGCTGATCCATGGCGGGTTGCGCTATCTCGAACACTACGAGTTCCGGCTGGTGCATGAAGCGCTGGCGGAGCGCGAAATTCTTTGGGCCGCCGCGCCGCATATCATCTGGCCATTGCGGTTCGTGCTGCCGCATCACAAGGGGCTGCGCCCTGCTTTCGTGCTGCGCACGGGCCTGGCGATGTACGACTATATGGGTGGCCGCAAGCTGTTGCCGCCGACCAAGACGCTGGACCTGACGCGCGACGTGACCGGCAAGCCGCTGAAGCCGGGTTATCGGCTGGGCTTCGAATATTCCGATTGCTGGGTCAATGATGCGCGTTTCGTGGTGCTCAATGCCCGCGACGCTGCCGAAAAGGGCGCAAAAATCCAGGTGCGCACCAAAATGACCGAGGCGCGGCGCGAGGACGGCGCCTGGACCATCACGCTTGTCGGCGAAAACGGCAAAGAGACGGTGCGCGCGCGCATGATCGTCAACGCTGCCGGCCCCTGGGTAGACAAGGTCATCAATGGCGTGGTCGGCAATAATGGCACGCATAATGTGCGGCTGGTGCAGGGCAGCCACATCGTGGTCAAGAAACTCTATGACCACGACCGCTGCTACATTTTCCAGAACGGGGATGGGCGCATCATTTTCGCCATTCCCTATGAGAACGACTTCACCCTGATCGGCACCACCGACCGCGACTATGAAGGAGACCCCAAGGACGTCAAGATATCGGCCGAGGAGACGAGGTACCTGCTGGAAGCGGCGAGCGAATATTTTGCCAAGCCGGTCACTCAGGACGACATCGTCTGGAGCTATTCGGGGGTGCGGCCGCTGTTCGACGACGACGCGCGACTACGTGCTCAAGACCGATGGCGATGCGACGACCGGCGCGATCGTCAATGTGTTCGGCGGCAAGCTGACCACGTCGCGACGCCTGGCGGAATCGGTATTGGAAAAGGTCGAGGACGTGCTGGGTAAACGCGGTGCGCCCTGGACCAAGAAGAGCACCCTGCCGGGTGGCGATTTCGGGCCGATGAGCTTCGAGCCGGAAGTGCGCCGGCTGTGCATGGATTATCCAGCATTGCATCCGGATCTGATGAAACGGCTGATGCGCCTTTATGGCACGCGGGCGCGCAGGCTGCTCGGCGATGCGAGGACAGTAGCCGATCTCGGCCAGCATTTCGGCGCCGATCTTTATGAGCGCGAAGTCGATTATCTGGTTGCCGAGGAATGGGCGCGGACGGCACAAGATGTGCTCTGGCGCCGCACCAAGCTGGGCCTGCGCATGGAGCCCGGTGGCGTAGCACGACTTGAGGCCTATCTGGCCAGCAAATAGCCGCATGCCCGATTGGGCGCCTTCCCCGCCGGGGAAGGCTTAATAAAGAGCCGCAAGGCCGGTGGGGAGATTTTCATGACCAAGTTCATTCTGGCGATCGATCAGGGCACGACCTCGAGCCGGGCGATCCTGTTCGACCAGGCGCGCAAGATCGTGGGCGTGGGACAGAAGGAGTTCACCCAGCACTTCCCGCAGGATGGCTGGGTCGAGCACGACCCGGAGGAAATCTGGGACAGCGTGCTGTGGTCGATCAAGACCGCCATCAAGGAGGCAGGCGCCGCCGCCACCGATATTGCCGCCATCGGCATCACGAACCAGCGCGAGACGGTGGTAATCTGGGACCGGGAAACGGGCGAGCCGATCCACAATGCCATTGTCTGGCAGGATCGGCGCACCGCCGAGTTCTGCGCCAAACTCAAGAAGCAGGGCCATGAGCCGGTGTTCACCAAGAAGACGGGCCTGCTGCTCGACCCCTATTTCTCCGGCACCAAGGTCAAGTGGCTGCTGGATCATGTGAAGGGCGCACGCAAGCGGGCCAAGGCCGGCGAGCTGGCCTTCGGCACGATCGACAGTTTCCTTATCTGGCGGCTGACGGGCGGCAAGGTGCATGCCACCGATGCCACCAATGCGGCGCGAACGCTGATGTTCGATATCAGCGCCAATAGCTGGGACAAAGAACTGCTCAAGCTGCTCGACGTGCCGGCGGCGCTGCTGCCGGAGGTCAAGGATTGTGCCGACGATTTCGGCGTGACCGAAGCCGAATTGTTCGGCGCGGCGGCGCCCATTCTCGGCGTCGCCGGCGACCAGCATGCGGCCACGATCGGGCAGGCCTGCTTTGCGCCGGGCATGGTCAAGTCAACCTATGGCACGGGATGCTTTGCGCTGCTCAATACCGGCAGCGACATGGTGCGCTCCAAGAACCGGCTTTTGACCACCCTCGCCTATCGGCTGGATGGCAAAAGCACCTATGCGCTGGAAGGCTCGATCTTCATTGCCGGCGCGGCCGTGCAGTGGATCCGCGATGGGCTGAAACTGGTCAAGCATGCCAGCGAGACGGGCCCCCTAGCGCGCACGGCCGATCCGAGCCAGCACGTCTATATGGTCCCGGCCTTTGTGGGCTTGGGCGCGCCATGGTGGGATGCAGAGGCACGCGGCGCCATTTATGGGCTGACCCGCAATACCGGCCCCGCGGAAATTGCCAAGGCGGCGCTGGAGGCGGTGTGCTATCAGACCCGCGACCTGCTCGAGGCCATGCGCAAGGACTGGAAGGGCGGCGGCAAGGATACGGTGCTGCGCGTCGATGGCGGCATGGTGGCCTCGGACTGGACCATGCAGTTCTTGGCCGACATTCTCGATGCGCCCGTCGATCGTCCCATGATTCTGGAAACCACGGCCCTGGGCGCTGCCTGGCTGGCGGGCATGAAGGCCGGCATCTGGCCAGCCATGGACGAATTCGCCGCCAGCTGGGCCCGGGACCAGCGGTTCGAGCCGACCATGGATGGCAGTGAGCGCAAGGCGAAAATCGCAGGCTGGGACCAGGCCGTGCGCCGGACTTTGACGCGCTAGCTACAAATTACCCATATTGGCCATTGGCTTTGGGCGCGCGGTTTGCAATAGCACCCATATGAGCAATCAAGACGACGACTATGTATATGACGAAGCTACGGGCGAATGGCGCCCGGCTTCGGAGATGGCTGCTACCGATGCGAGTGCCCTAGAAGTGCGCGATGCTTCGGGCACGCTGCTGGCCGATGGCGATGCGGTGGTGCTGATCAAGGACCTCAAGGTCAAGGGCGCCGGGCAGACGCTGAAGCAGGGGACGGTGATCAAAACCATCCGCCTGACCGACAATCCCGAAGAGATCGACTGCCGCCACGATGCCATCAAGGGCCTGGTGCTGCGCACCGAGTTCGTGCGCAAGCGCTAAAGCGGCATTTCCGAAAAGCGCACGGAGGCTTTTCGGGCCGATGCGCTAGGAATCGCTGCCGGTCTCCACTTCCGGAGCCGCCTCGTCATCGGCTGGTTGCAGGATGTTGCGGTTATCGCGAATGAAGGCGGTGACCTCACTATCCAGCGCAATCAGGAAGTCGCTGATGCGCACGCCGTTGGAGCCGAAATCGTGCACGGCGTTGATCGAGGCGGAGCGCATGTCAACGGCGCTTCCGATCGCTTTGGGCATTACCCGAATGACCACTTCTTCCCGCCAGCCCACCAGCGTTACGATCCGCGCATTGAGGCGGCCGGTTTCGGTGGCATCTGCGGGTTCGCGGCGCAGCCTGATGTCCCAGCCTTGCGCCGTGGCCAGCCGCTCGACCAGGGCAAAGACCTGGAAGGCATCCAGCGGATAGGTGCGCGTGGTCACATTGGGGAAGATGCGGGCCTGCTGCTCGGCGGTGAGCAGGTGCGGCGGCGGCATGGCGGCGGTATCGGGCTCGAAGATCAGCGGCAGTTCGCTGCGCGTGGTGGTGGCGATATCGGTGACCAGCGGATAATCCGCAGCCAGATAGCCGAACCAGCCAAAGGGCGCGAGGCATACCAGCCCGAGAAACAGGCCGGCCAATGCCCTGCCCCAGCCCTGGTCGCCGGTGAACCACAGACGCGCCAAGGCGATCAGCGCGCAGAACACCGCCAGCGCCGCAACGAGCCCTGCCGCGAGCATGACCACATGAAAGGCCGGCGAGGCGATCAGCTGCTCGCGATGCAGAAATACGGGCAGGACGAGCATCGGCACGGCGAGACTGCCGAGCCGTCGCGACCAAATGGCCCATTTCGAGGTTCTGATCTTTATCCGCACCGGCGCCGCATTCCCTGAAATCGCAGGCAGGGTAAAGCGAAGGTGTTTCCTTTGCTTGAAGATGGGCTCATTTCGCCTTGAGCGCCTCAGGCTTGCACATGTCGCGAATGGCGTTCCACTCGGCATTGGTGAAGGCCGGCTCGAGCCCGCTCGGCCGTTCGCGCCCCAGATCCTCGAGCGCCAGGCGGCGATCGTCGGTCAGCGGATGGGTGCTGAGCAGCGCCAGGGCGCGGCTAAAATCATTGTCCTGCCCTACGCGACCGATAAGGCGCGCCAGGGCGGCCGGATCGAAGTCCAGCCGCTGGGCAACCGTGGCGGCGAAGCGGTCGGCCTCCCGCTCGGCTTCGCGGGAGAAGCGGGCATCGATGATGGTGGAGCCCAGGCCCGCAGCGACGGAAATGCCGGTCATGTCGCCGAGGATGAAGCCGATCAAAGCGCCGGTGCCGGCGGTGGATATCAATTGCTCCATGCCGTGGCGGTGGGCGACGTGGCCGATTTCGTGGGCCAGCACGCCGGCAAATTCGTCGGGCGTTCGGGCGGCATTGAGCAGGGCCGAGAAGAAATAGATGCGGCCACCCGGCAGAGCAAAGGCATTGGGGACGTCGGAGCGAACGACGCGCACATCGAGCGTGAAGGGCGACCCGACCTCGGCAATCACACGATCGGCAAAACGGGCAATGGCGCGGTTGGCAGGGCTTTGTGGATCGGGATCGCAAAGCGGCAGGCCGGCGTCGCCGCCAATGCTGGCTTCCACCTGGCCGGCGACGGTAGCGCCGATGCCCTCCTCCCAGCCGGGCGGCACGATGGCGACGATGCGGCTGGCAAGCAGCGGCACGCCAAAGGCATAGGCGAGAATAACCGCCGCCAGCGCCAGGGTGGACAGGGCCGCAAGGCGCACCTGCCGGCCGCTTTCACGCCGCTGGCGCTCTTCGAGCATGGGCAGGGTGGCGCGGATGCGCGCAATATCGGTTTCGCCAGAGACTACCACGCGTGCGCCATCAGGAAGGCCCACCGCCCCCAGCCGCAATTCGCCACTACGCCCCGGGATGACCTGGAGGGTTTGCGCGGGCCAGCGTGTCAGCTCGGCGTTTGACTGCGGCTCACGCAGTACCAGCGCGCCAGTCGTACCGAGCCGCTCGTAGAACAGGTTGACCTGATGGGAGGTGGCGACGAGGCCATCGTAATAGCGGGCGGAAATGGACATCAATATCCCCCCACATTGAGGGCATCGGCGAGGCCTTCGCCGGCCAAGGCCTTGTCCTCGGCGCGGGCGCGGATATCGGCGAGCGTCTCAAGCCCGTTGACGCTGGCCCGCTTGCAGACCAGGCGCCAAAAACCGAAGCCGAGAAACAGTTCGCTGACAAAAGAGAAAGCGGCAAAGAGCAGCAGATAGCCCAAAACGATGGAGAGCAGCGTGGTAACGCTGGACTGCATCGACCGCATCAAAGCGCTGAAATCGAAACCGCCACCGGCAAAAGCGTCCGGCGCGACAAGGCCCAGCACGAAAGCGCCACCAGCGGCGAGCAGCAGATAGGCGACGAGGAGAGCCAGGCCGAAGAGCGCATATTGCCCGATGAGATCGAGTGCCCCGATGCGCACGGTCA
>ERZ781399.2500-NODE-2500-length-14931-cov-3.562786_pt1 | contig 14931 bp, 13 predicted proteins | sample MGYA00511014_ERZ781399 | MGnify/ENA primary metagenome ERZ781399 (study PRJEB29847, sample SAMN06458254) | wastewater metagenome | isolation source: Wastewater bioreactor | place: South Africa: Cape Town | study: EMG produced TPA metagenomics assembly of the...
TTCGCTAAATCCAAATTCAATTGGAAACGTGTTCTTTCCTCAAGATGAATCATTGGTATTTCCTAGTCATCATCACCATCATCATACATCTGGCGATGCTCATTTTGCAACGCATAGTATGTTTCATGGTGCAAATTCAATGACAATGCATACAACAAGTTCATCAACAGAACAAAAACAAGAACCACCAACAATACCACCGTTAACTGAAGAAGAACAAGCAGCATACGAGGAAACAATTCGAGAAAATCTGAAGAAATTTCCAGCTGATAGTCTATTAAATAGTATAACTTGTTCGATAACGAAAAGTATTCTTCGTGATCCAGGTAAAATTCGATCGATTGAACGAAGAAAATCATCGAAAAACCGTTATTTTAGTTGTGGCTGCCGATGGTTTTACATACGAACGTGAAGCTATTCGAAATTGGTTTCTACAATCGAACCGTAGTCCAATGACAAATCAAGAACTCGATAGTCTCGAATTGAAAACAAATCATGCAATTAAATCCCTTTTACAATCTCTATCGGATACGAGCCAGAAAAAGTAACACGAATCATTCATTTTCTGGTTCTGTTCTTGTTTGTTTCTGTTTCTTGTAATAATTATCTCTCGTTTTTTTTATTAGTATTCAGAAATATATTTACGAATCATTGAATTGATTTTCTTCCTTTCAGATAAACTCATGGATACAATCTTAACATTCGAAGAAGCTCTAAATTGTGCAAAAAATTTCGAAAATTTCGACGATATTTATGTTGCCGTTAGTCTTCATCCCGATTGGTTAACAGCTATTCCTGAAAAACGAGCTTGGGCTATCATCCATCACGTTACTCTCTCGGGAAATATAAGTCATCTCGATCAATTACTTGCCTTACAAACGCCGAAAAAAGACTTTCGTTTACTAACTGAATCACGTCATCAAAAGACAATTCTCGATATTGCACGAGCTGTTAAAGATGGAGGACAAATCTTGAAACATATCGAACGTATTGTTAAATTAGATGAAATGTTAAACTATGCACGAACTTGCGATTGGGATAAATGCTATGACATTGTTTCAGCTAATACTGAGTATGGAAATCAAAAGCCATCGTATCGACGATTCTTTTTGATTCATCATATGGCCTGTGCGAATGCGATTAAAGAATTCGAACGGTTTTCGAGTATTCCAGGCTTTCGATTTATTCTCAATCTACGAGCTGATCGAAAGAAAATCAATCAAATAGCTCGAGAGAATAATGGCATCGAATTTGCTAAATATATCGAACGAAAATATCCGACAATTTTCGAGAATGACACGCAAGATGACCGGCTATATGAACCGAATGATCAGGCTAAAGAACATACGAAAAATGTGAATATCGTTATGGCACAAAGAAATCTTGGTCATGCACCTGAGACATCATCATCACTTCTGCCGTCGCCAAATGCTAAAACTCGTGGAGAAGTTGATAGAGAGACAAAAGAAGCCCTATCGAGACAAAAACGAACAGCAAATGTCAGTAAAATCATGTCGAATAATTCGATTGACGCTATACGAAGTCTGTTAACATGTTCACTTACACAGGCAATTATGACAGATCCAGGTAGACAGTTGAATATCTTGAGAAATCTCATTTTTTTTCTGTGATCTAGTTGTTGCTGCTGATGGTTTTACATACGAACGATCAGCAATTGAGAATTGGTTGCGAACAAATGACCGTTCGCCACGAACGAATGAGATACTTGCTCATAAAAATCTAAATCCGAATACGATCGTTAAACACATCATAAATACTCTCACACGACAATAATCATTCGAATTCTTTTTTCTTTTCTTTTTTTTTCAGATTTCGAATTATGGCAAATCCAACTAGTTCTGAGAATATGTCAATGACACTGGAAACAGCTACGGCTTGTGCACGTTCGAATCGAGATTGGGATAAAGTTCGTGAACATCTACGTCGAAATCCGAGAGATTTCTTTGCAATCTCTCAGAATCGTCGTTGGTCAATTGCACATCAAATAGTTTATCATAATAAAACCGAAGAATTAAAACGAATTCTCGGATTTTTTTCCGATGATGAAATTGATATTACAACGAAATCAGGAGACAACCGAACATTACTATGTATTGCAACAGAAAAAAAAATACCACATCCGAATATGTTTGAATATGTCTCACTTTTATTTAAACAAAACGAACTAATAACTGCAGCTAAAAAAGGCAATTGGCAACTGGTTAACGATTTACTTGAGAATGACAAGGAATTAGCCAACGAAAAACCACCCTATTCATCTTATTTTCTTATACATTATGTTATTAAAAACGGCGATGGAAAAATCTTACAGGATTTTATCAAAAAATTTCAATTGAAACTGAATCTTTTGAATAAAAATAAAGAAACTCCTCTCGACATGGCTGCTAAACTCGGTAGACAAGATATGTGTACGATACTTCGACGTGCACAAGGCATACCCGAACCTGAAGTTCCGTCTAATCCATCAACACCCACAAAAACAGGCAGTGGCTTACGTCCACTTGGATTCAGTGCTATAGCAAATGATTTAATGGGAAATAACGATGAATCAAATCTAATTAATACAGCGTATCCTGCATCAAAACAAGTGACACCTCGTCAAAATTCTGCTACAACTACAAGTAATCCACGATCACCATCATCACCATTATCCCCACCTATGTCATCCGATGTTAAACATGTCCGTGCGAAAAAAACAATCGTTAAAGAAGTATCCTGCACAGATACCGATTTATTTGATGAGTCAGCATCACCCCCACCATCACCTTTGCCGTCTATTACCGATCTACTCTCAAAAAGATTGACATGTCCATTGACACACAAATTGTTCGTCGATCCTGTCATCGGTGATGATGGTTACACATACGAACGATCAGCTATCAGTCAACGGATAAAAACTAAGCGTGTATCACCAAAAACCAATAAACCCATGGCAGATACTTTTCATGAGAACAAACTGATTGAACAATTGGCTCAATTACTCAAGAATCAAAATTAATCAAAGTGTATATGTGTTTCTTTTTTCTGTTCTCATTCTTCAATCGAGACAAAAACGGACAATTCTCTCTTTGTTTAATCATACAAATTGATTTTTTATTCCAACAAAATATATAAAACAAATTCGTTTTTTTTCTACAATATTTACATTGAGTGATAGTATTGATAATAATCGTAAGATGTGCTCGGTAACCAAGGCCAAGTATTCGTAGGAATGCTTGTCGTTTGAAAATTCGGATACATTTGTGGTGATTGTTGTTGTTGTTGTTGTATTAGTAGAGTTTGTTGTTCGAGTCGATCAGCGATTTGAATCTTTTGAGGTTCATCCCATGTGTTTGCATTCGATTGTAATTGATTTCGATTAAGAAATCGTTTGGCACGTTTCGGATGTGTATTCTGTGTTCGATTACGTTTATTCGAAAACCAAGCTTTGACTTGTGACTCTTTAATGCCGCCATTCGTCGCCAAATAATCCAAATCATTTCGATTCGGATACGGATTATCTTCATGTGCCAAAAACCACGCATTCATCAAACGAACAGCTTGTTCAGGCAGTTGTTTACTCGGTTTACTTGTCGAACGTTGACTACCTTTGGTATTCTCAATTTCACAATTGTAATATGTTGACGAGATCATAATTCTTTCTTATTTTTCGAATGAAGATATTCAATTCGTACGTGCATCTATATACGAACGAAATTCGTCCAATCAAATTGATTGATGATGGCGAACAAATTATTAGATATGCACATGCACCATCTAAATTGATAGTTATTATGAATTATGGAACTGATGAAATTGTTCCCTATGCCAAACAATTAATACGTTGAGATCGAAATATAAAATTCTCGTCAATATATTCGTTTGAGTTAATTGATAGAGAGACAGAAGACAATAAACTTGCCCGAGCATTTTTTTTATTAATCAATAAATAAACGATCGAATCTGGTCTCGATTTAGTGATTCATTGCATCTGTCAAAACAACATTTAGATTTCCTTCTATGTTCTGTTTTTAATATAAGAAGATTATTTGTTAGTTTGTGTGTGTGTTTTTTTTTTTGATAAATTATTTGTCATATTTTCTTTTTTTCTTGTATACTTTTCCAAAATTTGGCTTTTTACAATAGAAGTCAACAAAGTGATGTAGAAAAAAAAGAGAAAGAACAAAAATCAGCTAAAAAAAAAAAAAAAAAAAAAAAAAAAAAAAAAAAGAAAAAAAACAAGAGAAAAAGAAGAAGATAAACATGAATGCCATTAATCTAGGTCTTCAGAGATAGTTTTGCGTTTTTAAAGCAACAAACAAACACATGCATGCAGCATTCCATGTCACTGTTCGTTTAAATGCAGACGGAGACGACTAAAAGAGAAAGAGAAAGAGAGAAAGAAGAAATAGTAGTAGATAAGAGAAAATCCGCGCAGAAACAAACACACACACACACACACACATACACAACAAAAGACAAGAGAGAAAAGATGAAATCCATCACAGTTGAGAGACGGGGAATCGAATGTCGCGTGTGCAAATGAGAAAAGAAAATTATGTCTAGAGTTAATGACAAAAGATTTCTGTAGAAAAATATACAACAAAACGAAATACTTTGATTCAACAGCGGTGACGATGTAGTGGGCATCTGAAATTTGATTCTGTGTTTTGTTTGTTTGTTTTTTTCGTTTTCGTTTCTTTTTGGATCGACGTCGACACATATACGCGACAAATAGTACGTCCACAATGTACGAAAGATCGTGAAGAGAGAGAGAGAGAGAGAGGGAGAGAGAGAGAGAAAAAAGAAGAAAAATGAAGCGATAGAAATATGAAATGAGAAAGAGAAAAGAGAAACTGAAAACAACTTTTTTTTTGAAAAAAGAAAATGATCTTTTTTTTTATATATTCTGAAGGAAAGTGAAACCGGGTGTATGGCGATGTTGACAAATTAAGTTTTAATATCTTCATTCTGCAATAATCGCCGGTACATTTGTGAATTTATAAAACGTGGATAGGAATCTCGATGCATTAGTGTATAGATTTGTAGTTGGGCTTCGTCGAATGTATGTGGAGATGGTTCAACCATATTCTTATTGATTACTTCTCGCACTCGACTGTCTAAACTTACCTGAAAAAAACAACGACAAAAAAGAAAAACTTTGCAATTATCAACATTTTTGATTATACCTCTTTAGGAGATAGAATAGATATATAATCTTCGTAGATTAATCTTGCTTTTTCTTCTATTATATCCGGATTTTGTTCGTTTTTTAACGATTCACAGGACATCCAAAATAGAAAATTTTCTTCACTATATTCGGATCGAAGGAATTCGCGAAAGTAATGACGACCAGCTAGAAGAAAATCGTTCAATATCCAACTTCAATGTATCAGTAACTCGATACGTACCGGGACTCATCATTAATTTGTCAAATGATTCCGCCCAACTTTTAACTTCGTCGATAGACGGTCTATAAATAAATAATAGAAAATAATCAACTTACTGATAAGAATGCTTACGGCTCGCCCAAGTCAATTGGTTCTACAGGTTGACGGCCTTCGTCGGTGCGCACAGTTAAACTAGAATAGAATGAGAAAGAAAAAAAAATGTAATAAATCAATATTGTATATATATATATATATTATGATTGACGTTATAAGAGAACAATGAAAACAGATCGAGAATAGAATACTTTTTTGGGCCTGCAAGTATTCGTCGAACATTTTCCGGAAAAACAAAGACAAGATGTTCGAGAACACTTTTTCCGAGTCCACGTGTTGATCGATGATCATCCAATGATGTTGATTTATGTTTCATCGAGAGATTTCTTGCTGACGAAAGTGCACTTGCACTCGCCATCATTGTTGTTGCTTGAGTTTTAATCAAATGTTTATTTGGTATTGACATAGTTGATGCCGATAGATTTGAACGAGTTTTATCATGAATAACATTTATATCCGATGTCATTGATGACGATGTTTGTCGTTGTTTTTGTGACGGATTATTCACAAAATTGCTTCGTACAATTGAAACATTGGTGAGTGCAGATGTCGAATTCGATGCTGTCATATTATTCGTTGTACGAAATAGATTCGAAGACTTTTTCGATGGAGTAACAACAACGGGCTGAGGAGGACGTGAACTACGAGATTTAATTGATGTATCTGTATCACATGTCACTGATATTGTACTTAGTGTAGCCGAATTTGAACGTTGTGGTCGCGCTTTTTGCGTACTATTATTCGTATTTTCTTTTCGAGTATTTGGATTATTGCCATTGCCACCCGAAAGTTTAGCGCGAGCCACATGTTCAGGCACGACTTGTGTCATATTTGAATGAAGATTCGATGTGGTATTCGTTGTTATTTCAAACGATTCCGGCTGCCAATGATATGGCCACGAGACCAGACTTGAAAAGTCATGTTCATGCGTCAATAACGATGAAGATGACGGCGGATGCTGCTCGGATTCCATGGTCCATCGTTGCCGTCGACAAGAAAAAAGTTATTATTAATTCTTCTTCTTCTTCTTTTTTTCTTCTTCTTCCCTTTTTTTTTCTATGTGTGTGTTTGTGCGAGCGAGCGCGCGCGCCTTCGACGAAGTTGAGATGATGACGACAGTAACAGTCAAAGCTTCACCACTATCATCATTCTCACAACCACCGGCAGAAGCAACACAAACGCTAGTGACATGTTCTTTTTTTCTTCTTCTTCTCTCGCGCACTTTTCTTCCTCGCTACTAACTGGAATATCAAAGACAAGCCCGACGAACGCGCAAGAGACGCAGATCCAGACGGGTTTCTTCTTTTATGCGCTCACTCGTCCGCCTGTGTTTTTTCTTTGCTTACTAACATGATTTTGCTAATAACAAGTCTGGAATAACGAAGAGAAGAGAAGAGAAAAAAAAAGAAAGAAAGTTAACGTCGTCGACGACATTGAACATTCCTTTAGTATATTGTAGATTTCTCGCACAAACACAACATAACCAATACAAGTCAAAAGAAAGAAAGAAAGAAAGATAGTTGTATTCCTAATCGGATTAGAAATGAGTGAGAAAAGAAGAACAAGGAGGAGTATTTCGTTTTCGCCACTCGAGAGGAAAAGAAATCTTAGATTGATAAAGAGGTCGCGATATGTAATAGTAGCTTCATTATCGGATTATTCGACAGGAGAAATCTTGTTATTTGATAAACATAGATCTCGACAAGCAATATAATTGTCTTTCATTCGTCGAAATCGAATTGTTGATAAAAAATACATATTTTATATTTAACTAACGATTGAAAATAACAATGAGCTAATGAAAGTAAACGAACTATTATTTTGATCTTTCCGAAACGGAAATGATATTTAAGATATGTGAGTCTCCAAGAACCATTAGAGGAGAGAGAAAGAAAAATCCGCACGATTATTTGTTGATAAGTAAATAAGAATACATACTTTCGATGGCGTCGTGTAGAACCAAATGGATTAAATTTGAAATTTTTAATCATGATCTCTTTGCATGGACGTACGAAAATATCGGCACAGGAGAAAAATTAGGAGAGCAATATGCGTATTTATATGTATACGTATTTAAAATGACGCGAACGCCCACAGTCAAAACGTGTATGTTGTGTGAAAGAGAAAAAAATACAGATTCTTTTACAAGCCAGGTAGATAAACGACTCAAATTGAAAGGAAACAGATAAGGAAATTAATAGCTACGCAATGAAATTATATACGTGTATATATTAATTTAGTTTTTTTCTGAATCGTACGAGTAGAAAAAAAAAGAGCGCGGAGACATTTTTCGAAATCTACTAACCACGAACAGGAACAACAGCAACACCAACAAAAACAACAGGCTTTGGAGGCTTGATCACTATGCGATGGAGATGAATTAAGTGGTTCTTGTTGTTGATTCGAAGGTATATTGGAAGGTGTTGGTTGCTGGCGGCGTGATCGATTACTGTCGAAAATAGATGAGTTTTCTTGATTCGATTGACGTGTGCTCATACTCTGATGAAATTACAAATGAGACACAGTCAAATGATCGTATTAATGAACTTTTACTTGACGGAAACAAGTTTTTTGCACTGTTTCGACTTGATCGACAAGCGCCTTGATGAGCCGGGAAAGGATGTCGACAGCTGAACAAATCAGCACCGAATAGGGCGGTGTAATTGATCGAAAATAGCAGCGACAATGTTGTGCTGCTAGTATGAATGATGATGTACTTGTTAATAAACTCGTTATCTGTTTAGTTTGCCTAAAAATATCAAAATAAAAATAAAAATAAAATATAATTTCAAGATGAGACAACTAATTTTTCATTAAATGATGCGAGGATTTGTTCAGGCGAACAACACGAACAAACAAAATAGGATTAATAACTTCACGCACATTATAATCGTTTCTTTTTTTTAGTATATAGGATAAGAAGAGTGATCAACGTCATCATCATAAGATCTCATTTTCTTTTCTTGTCTTTTTTTCTTTTCTTCTTCTTCTTCGTCTTCGGATTTTCTTCTCGTTTTCCCTCTCTGTCTCACTCATATTCCTCCTTATCTTATGCATTAAATGTGAGAAGAAAGAATCTACGCATGACATCTTCTCAGATGGAGATGTTGACTTAGACATATGTATACAAATATAGATAAATAATAAAAAATAGAAAAAAAAATGTCTTTCTCATGTGATCGAGTAAATTGCAAGTTTACATCCCATATATTCTTCTTCTTTTTTTTTCTTTAATTTTTAATCAAACTATATATCTTTTTGATAATTCACGTCATCTGGTCGAATGTACACGCCGTGCTTTCGTCATCATATATTGGATACGATATGTAAATTGACTTTACTTTTGTAGGACAAAAAGAAAAGGAGAAAAAAAATGCAGGCTGTGATATTTCACAGAAGTTTTGCTATTAAAATTGAAACGAAACAATCGTTCTGCTTCCTTGATAAATCCAATTTAATCCCTGTATTTTTTTTTCTTTGTCATCGAGCTGTTGAATAGAAAGAAAAATATACACACATTGATATCATACCTAATTGGTGAGCACTTCAATGTTCGAGAGGTCTCTTTTACAAAGACGAACATAATACGTCGATCGCCTTCGTTTATTGTAAGCGTTCATTGAAGCGTCTAGAAATGAAAGAACAAAGTAGACCTGTTAGAAAAGGACATGGTTTTTATTCTTATATATATTTTTCTTTCATTTTTTTTTGTTGCAAAGCAAGGTTTTTCCTTGCGCTTTCCAGATCTGGTAAAGCGAAGTGCTCACGTCAAAAGAAGATGTAAAAACGAGAGAAAAAGAGATAGAGCAATGAGGAGAAAAAAATGGATGCTTTGGCCTAACTGCAGACGTGCTGTTTTCTTATTGTGGCTTCTAGCTAGGAACGAGTTCGTTCTTCTTCTTCTTCTTCTTTTTTTTTCTTATTTTTTCCCCTTTTTCTATCTCTTTGTCACAACATCCTTATCATGACTTACCATATAATATAAAAAAGAAGAAGAAGAAGAAGAAATAAAAAGAATCAAGAAACGAATAATGGCGCAGGTTGATCTCAAAAGTTGAATAATTGAAAATAATAGTTCTTTTGTGTGCGTGTATGTTTGTGTCGAGATAAATCTATCAATGGAATCAAGACAATAGTCGACAGATACAGATCATTATCTAGAATAGAAAAGGAAAGCACGACAAGAATTATGCAGCTTTTTCTTTTTCTTCTCTCTTTCTCTTCTATGAATGCATATTCAATCAATTTTTTAATCATTCATGAACGTGATTATTTATAGAATCATGTTACCTTTGTGTCTGTGAGCAACTAGTTAGCAAGCAGGTTTGATGCACCATCATCGTTATCATGATAATCATTTATTGTTCTAGTAGTGGCATGAATAGTCGTGAACAGAACAAACACGCACACATACATAGATAAAACGAGAGGAAGAACAGGAGCTTGAAAGGGAAGAAGACGAGAGAGAGAGAAAACGATGAGGAAAAGATATAGGCAAAGATGATGACGATGATGCGCTACTTCCATCATCTTGCTCTATCCAAAAATCCCAACAGTCAGTTAGCAATTATCCACAATAGTAGACAGATCTATAGACAGAGATGAGTGGCGTACGAGCTCGCTCATCAATCAGAAGGCGTGACAACTATCATTGTCGTTATCGTTAAGCAAATCGACAAATAACATCAATGAAACCCAAATCAAAACGAGAAACAATATTATTTAATGAATTACTTTTATCTCATCGAAAAAAAATTATCGATCATAAAAAAAAAGAAAACTTCCCTAATGATAAAAAAGAGGAAAAGCATTATTATTATTATTATTTCTTCTTCTTCTTCGTCTTCGTCTTCGTCTTGTTCTTCGTCTTCTATCGATAGGAGAATTATATATGTATGTGCGTGTGTTTTCTTTGAAGTAACACGCACACACATATATTCTATTAGATAGTTAAGACTCTGTTCGTTTGGCATTGGTGACATTTGCCAGTTGTTGAGCAAGAAAAACTGCTACTGCTGTTGTTGATGAACCAATTCATCTATCTCATTCGTTCTATTCCTCTTTCTCGATCTCGATCTAATAAAAGTCAATCTTACTGTTACAATTTAATTGTTCAATAATCTAAAAAGCATTTTTCTTGTTGTTGATATTTTTGACTTACTTGAACAATGTTCATCCAATTTTATTCTTTTTTTGCCCTCTCTCTCTCTCTCGTCTTCACATTTCTTTTTTTTCATTAGACAAATGGGTAAGCAAGCGAATACTAGCAAAAAAAGAAGAAGTAGCAAGGAAAAAAACGACGAGTAATTAGTAGGGAGGAGAGAGACTTCGCTTTTTCTTCTTCTTCTTCTTCTTCTTTATTGTCTTTTTTTTTATTCTTTCTTCGTTCCGTTTTTTAGTATTTCAATCAGACAAAATAGTTAAATATAAAGAAATGTTCGATTCCACCTGTTTAAAATAGAAAAGGAAAAGAAGAAAATTATCTACTCGATAAGAGAGTGAATGTTGACTACAATGATTTGAAATGGTAAAAACGAAGCGGAAGATGCTCTGCAAAGATTCAATGAAAGGTAGAATTCATCTCAAGCATCAAATTACAGAAACATGCAATGGTTAAAACAAAAAGAAAAGAGGAGGAGAAGAAGAAGAAAAAGAAACAAAAGAAAAAAAGAACGACAATAGTGTCAACCAAAACTTCGATTAATTCTTTCGACTGGAAAACAAGATAGACGAGAAATAGTCAACAGAAAAAAAAAGAAATATGCCTAGTGATTATATGAACTTACTTTAATTCTTTTCTAGGAGAGAAAAAAAAAGTTTTCCTTCTATTCCTAAGTCAACACATACATAAATATACACACACACACACACCCACATGGCATTGATGATGCGCGAGATGGCAGAGTAGTCTTGATGATGAAGCCGAGAGATAGGGAAGTCGAAGTAAGAGATAGAAAGAAAGAAAGAAAAAAGTATATGGCACTTCTTCTATCATTCTATAGTACGTTTTTTTCTTCATTAGCTTCTAGCTGTTGTTGTTTATGATTTTGGCAAGCGTTTTGCTCTTCTTTTTCCCTCTCTTTCTCTTGGTTTTTTCTCCTTCTTCTTCTTTTCCTGAGTCTGTGTATGTTATAACGGGGGTGTCGGTCTCCCTCGTCCGTGCATCTAACCATTCATCCATCTATCGACGCTGCTGTAGTTTTTCCTCTTCTTCGTTTTTTTGTTGCATACAATGAAAATTGACACGAGAAATTAGAAATGACGGAGAAACGACGGCGACGACGACGACGACGATATAGCTGTTCCGTCTTCCTCTTTTTCCGCGCGATCTTTTTTCTTCTCTTTCTCGGGCTTTTTTTTTATATGTGCAGGAAAATGCATCGACATACGAGGCTTGACTCGAATAAATACACAATAACAAAAAAGAGAGAGACCGAGGCAAAGAGAAAAAAGAAGAAGAAGAAGAAGGAAAGCAAGAGAGAATAGAAGTCGACTGACGTTGCCTTGTCATTTTGAATAAAAATGTGAGACACAAACAAGGTCTGAAGCTCAATTTGTCTCGCATATTTTCTCTCGTTTTCTATGAAATGCATTTGAATAAAAAGAGAAGAAGAAGAAAAAAGACGAAGGCAACACGAGCTCTAGTCTCTAGTTCGTCGTCGTCTTCTTCTTCTTCTTTTTCATTTGAAGGTTTTCAAACGATAGCTGACGTTCGATGCCAATGGGAGATGAAATGCGTTCAAGCAATGTTGTAATCTGTTATTAGTTTTTTTTTCTTTTCATTTCCGTGTAAGCACGCATTTATATAAATATAGGAAACAAAAAGAAGAAGAAGAATAAAAAAAAGCTCCAACTGTGTTTGAAAACAATGAAATACAAAAAAAAACAGAATATCCCCGGTTTCTCGTTTTCCTCTATGTTTTTGGCGTGACAATGGATTGCTCCCAAATGAAATCAGTTTTCAACATGTCTTTATGACGAGTTTGTTGCTGACTTGGACGTATTGTTGTTGTTGTTTGAATGGGCGAAACTTTTGGAGTCAAAGTTGGCCGATATTCTCTTAAAGCCGCAAGGGACAATGGCGGAAAAACTATAAAAAATGAATAAGATTTTATATATTCTGATTAATACACAAATCAACTGACTTTCTCGATGGATTTTTGATGTTGTTGTTGTGGATGTTGACAGGCCCTGAACAGTTGATGAATCAGTTCCGAATAGAGATTGATGATTTCGATGAGTCATCAACGCTAAATTCTCGTTCGTTGCCGGACCGTAACGTGCTAATTTTGGAAACGATTGAACTTGATTGGAGTCTTTGAGAAATGTAATACGATATTTTCTATCTCGATGTTCGATATGAATCGATCGTGGTCGAGACTGAATCGGAGATTTAGCCCGAAGGATTTCTTTAGGTTTAAGTGCTGATTTTGAATGCGACGTAAATATTTCGGGAAAAAATTCATGTAAACTTAAATCATCATTCATATCTTTCAAACTCTTATGTGTACTAGCTGATTTCAATAGATTCGCACGTTGTTCATTTAATTTCGACGAATGAAATAACAAATGCGGTTGCAGAGGATGGGTCGAAATTTCTTGTGAAAATTCAATGAAACGTTGCGCAACATCGATATCGGAACTATTACGAACGAACAGTTCGAGTTGTTCACGTGACACATGTGGACGATTTAGTTGACTACGAATAAATGCTTGATAGGATTCCTAGGGAAAGAGAGTGTTCATTATTTCTATTTGACTGACAAACAAATTCGTGCAAATGTGTTAATAATAAAGATCAATCCAAAGAAAGCGTTTTTTTTTAAAAAGCACTCAGCATACTTCAAGGTCCGTTCGAGGAAGCGATCGCGTCGTGGTCTCATAGTGTGCCAACGAACGCAATCGCCGTATGCGATTGTCATTTTCATCGTAATTAACTGCAATAAGATAAGCTCAATATCAAAAGCAAACCACTCGTTGGATTATGTAGTTATTTTATCTCTGTTTTATCACACGTTTTGCCTTACCATGTTTGATATCGTCGAGTGTTAAATGTTTCTTTATTTCGAATAGTTTCGGACAGACGATATCTTCGGCTTTTTCACGATCGAAAACTGTCGAAAGTTTCTGTAGAAGATCCTGTTTATCTTCGGACAGTTCTTCCTTCGAAATGAAAAGTCTGGTTACTAAGTGTTTTTTTGTTGCTGTTAAGTTTTACCTGAACTTCAGAATCAGTCTCAATTGTTGACATTGCTTTGCTTTTTCTTCTTCAATTATTTTTATTAGAAAAGAAAATCTTTTGATGCCATGATTTTTAACTTTTCGTTTCTATCGCAACGCGAGAAACGCACGACATCTTTAAATCAATAGGCCAATCTTTCGTTCGAACAACTGAACAAAGACAAATGTGAAACAGAGAAAACGAAGATGACCCTTTGTGTGTCGATTACTGACGACGATTTATTTTCTCTCTTGTACAAGTTTAAGTGACATGGATATTGCCCAACAAGTTCCTCAGCATCCGCGTGTTCGTGATGTGCTCGCCGATCAATGTCAACGTTTATTTTTCGAATATCTCGAAAGGTATCCTATCGTCTAAGATTCTCTGAGGATTTCATATTTGTTTTTCTTCTCTTCTCAAGTTTCGATGAAAATGAAAAGAAAAACATGATCGACGAATTATGTCAACCGCAACGTTCGACAGTTCTTATTAACTATCGACATTTGTCGAATTTCAACGAACGATTGGCTCGTGTTGTTCAAGATGAATACTATCGACTTTTGCCGGCGTTATCACGCGGTTTGAAACAATTCTTTCGTGAACATCTACCGAAAATCGAAATGGAAGCCGAAAAACTCGAACGATTCAAACGAACGGTCTTAAGCGACAAAGAACTCTACGTCGCATTCAGCGATGTTCAAATGCGTTATAAACTTCGTAATTTGAACACATCGAAAATGGGCATGTTAATTCGAATAACCGGTCAAGTTATTCGTACGTATCCCGTTCATCCGGAGCTCGTTTCAGCGACATTCATCTGTTCGGACTGTCAAATGGTTTGTCCGGATGTCGAACAACAATTTCGTTTTACTCAACCGCTTATGTGTCGAAATCCGGTGTGTAATAATCGAACACATTTCGCGTTGGACTTAACACGTTCGCGATTTGTCGACTTTCAAAAAGTTCGAATTCAAGAAAGTCAAGCTGAATTACCGCACGGTAATATTCCGCGTTGTCTCGACATTATTATGCGAAACGAATGTGTCGAACAAGCGAAACCAGGCGATCGATGCGATTTCATCGGAACGCTCATTGTTCTTCCCGATGTCAGTCAACTTTCGATGCCAGGCGTTCGAGCTGAAAGTGCACAACGAACACAAGGCTCGGATGACAAAGGCTACAGTGCCGAAGGTGTTCGAGGCTTGA